>Ga0182030_10025928_pt1 | contig 10648 bp, 8 predicted proteins | sample 812S3MmetaG_FD_121299 | JGI IMG/M metagenome (GOLD analysis project Ga0182030, IMG submission 121299) | Permafrost microbial communities from Stordalen Mire, Sweden - 812S3M metaG (Illumina Assembly) | ecosystem: Environmental > Terrestrial > Soil > Wetlands > Permafrost | place: Sweden... | reverse complement strand
CTGCGGCCATGCGCTCGATCCGGGCTTCGCCTGCAAGCGCCAGCCCAACGAGCGCTGCGCCGCTCAATATCAGGGAAGGCTCTCGGGGCCGCTGCTCGACCGCTTCGATCTTCAGATCGAGGTTCCGGCGATCACCGCGGCCGACCTGGTCCTGCCGCCGCCCACTGAGGGATCGCGCGAAGTCGCGGCGCGGGTGGCGGCGGCGCGCGAGATGCAGCGGGCCCGTTATGCGGCGCTGGGGCGGGAGAATGTCGCGACCAACGCCGCCGCGCCAGCCAATCTGATCGAGAGCGTGGTCAGTCTGGACGGCAGCGGAACCGCGCTGATCCGCGAGGCGTCGGAGCGTTTCGCATTGTCGGCCCGAGGTTTCCACCGCGTGCTGAAGCTCGCGCGCACAATCGCCGATCTCGAAGGCGCCGAGAGCGTCTCGCGCCGCCATCTGGCGGAAGCCCTCTCATATCGCTCGGGGCTGACCGGGATGAGACACGCCGCTTAGGCTCGCAGGGTTTTTTAACGCCGTCCGCGTAAAAGCCTTTCTTTCGACGCGCGAGGTTTGTGGGGCATGGAGTCGAGCGGATTTCAAATCGCGCTTCTGGCGCTCGTGCTCGGCTTCTTCGCGGCCGGACTCGGCGCGACGCTCTATTTCGTGCGCGCCCGCAATCACGCCGCCGCCGAGGCCGAAATCGAGGCTTTGCGCGACGAAATCTGGGAGCTGCGCGCCGCCGCCGCCGCCCGCGACAAGGCGGAAGCCGCCAGTCAGGCGAAGTCGCGCTTCCTCGCCACGGTGAGCCACGAGATCCGCACTCCGCTGAACGGCATACTCGGCCTTGCTCAATTGCTCGCAATGACGCGGCTGGAGGCCGAACAGGCGAGCTATGTGGAGGCGATAGGCGACTGCTCGCGCTCGCTGGCGAGGCTCATCGACGACATTCTGGATTTTTCCAAGATCGAGGCTGGCAAGCTGGAGCTGCGCTCCGAGCCCTTCGCTCTGGCTCCCCTCGTCGAAAGCGTGGTGGAGTTGCTTGCGCCTCGCGCACAGGGGAAGGCGCTGGAGATCGCCAGTCACATTGCGGCGAACGCGCCTGCGCGCATTGTCGGCGATCCGGCGCGCCTTCGGCAGGTGCTGATCAATCCCGTCGGCAATGCGATGAACTTCACCGAAAGGGGCGGGGTCGGCGTGCGCGTCGCCTGCTGCGAGCCGGGTGTCTTGCGCTTTGAGATCGAGGACACCGGCCCCGGAGTTCCGCTCGCGGCGCGCGACGCGATTTTCGAGGAATTCGAGCAGGCGGATGGCTCGTCCACGCGGCGCCAGGGCGGGACGGGACTTGGACTCGCGATTTCACGACGTCTCGTCGCGCAGATGGGCGGCAAGCTGGAGATCGCCGCTACGTCGCCTCTAGGGACCACTTTCGCCTTTACATTGCCGGTGGCGCTGGCGCCTGGCGAGCTTGCTCAGGGGAGGGCAGTGCCTCTGCTCGGGCGGCGCGCGCTAATCGTCGCGAGGAGCTGCTTTGAAGCGCCCTTTCTCGCGAATTATCTGCAGGATGCGGGCGCGGATACACGGATCGCGAAAGGCGAGGAGGAGGGGCTGGTGTGTCTGCGCGGCGACCGGGCGCCGCCTTTTGACGCCGTGATCGTCGATTGCGCGCTTGGCGAATCCGCGACGAAGTCGCTGGCGCAAGCCGCGCGAAGCGCGCAGGCAGCGCAGGTTTTTCTGCTTTTCTCGCCGCTGGAAAGACGGGCCTTCGGAGAGGCGGCGCTCAGCGAGTTTGATGGCTGGCTGGTGAAGCCGGTTCGCGCCGCGTCATTGATCGAGAGACTTGCGCCCGTTTCGCGCGGCGTGACGCAGCCGCGACCCGCGGCGCCAGAGCCGAGCCTCGCCGGCCTTCAGGTTCTCGTCGCCGAAGACAATGACATCAACGCGCTTATCGTGACGCGCCATCTAGGCGCGCTCGGAGCGGTGACAACGCGCGCGGAGAATGGCGCGCGAGTCGTCGAGATCGCCTCTGCGGCGATTGACGGAGACCTGGCGCCATTCGGGGTCATTTTGATGGATCTGTTCATGCCGGAGGTCGACGGTCTTGAGGCTACAAGACGTATCCGGCTCGCGGAGGCCAGAGCGGGCGCGCGCCGAACGCCTATTCTCGCGCTCACGGCGAGCGCTCATGAAGACGACGCCCTTGCCGCCAAGGCGGCGGGCGTCGATGAACTGCTCACCAAGCCCGTCGAATTCGCCGCGCTGGCCGCGACGATTCGGGCTTTGCGGGACGCGGCCCCGAGAGTTGAAAGACGCGGCGTGCTGAACGCCGCCGGTTAGGCCGCGCCGCGCCGCCGTCACAAAAGTTTTGCCGCAAGGTGATCTATCCGTCGCGCCGATGCATTCATGCCGGCGCCCGTGCGGAGAACCTTGAACCATGTGGGCCATCAATCTGGATGCGGGACGAAATATCGTCGCCGGCGCCTTTCCCGCCCTGACGTTCAAACCAAAAAAGGATCGCAAGAAGCTCGACGGCGCCATTGCCCGCATCGGAGAGCTTGAGGTCCGGTTGGCGGCGACAAAAAGGGACGTCCGCAAAGCCCAGCGGTTGCGGTTCAAAGTGTTTTTCGAGGAAGGCGGCGCGTTAGCCGGACCCAAGGCCTCGCTTACCCGGCGCGATGCGGATCGTTTCGATAAATTCTGCGATCACCTGATCGTGGTCGATCACTCGGCGCGCAACCGATTCGGCAAGCTCAAGCCCAGGGTCGTCGGCGCATACCGGCTGCTTCGCAGCGAGGTCGCGCGCGAGAAGAAATGCGGCTTCTACTCGGCGGATGAATATGACATCTCGGGTCTGATTGAGCGCCATCAAGAAAAGCGCTTCCTGGAGCTTGGCCGATCCTGCGTGCTTGCCGACTATCGCGGCAAGCGCACGATCGACCTCCTTTGGCGCGGCATTCTCGCCTATGTGCGTTGTTACGACATCGACGTCATGATCGGCTGCGCCAGTTTCGAAGGCGCCAATGCGCTGGTGCATGCGGCGCCCTTGAGCTATCTCGCCCATCATGCGCGCGCGGAGGGCGAATGGCGGGTCCGGGCGCGAGAGAACCGCCATACGCCGATGGAGATGCTTGGCCCCGACGCCGTCGACGGGCGCAGGGCGCTCGCGAGCCTGCCGCCGTTGATCAAGGGCTATCTGCGACTGGGCGCGCTATTTGGCGACGGCGCCGTCGTCGACCGCAAATTCAACACGGTGGACGTCTTCGTCGTGATGCCGGTGGAGCGCATGGACGCGCGATATATCGAGCACTTCGGGGGCGGGGCCGAGAAGCCGCGGCAAGCAGCGTAGTCCTGTTGCCGAGACATTAACCGCTTGCTTTTATCATCACGCCAGGGTTACGCGCGACCCAAACTCGATTTCCGCGCCCGGACCGTTTGGCGACATGGAACACATACTGGCCCTGGTGAAGAGCGGCGGCTGGCTGACGCCAGAGCGCATGCGCGCCTATTGCCTCATGCTCCTGGCGGTTTCCGTGCTGGCGATCTGCGCGATGCTCGCCATGACGCATGGCCGCATGGGGCCGGACCACAACCAGCTGGGAACGGATTTCTCGCAGGTGTGGGTGGCTGGACAGGAGGCGCTGCGCGGCCATCCCGAGGAGCCCTTCGACATCAGGCGCCATGTCGCGGAGCAGCGCGCGGAATTTGGAGCCGAAAGCGCGGTCTATGGCTGGCATTATCCGCCCTATTTTCTTGGCGTGGCTGCGCTGCTGGCGCATCTTCCTTATCTTCAGGCGCTCCTTGTCTGGCAGTTCGGGACTCTCCTTTTGTATCTGGCGACGACGGCCGCCATCGCTCGCCGCTACGGCCTGGATCAGAGGCAATTGCTGCTCGCGGCGCTCGCCTTTCCCGCCGTGCTCGTCAATCTGGGCCACGGCCAGAACGGCTTTCTGACCGCGGCGCTGCTTGGCGGCGGGTTCTTGCTGCTGGAAAGGCGTCCGCTCGTCGCGGGCGTGTTGTTCGCTCTGCTGGCCTACAAGCCGCAATTTGCATTGGTTTTGCCGGTTGCGCTGATATTGGATCGCCGGTGGCGGACGCTCGCGGCGGCGAGCGCGACGCTTGCATTGATGACGCTCATAAGCGTCATGGCGTTTGGCCTCGCGAGCTGGCGGGCCTTCTTCGACAGTCTGGATTTCACTCGCAAGGTTGTCGTCGAGCAGGGCGCGGCGGGGTTTGAGAAACTGCAAAGCATATTCGCCGCCGTCCGGCTGATCGGGGGCGATATTGTCACCGCATACGCGATTCAGACAATCGTGACTGTCGCGGTGCTGGGCGCGCTCGTCTGGCTATGGAGGTCGAACGCCGACGCGCGCGTAAAGGCTGCGGCGACATTGAACGCGACGCTGCTCACGACGCCCTATTGCCTCGACTACGACATGATGGCGCTCGCGCCGGCTCTTGCCCTGCTGCTGGCGCATGGTCGCGAAAAAGGCTTCGGGCCTTTCGAGAAATCCATATTGGCGCTGGCCTTCGTCACGCCGCTCATCGCACGGCCCGTAGCCTCGACGGTCTCGTTGCCATTCGGCGCGCTGGCGATGGGGCTCCTGTTCGCCTCAATCGTTTGGCGGGCATGGCGACAGCATGAGACCGCAGCCTCTGTTTCAGCCATCGCCGCGTGATCCGGCCACCCGCCGCTTCGTCGGCGCTCTCGTTGCCGACCGCTATTAATGCATTCCCGGCGTCAGCTTCATGCCGCGCCGCTCATAGGTGATGTAAGAGACGATGGCCGTCATTTTGGGATCGTCGGCTGCGAGCGGCTTGCCTTCCAGCGGATTCCGGATGCACCAGTTCACCATTTCGAAGAGCTGCGCGACCTTGCCCAATTGCTTCTGGAACTTGGGATAAGTCTCGGGATGCGTGTTGGCGGCGTTGGGATGGCATTGCGCGCAGGCGACGCCATTGGTCCCTAGCGCGCCGCTGGTCCATAGCGAGCGGCCGTCGGTCACGACGGTTTGATATTCCTTTTGCCAGCGATCGGTATCCGTCTTGGTGAATTCGTCGGCGCGCGCCGAAACCGTGGCGAGCGTAAGTCCAATGGCGAGGGCGGCGAAGGTGAAGCGCATCGTCGGCTCCTGATCAATAATGGTTTTGCGCGGGACGGCGGTGGGTCGGCTCCTGAAAGGCGAGATCGACCGGACGTCCCTGTTTGTGATCGAAAGCCACGGTGCGCGGCTCATTGTCCCAGAGCTGATAGCGGGCGGCGACGCGTCCCGAATTCACGTCGATCAGCTGCCAGCCTGTCGCGTCGCGCTCGAAGAAGGGGTCGCCGCGATTCATCGGCACGGTGAGCACCGGGAGATGACTCTCCACCTGCGCATAGCTTTGCGGATAGGGCCAGGGCCAGGCCGTCGCCATCACGGAATTGAATGAGATGTTGCCGATCTGATTGTATTGAATCTGATGCACATGGCCGTAAATCACATTGACGGATTTGAACGGCTGCAGCAGCGCCTGCACTTCCTCGGCGTCGTCGGTCCAGAAATTCCAGCCCTTGTAAATTTTCTGCAGAGGAGAATGCGAGAACACCACGATCGGCGTGTCGTGCTGGATCTTGGAGAGGTCTTCCTTGAGCCAGGCGCGCTGCTTTTCGCCGACCATGAACGGCGAGCCGTTCGGATTGTCGAGACCGGCCATTTCCTGCATGCGCTGCTCATCGGAAGGCCAGCGATGGAACGTCCATTCGTCGGTGGTCAGGATCGAGTTGAGCACGACGAAATGCACGCCCTTGTGGTCGAAGCTGTAATATTGCGGGCCGTAGAGCTTGCTCCAATATTCGCCAAGGTCGAGATAATAGTCGTGCTCGCCCATCACCGTATGGAGCTTTGGAGATAGATGGGAGAGAATCTCGGCGCCGTGGTCGAGTTCATCCTTCTTGCCGAGCTGCGCGAGGTCGCCGCCGAAAATCACGAAATCGGATTCCGGCTTGACCAGATTGGCTTCAGCCACCGCGCGCCGCAGACCCTGGTCCCAGTTGCGAACGAAGGTCGAGCCCTTGATCTGCTGAATATGGGCGTCGGAAATATAGGTGAAGGTGAAGTCGTCGCGCGTTCCGCCAAAGGCCAGCCGCACCATGCTGATGGGCAGCGTCGTCAGCGTTCCGACGGCGCCCGCCGCGCCAGCGGCCATCACGCTTCGTCTCGTGATCAGCTTGCTCATGGTTTCGATCCTCCGGCGCTGGCGTTCACATAAGCAGGGCTCGTCAACGTCTCCATGAAGGCGACGAGATCGTCCATTTGCTGATCGCTGAGATTGAGCGGACGAATGCCTCCCGATAGATAGGGGTTGATCGAGGGATCGCCCTCGCTCTTGCCGCCCTGATTGTAATGCTTGACCACATCGCGCAGCGTCTTGAGCGAGCCGTCGTGCATATAGGGGCCTGTCACCGCGATGTTGCGCAATGTCGAGGTCTTGAAGGCGCCGATCTCGTCGAAATGCGTGGTGACAGCGAAGCGGCCGAGATCCGAGGTCTTGGGGTCCGAGAGAACCGATTTGTCGACCGATGCGCCCGCGGCTTTGGCGATCAGGAACTCCGCGGCCAGCCTTGGCGTCTCCGGCTGGATGCGGTTGATCCCGACGCCGATGTTGTGAAAGCGGTTGTCGGTGAACAAAGCCTGCGTCTGTTCGATGACATGACAGGAGACGCAACGCCCCTGACCGACAAATACATCGAAGCCCCGTTTAGCCGGTTCGCTGATCGCGGCGGAGTCGTGGTGGAAATACCAGCGGTCGAAAGGCGAGTCGCCGGAAATCAGCGTGCGTTCGTAACTGGCGATCGCCTTCTTGACATGCTCCATCGAGATTCCGGCGCCGCTCGCGCCAAAGACTTTCTTGAACGCATCCGAATAGGCGGGATCGTCGCGAACGATCTTGAGGATCGGTTCATGAGAGGGGAGGCCCATTTCGATGGGATTGAGGAACGGGTTTTGCGATTGGTCCTCCAGCGAGGAGGCGCGGCCGTCCCAAAACAGCGTGTGGAAATAAGCGGCGTTGATCACCGTCGGCGCGTTTCGCGTGCCTGCATGTCCGCCAATGCCATGCGAGGTTTTCAGCGGGCTGTCGGTGAAGGCCTTGTCATTGGCGTGGCAGGTGCTGCAACTGATCGTGCCGTCGCCGGAAAAGCGGGAGTCGTGAAACAGCTTGTCGCCAAGAGAGATTTTCTCGGGCGTTTGTGGATTGTCGGCTGGAATGGGGACTGGCGGCAGGCCAAGCGGCTCCGCCTGACAGCGCGTCCCGCTTCCGATGGTGAAGCCCAACAGCGCAAAAACTAGCGCTCCGGATCGCATGCGCATGGCCATTTTTGCCCCTCCGCTTCAGATCGAGCGGATTTCTCCGCTTCTCGTTCTTGCGACGTTCATTCTTCGCCTTGGCGGTTATCCTGACCTGCAAAGGGATATGTGGCAAGCATTGTTCAAGGCAATATCTTCGGATGAAGAACTTTTACGCAGAGTTCCTGCACTAAATGCTGCGATGCAGCATGAAAATGAGTTAAGACGGCAAGATATATTTTAAAAATCAACGGCTCTGCTTAGAGTGGAAAGCTAAGTCGCTGACATTTATTATCACCCATCAATGTCAGGCTTATGTTGCTCGCGCGTGTAGCGTCAATGATTTTATTGCATTAAAGCCTATGCTTGGCTTTGCCGCCGGGCGCCTCTTATGTTACGGGAGCGCTGCGGGAGTGCGTTGCGAGACGCATGCGCGGAAAAATCAACAAATCACGTCGGCGCACCATCTCAAGGAGCAACAGATGTCACGTTCATGGATCGCCTCGCTGAGCGCGATTTTATTCTTCCCTCTCGCCGCTTCGGCGGGCGAACTGAAACAAGACGCGGCGGCCGTGTTCCAGCCGATCGACGCGGCATTGGTCGCCAAGCTCGTCAAGGGCAATGAAATCACGCCCGCCAAGATCGAATTGGGACGGGAGCTGTTCTTCGATCCGCGCCTTTCCAAAAGCCAGCTCATCAGCTGCGCGACCTGCCACAATCTGAGCACGGGCGGCGTCGACGCCGGCCCGACGTCTGTCGGCCACGGGTGGCAGAAGGGACCGCGCCGCGCTCCCAGCGTGCTTAACGCCGTGTTCAACGTCGCCCAGTTCTGGGATGGACGCGCTGAAGACCTGAAAGCCCAGGCCAAGGGGCCGGTGCAGGCGGGCGTCGAGATGAACAACACGCCGGCCGCCGTGGAGGCGACGCTGCGCAGCATGCCGGCCTATGTGTCCGCGTTCCAGAAGGCGTTCCCGACGGATCCTAGTCCGGTGTCCTTCGACAACATGGCCAGGGCGATCGAGGCCTTCGAGTCGACCCTCGTCACGCCGAACTCGCGCTTCGACAAATTCCTGAAGGGCGACGCCGCCGCGCTTAACGACGAGGAAAAGAAGGGTCTCCGGCTCTTCATCGACAAGGGCTGCGCCGGTTGCCACAGCGGCGTTAATGTGGGCGGCGAGGGCTATTTCCCCTTCGGCGTCGCGGAGAAGCCGAGTGAGGAAATACGTCCCTCCGCCGACAAGGGCCGCAGCGCGGTCACGAAGAGCGGCTCGGATGATTTCTCGTTCCGCGCGGCGCCCTTGCGCAACGTCGCGTTGCGCGCGCCCTATTTCCACACCGGAAAGGTCTGGACGCTCGAGGAAGCGGTCAATCTGATGGCGAAATATCAGCTGAACGAGACCTTGCAGGCGGAGGACACCGCTGCGATCGTCGCATTCCTCGGCACGCTCACGGGCGATCAGCCGAAGGTCGAATATCCGGTGCTTCCTGCGCGCAGCAAGGAAACACCGCATCCGCAATATTGACGGCGCGATTTGGGTCCGCTCGCGTCGGGGCCTTGCGGCCTTGATGGAGCGCGCCGATAGCTGACGTCAGCAAGCGCGTCCCGGACATACGGGGCGCGCTTCTCCACTTTCGACATCTCCGTGGCGCTTGCGGCGAAGCGCAATTATTCAGGATCGATAAAATCCATCGCTTTTTCAGGACACATCCATGACGTCGGCGCTTTCCAGGATCGCAATCGCGCTGCTTTCGACCAGCCTGTGTTTTGCAACCGGCGCACGGGCCGAGCAGCGAAATCCCTTCGCCCGGATCGGCCACATCGTGGTGATCTATACGGAGAACCGCAGCTTCGATCACATCTTTGGACTCTTCCCCGGCGCGGAAGGGCTGAACTCGAAGAAGAATCGTTTCCTTCAGGTCGGGGCCGACGGCGCGCCCTTGCAGAAACTGCCCAAACCGCCCAAAGACGATCGCTTTCCGGCGACACTGCCGAACGCGCCCTTCGCGCTGGAGCCTTACGTCGGCCTCGACGCCGAGACGAAGGACGATCCAGTGCATGATTTCTACATCGAGCAGGAACAGATCGACGGCGGCAGAATGGATCGCTTTGTCGAGGCCAGCAACGCCGGCGCCCTCGTCATGGGGCATTACGATGGTTCGAAGCTCAAGCAATGGGCGCTGGCGAAGGAGTTCACGCTGGCCGACCACTTCTTTCATGCGGCCTTCGGCGGCTCCTTCCTCAATCATTTCTATCTGGTCTGCGCCTGCGCCCCGCATTTTCCCGATGCGCCTGCGCGCTTGATCGCCAGACTCGATGAGAGCGGCGCGCGACTGGCGCGCGCGCCGGATTCGCCTGCGGATGTGCTCGCGGGGCCGCCGCGCTGGATCAATTCGGGCAAGGTGACGCCGGATTTTCATGCTTACGGCACTTTGCAACCGGTCTTGCCGGCTGGGCCCAGGGCCGCCCCGCCTAACGACGAGTCCCTGCCGACGCAGACAGCCCCGACGATTGGCGACAGGCTGTCCGAGAAGGGTGTGTCATGGGCCTGGTACGCAGGCGGCTGGGATGAAGTCCAGAGCGGCAAGCGCACCCCCGCCGCCTCGGGCGGAGGCTTCATGGCGCATCATCTGCCCTTCCTTTATTTTGCCGCCTATGGTCCAGGAACCAACGGACGCGCCGAGCACATCAAGGACGCCGCAAGCTTTCTCGCCGCTGCGGACGCCGGGACGCTGCCGAAGGTTTCCTTCTACAAGCCGATAGGCGAACGGGATGGGCATTCCGCGTATTCCACCGTGGCGGCGGGCGATGAGGAAATTGCGGAGGTTGTAGACCACCTGCGAAAAAGCCCCAATTGGTCCGACATGCTGATCATAGTCACGGCGGACGAAAATGGCGGCTACTGGGATCATGTGCCGCCGCCAAGGATCGATCGTTTCGGTCCCGGGACGAGGGCGCCGACGCTCATCATCTCCCCGCTGGCCAGAAAGGGTTACATAGATCACACGGTGTATGACACCACCTCGATCCTGCGCACGATCGAAGTCCGCTTCGACCTGTCGCCTCTCGCATCGCGCGACGCGGCGGCGGCGGATCTGCGCAATTCCCTTGAGCGGCGGCCTTCACGCTAAGCCATGGTTTTTGATGCAGCAACCAGTGTTGCATATCTTTGAGATCGCGTGGCGTCATTAGCTATGCCTTGGCATTCCGTCTCGACTTCAGAACGAAATCCGCGGCTGCCTGATTAGTGCGGTGCAGCACGGAATGTCGCAGCCCAAGGGGCTGGCCTTTTTTTGGGGTTGATTTTGGGTTTTCGATTTGGGGCGCTGTTTCACAAGGGATTGATAT
>Ga0182030_10025927_pt1 | contig 10648 bp, 5 predicted proteins | sample 812S3MmetaG_FD_121299 | JGI IMG/M metagenome (GOLD analysis project Ga0182030, IMG submission 121299) | Permafrost microbial communities from Stordalen Mire, Sweden - 812S3M metaG (Illumina Assembly) | ecosystem: Environmental > Terrestrial > Soil > Wetlands > Permafrost | place: Sweden... | reverse complement strand
GCGCTGACTATACATAATATCTGTTATCAGACGTTACCTTTATGACCTAGACGGCTCGGATAAATCTGCCGCTCCGCCTGCATACGCCATCGGAGCTTGTTCTTCCGTCTAAGCTATTGCCGTGCGCTAGCATGGCTGCCTGAATGGCATCGCAAACTTGCAATGGCATCGCAAACTTGCAGCAGCCCGGCTCATACCCTGATGAATCTTGCGTCTCCGAGACACTTCGGTGCCGCGGTGTTGGATTCATAACTCTAAGAGAGCCAGGTGGCCCGGAATGCAGGCGCGGCCATGGCGGCTAGGCGCGCACGGTGTGATAGATTCATACAATCCGCACTACCGCGGAGAGATGGCCGAGTGGCTTAAGGCGCACGCTTGGAAAGCGTGTATACCGCAAGGTATCCAGAGTTCGAATCTCTGTCTCTCCGCCATTCATAACTTGTTCTGATTCTGCATGTTCAGCGGTACTATGGATGCGCAACTTGGCGGACGATGTGGCAAGTACCTGTAAATACACATAGTCCATCCTGCATGTCGCTGCCAGATGTTTGGCGTCAGGTCTGCATCCAGCGGCCCTGTCCGCTGCGCTGCTCCTGCATCACCTGGAGCAGTTTTGCCGCCAAGTCTGAGGACGAGACGCGGTATGTCCCCGCCGCGATCATCCTGCGCAAGGCCCACACCCTGGTGCCCCGTACCGAGCCTCTCGATAGGACTTGTGCCATCGCGTCCGGGTTCGCATTCAACTGCGGTTTGCTGGTTCGCGCGAGACTGTATGACCCAATTTGCTCCATGATTGCCATCGCCACCACTTCCCTCTTCGGCGTTTGTTTCGCGGCTTACCCGGGCAGCCGGCCCGATCACGGGCACCTCTTTTTTTGAAGCTGCCCCGCAGATCCAATCCCGTCAGGGGAGTCTGCTCTCCCATTCTCCATCGGCATCGCCATCTAACACTTTAGTGTCATATGGGCCTTAATTTTGTGGATATCTAGCCACGCGCATTGCCCTCAGCGGCTTCCGGCGTTGGACGCAGCCGTTCCGGCGCACTGGCTGCGACGGCTGGCACTTCCCTGCCGGCCTGCGGTCGCCGCAATGCCGGTCGCGCTTATTTCTGGATGGTGGCCCGCGCCGGAATGAGTTTCTGCGAGACCTGTGCCGGTGTGGGCAGCTGGGTGCTGTCCCATCCTCCGCCCAGCGCTTCGATCAGCGAGACCGAAGCCGTCATCTCCTGCGTGTGCAGGTTCGCCAGCGTCTGCCGATCGCTCAGCAGCGTCTCCTGGGCCGTGACCAGATCGATATACGGGTCGATACCGGTCTGGTAGCGCGCCGTCTCCAGATCGACAAATCGCTCCGCCGAGTCGGTTGCCGCCTGCTGCTGCTGCAACTGGTTCGACAGGATGCGCACTGCGGCGAGATAGTCCTCCACCTGCTGAAACGCCGTCAGCACGGTCTGGCGATACGTAGCCACATCCGCGTTATAGACCTGGATGTACTGGTTGACCTCGGCCCGCCGCAATCCCGCATCGAAAATAGTCTCCGAGACCGAAGGGCCGACCGACCAGAAGCGGCTCGACCAATCCAGCAGATGCCCAAACACCGAGCTTTCAAACCCGCCGTCCGCGCTCAGGGTCAAGGTCGGGTAGTAGGCCGCGGTCGCAATCCCGATCTGCGCATTGGCTGCGGCCATCGCACGCTCCGAGGTGGCAATGTCCGGCCGGCGCTCCAGCAACTGCGAGGGCACACCGATCGGCACCGCCGGCGGGGTTGCATTCAGCGGCTTTACCGGAATGGAGAACGAAGAGGGGTCGGTCCCGATCAGCACCGCGATCGCGTGTTCGTATTGCGCGCGCGCCACGCCCAGGTTAGTCAGGGCGGCCTGCGCATTCTCCAGCGTGTTCTCCGCCTCGACCACCGATATCTCGGTGCCAACCCCGGTTTCATACTGCGCCCGGGTATAGTCAAGCGACTTCTGATCGTCGGCCACGGTCTGGCTATAGATCGCCTGCAGGGCATCTTGCCCCCGGATCTCGAAGAAATAGATCGCCAGGCTGGTCTGCTCGCTTAGCTTCACATTTTCCAGGTCGGCTGCACTCATCTGCGCGTTGTACTGCGCTTCCCGAATCTGATTGCGTACCTTGCCCCACAAATCCGGCGCCCAGGAGGCATCCACCGGCAGTTGGAACAGGTTCGCCTGCTTTCCAATGGCCGCCGATGGCGCCGCGCTTCCAACATGTCCCGAGGTCTGCGTACGCGAATAGGAAGGTCCGGTTGTCACCGTGGGATACAGCTGCGACCGCGCCTGCGCAATCAGCGTCCGCGCCTCCATGAAGTTGGCAAAATACACCTTGATGTTCTGGTTATCGATGTTTAGCTTCTCTTCCAGCTGATTCAATTCTGGATCGCTGTAGATCTCCCACCAGTTGCCATGCAACACCGCGTCCTGCGGCTGCGCCACTTTCCACGTGCCCGCGTCGGCAGGAGTGGGCGACTCCTTGTACGCGGCCGGAGGGGCCTGCGCGATCGCGGGCGGTTTCTGGTACTTGGGCCCGACCATGCAGCCGGTCAGCAGCAGGGCGGCCAGCGTGGCAGTGGTTCCAGAGTGGAGACGGAAGGTGGTCATAGTCGGTACATTCCTGGGTTCATCAATTTTAATCCGCCGCGGCCGGAATCGGTCCGCCGCCGGGGTTGTAGGTGTCGCGTTTCTCTCCCATCACACGCAGGCGCAACCTATCGAGCGCAAGATAGACCACCGGCGTGGTGTAGAGCGTCAGCATCTGGCTGACCACCAATCCGCCGACGATGGTGATGCCCAGCGGCCGGCGCAGTTCCGATCCTGTCCCGGTTCCAAAGGCCAGCGGGAGTGCTCCGAACAGTGCCGCCGCAGTCGTCATCATGATAGGCCGGAAGCGCAGCATGCATGCCTCGAAGATCGCGTCGTGGGTGTTCATGCCACCCTCGCGCTCCGCCTGCAGCGCAAAGTCGACCATCATAATGGCGTTCTTCTTCACGATGCCGATCAGCAGAACAATACCGATGATCGAGATGATATTCAGGTCCTGCTTGAGCATCATCAGGGCGAGCATCGCGCCCACGCTCGCCGACGGCAGCGTGGAGATGATGGTGAGCGGATGCACCAGACTCTCGTACAGAATTCCCAGCACGATATAGACGGCCAGCACGGCAGTAAGCGCCAGGACCAGTTCGCTGCTAAGCGACTGTTGATACGCCAGCAGGGTTCCCGCAAAAAATCCGCGCACGGTCGCGGGAGTGCCAAGCTGTTGTTGCATCTGGTCGATCGCCAGGGTGGCGTCGCTAAGCGCCATGCCCGGCGCCAGGTTGAACGAAACCGTGACCGAAGGAAACAGGCTGGTGTGATTCAACTGCAGCGGCGTGGTGCTGGCCTGGACCTTGGCCATGGAAAGCAACGGGGTGTTTCCAGTAACCGTCGGATTGGCCGGAGACGGGTGGATGTACACATCCTTCAGGCTGTCGGGAGTCGCCCAGTATTGCGGCGCGACTTCCAGCACAACGTAATACTGATTCAACTGGGTGTAGATGAGCGACACTTCCGATTGGCCAAAATCCGCGTAGAGCGCGGAGTCCAGCGAACTGGCGGTCTGCCCCAGCCGCGCCGCCTTGACGCGGTCGTAGGTCAGCATCTGGTCCAGCCCGCCATTCTGCTGGTCGGAGCTGACGTCCTGGAATCCCGGAAGCTTCGTCATCGCCGCCAGCAGCTTCGGCCCCCAGGTCTGCAGGTCGTCCACGTTGTCTGCCTGGATGGTGTACTGGTACATGGCGTTGCCGCCGCGTCCGCCAATTCTCAGGTCCTGCGCTGCCTGCAGGAAGGTTGACGCGGTGGTGATCCGGCTTAGACCCGGACGCAGCCGATTGATGACCTGGGCGGCGCTCGAGTTTGGCGGCCTCTGGTTGAGCGGCTTCAGGATGACAAACAGGTTTCCGGTGTTTGTCGCGCCTCCGCCCCCGGTAAATCCCATCACATTCTGAACCGCCGGATCGCGCTTGACAACGCGTTCAGCCTGCAACAGGCTGGCGTTCAGATCCGGGAACGAGGCGTCCTGGGGGCCGCGCATCGCGCCTTGCAGTTGGCCGGTGTCCTGCTGCGGAAATAAGCCCTTGGGAATCTTGTATCCCGTGACTACATTCAGCGCGATGGTCAGCATCAGGACGGTTAGAACCAGGCCCGGATTCTCCAGGGTCCAGCTCAGGCTCTTGCGGTAAACCCCCAGCACCCACTGAAAGTTTCTCTCCGACAGATCATAGAGCCGCCCATGCTTCCTGGCTCGCTCGCTCTTCATCAGGTAGGCGCACATCATGGGTGTTGTCGTCAGCGAAATGCACATGGACACTACGATCGCAGCGGACAGCGTGACTGCGAATTCGCGGAACAGCCGTCCTATGATTCCCCCCATCAACAGCAACGGAATAAAGACCGATATCAGCGAGATGCTGATGGTCATCACGGTAAAGCCAATCTCCTTGGCCCCGCGCAGCGAAGCCGCGAACGGCTCCATCCCGTCTTCGACGTGACGGGTGATGTTCTCCATCACCACGATTGCATCGTCCACCACAAACCCGGTGGAGACGGTCAGCGCCATCAGCGAGAGGTTGTCCAGGGTGTAGCCGAATGCGTACATCACCGCAAACGTGCCGATCAGCGACGTTGGCACCGCGACCGCGGGAATCAGCGTTGCCCGCGGGCTGCGCAGAAACGCAAACACCACCAGGATGACCAGCCCGATCGAGACCAGCAGCGTGCGTTCGACGGTAGTTACGGATGCCCGAATGGTCGTGGTGCGATCCATGACCGTTGTCACTTCGATGCCGTTCGGAATGGCCGCCTTCAAAGATGGGAGCTGGGCGTAGATACGATCGACGGTGTCGATAATGTTGGCGCCGGGTTGGCGGGAGATGATCAGCATCACCGCGCGCTTGCCGTTCAGGTAGCCGCCGGTTCGGACATTCGCCACCGAGTCGATCACGTCAGCCACATCGGACAGGCGTACCGAGGCGCCGTTCTTATAGCCGACGATGAGCGGTTGATAGTCGACGGCCTGGGATATCTGGCCGTTGACCACGACGTCCGCGCTTACGTTTCCATCGGTAATCTGCCCCCGGGCAAGATTGGTGTTCTGCAGGCTCAGCACCGACTGGAGATTCGCCATGGTCAGCCCGTAGCTGGCCAGTTTGGTGGGATTCACCTCTACGCGGACCGAAGGCAGCGCGCCCCCTCCCGCATTCACCTGCCCCACGCCCTGGATCTGCGAGATCTTTTGCACCATGATGGTGGAGGCCACGTCGTACATCTTGTCCGGGCCATAGACATCGGAGGTCAGAGCAAGCAGCATGATCGGAGCGTCGGCCGGATTGACCTTGCGATAGGTCGGGTTGCCAGGAAGATTGGCAGGCAGATATGTCCGCGCCGCATTGATGGCCGCTTCCACGTCGCGAGCCGCCCCGTCGATATCGCGGCTCAGGTCGAACTGGATGGTGATCGAGGTTGAGCCCAGTCCGCTGGACGACGTCATCTCGGTGACTCCGGCAATGTGCCCGAGTTGCCGTTCCAGCGGTGTGGCCACCGAAGACGCCATGATCTGTGCGCTGGCCCCTGGAAGTCCCGCGCCGACTGAAATTGTCGGAAAATCCACCTGGGGCAGCGGCGCTACGGGAAGCACCTGAAACGCAATCAATCCGGCTATCGCAATCGCACCGGTCAGCAGCGTGGTCGCTACCGGACGATGGATGAATGGCGCGGATATGTTCATGGATGCCCCGCCGGTTGCAGCTCATTGCCGTCGGCTGGCCGAACCGGTCCGCGCGAGAACCGATGCGCCAGGTTGTCGAAGAAGATGTAAATCACCGGGGTGGTATACAGCGTCAGCACCTGGCTGACCAGCAGCCCGCCGACCATGACAATGCCCAGCGGCCGGCGCAGTTCCGATCCCATGCCCGTCCCGAACGCCAGCGGAAGGCCACCGAGCAGCGCAGCCATCGTGGTCATCATGATAGGACGGAAGCGAAGCAGGCAAGCCTCATAGATCGCGTCGGTCGAGTTCTTGCCGTGCTGGCGCTGCAATTCCAGCGCGAAATCCACCATCATGATTCCATTCTTCTCCACGATTCCGATCAGCAGCACCAGGCCGATAATGGCGACAATGCTCAGGTCCTGCTTGAACAAAATCAGCGCCAGGAATGCGCCCACGCCGGCGGACGGCAGAGTCGACAGAATCGTAATTGGATGGACGAAGCTCTCGTACAGCACACCCAGCACGATGTAAACCGTCACCAATGCGGCCAGAATCAGCAGCGGCTCATTCGACAGAGAGTTCCGGAACGATGCGGCGGTGCCCTGAAAGTCGGCCTGCAGGCTGGCGGGCATATTCATGCCCTTCTGCAGATTGGTAACGGTTGTGATGGCGCTGCCCAGCGAGGCATTCGGTGCCAAGTTAAAGGACACGGTTATGGCTGGGAACTGTCCCTGGCGCGTGATCGAGAGCGGTTCGGTGATGGTCTCGAAGTGCGAGAACGCGCTCAGCGGTATGGCATTGCTGGGAGTCCCACTGGTGGCGCCCGCGGAGTTCACGCCCCCCGCCGTGGTTCCCGCGGTCAGAATGCGGGTCGCCGGCGCCAGCGAGTTGGCCGCGGGCGTGTACAGCGCGCCCGCCGTAAGCGCATTCGACCCGGCTGAGGTAGAGCCTCTTCCCGACGAGGTTGACGCGCCCGCCCCGATGGTACCGGTGGCGGCGTTTGCCTGGACGTAAATGTGGTTCAGCTTGTTGGGGTCGAGCTGAAACTGCGACTGCGCTTCCAGAATCACGTGGTACTGATTCAGTTGCGTATACATGGTATTGATCTGCCGCTGGCCAAACGCGTCGTACAGCGTGTTGTCGATGGTGGTGGGAGCGATACCCAGGCGCGAAGCCGTCACCCGGTCGATCACAAGGGATACGGCAAGCCCGCCCGGCTGCTGGTCGGTGGCCACGTCCTCCAGTTCCGGCAACTGCTTCAGCTTAGTCACAAAACGGCCGGTCCAGTCATTCAGCTCGTTCTGGTCCGGGTCCTCCAGCGTGTACTGGTACTGCGTCCGGCTCACCCGGTCGTCGACCGTGATGTTCTGTACCGGCTGCATGTACATTTGAATGCCCTCGACCTGGGCAATCTTCGGCTCCAGTCTGCGGATCACGTCGGCGGCGCTCAGATCGCGCTGGTTGAGCGGCTTCAGGTTGATCGACATCCTGCCGCTGTTGGTGGTGGTATTCGTCCCATCCGCGCCGATAAAGGAGGAAATAGTGTCCACCGCGCGGTCGGCCAGGATCACCTTCGCCAGGTCCTGTTGTTTTTGCGCCATACCCTTCGAGCCAATGGTCTGCGGCGCCTGCGAAATGCCCTGAATCACACCCGTATCCTGCACCGGGAAGAAGCCTTTGGGAATCACGATGTATTGGAAAACGGTCAGAGCCAGGGTGCCCACCGCGACCAGGAGGGTGATGGTCTGGTAGCGCAGGACGAACTTCAGGGTCCTGCCATAGAACGCAATCATTGCGTTGAAGGCGCGTTCGGAGGCCTTGTAGAAGGGCTTCTCCTGTGCCACCGGATCGTGTCTCAAAATGCGCGCGGCCATCATCGGCGTCAGCGTCAGCGACACCACCGCGGAGATGATAATGGTCACCGCCAGCGTCACCGCGAACTCGCGGAACAGCCGCCCCACCACATCGCCCATAAACAACAGCGGAATCAGCACCGCTATCAGCGATACCGTCAGCGACATGATGGTGAAGCCGATCTGTTCGGCTCCCTTCAGCGCCGCCTGCATGGGCGAGTCGCCGTGTTCCACATAGCGCGAGATGTTCTCCACCATCACAATGGCGTCGTCGACCACAAAGCCTGTCGAAATGGTCAGCGCCATCAGCGACAGGTTGTCCAGGCTGTATCCCAGCAGGTACATTGCGCCGAACGTGCCCACCAGCGACAGCGGCACGGCCACGCTGGGAATGATGGTGGCATAGACGCTTCGCAGAAACAGAAACATCACCAGCACCACCAGGAAGACCGTCAAAAGCAGCTCATACTCGACGTCTCTGACTGAGCTCTGAATGGACGTCGTCATGTCGGTGAGCGTCGTCACCTGGATGCCCTGGGGAAGATTCGCCTCCAGTTGCGGCATCAGATTCTTGATGCTCTGAACCACCGTGATGGTGTTTGCGCCGGGCTGCCGCTGCACGTTCAGGATGATCGCCGGCGTCTGGTTCATCCAGGCCGCCTGCGTCGTGTTCTCCACCCCGTCCACGATCCTGGCGACATCGGTCAGCATTACCGGAGCGCCATCCCGGTAGGCCACCACCACCTGCTTGTAATCGGTGCTGGTCACCAGTTGGTCGTTGGAGTCGATCTGATAGTCCTGATTTGGCCCGTCGAAGTTGCCTTTGGCCGCGTTGACGCTGGCATTGCTGACTGCCGTGCGCAGGTTTTCCAGGTCGATGCCGTAGGAGGCCAGCGTCGTCGGGTTTGCCTGGATGCGCACCGCCGGCTTCTGTCCGCCGCTGATGCTTACCAGCCCCACACCATTAAGCTGCGAGATCTTGGGCGCCAGCCGCGTGTCGACCAGGTCCTCCACCTGGGAGAGCGGCGTGGTGTTCGACGTGACCGCCAGCGTCAATACCGGTGCGTCTGCCGGATTGGTCTTGCTGTAGATTGGCGGCGCCGGCAGATTCGCGGGTAGGAAACTCTGCGCCGCATTGATCGCCGACTGCACTTCCTCTTCGGCAATGTCGATATTCAGGCTCAGGTTGAACTGCAGCACGATGACCGAGTTGCCCCCCGAACTGGTCGACGTCATCTGGCTCAAGCCTTGCAACTCGCCGCACTGACGTTCCAGCGGGGCCGTCACCGTGGTCGCCATTACGTCCGGACTTGCCCCCGGGTAAAACGTCAGTATCTGTATGGTCGGATAGTCAACCTCGGGCAGCGCGGAGACAGGCAGCTGGAAATACGCAACAATGCCCACCAACATGATTGCCGCCATCAGCAGCGAGGTCGCAACCGGACGCAGAATAAAGGGACGCGACGGACTCAAGGAGTATTGCTCCCACTGGGGTTGGCCGGTATTGGCCGGTTGGAAATAGTGATGGCGGTGCCGTCCTGGAGCTTGTCGAAGCTGCTAGTTGCCAGAACATCCCCGGGATTGATTCCCGTGACTTGCGCCGTCTGTCCATCGGTCACGCCCACCGTGATCGGCATCAGGTGGGCCGCGTTATTCTTCAGCACGTACACGTATGACGCTGTGCCGTTCTGTTGCACTGCCGCGGTCGGAATCAGGGTCGCGCCCACCAGCGTATTTACCAGCAGACGGGTGTTCACGAACTGATTGGGAAACAGCAAGGAATTCTTGTTCTGGAACTGGGCGCGCGCCTTCACTGTCCCCGTCGTGGTATCGATCTGGTTGTCCAGCGTCAGCAGCGTGCCCGTTTCGAGCTTCGTCTTGTCGCTCCGGTCCAACGCATCGACCGGAAGTTTCGCTCTCTTGGCAAGCCGAGGCTGAATCTGCCCCAGGCTGTCCTCCGCAACCGTGAAGACCACCGTGATCGGCTGGATCTGCGTGATTACGGCCAGAACTGTGCTTCCGCCGGCCTGAACCACGTTGCCCGGATCAACCAGGCGCAACCCGACCCGGCCCGAAATCGGCGCCACAACGTGGCAGAACTCAACCTGGATCTGGTCGTATTGCACCGTGCCCTGGTCGTTCTTCACCGTCCCTTCGATCTGCTGGACCTGCTTTTCCTGGTCATCCAACGTCTGCTTGGGGATGGCGTTGCGGGCCCACGCCGCCTGGTAGCGCGCCAGGTCCATCTTCGCCATGTCCAACGATCCCTGGTCCCGGTCCAGGATGCCCTGCGACTGCAGCAGCGTTGCCTGGTACGGGCGCGGGTCAATGTCGATCAAAGCGGCGCCCTTGTTCACCATCTGGCCTTCGGTAAAGTGCACCACGGTCACGATCCCATTCACCTGGCTGGTGATGGACGACGTGTACACCGGGGTAACCGTGCCGATCGAATCCACGTACACGCCAATGTTGCCCTTCTGCGCGGTTGCCGATGTGACAGCGACACCCCCCGCTCCGCCAGCGCCGCGCTTGCCGCCGGCGGCTGGTGTCGCAGTCGCAGTAGCAGTACTCGTTGAGCTGTGGCGCAGGACAAGAATGAACCCGATTACGAAGAAAACCAGCACCCCAATCCAGACAATTGCCCGAACTCCTTTATGCCTAGGCTTTTCCGGTTCTTCCATCGAGGGGGCGAGCGGACGATCGGACCCGACCGTCGGAGGTTGATTTGAATCAGGCTGCAATGCTTTCTCCTGTCCAGATATGCCGGGGCCGAGGGCGTTCCGGCGCAATCAGTGGCTACTGGAGGTTGACGAAACTACCCCTGCATTTAGTTGCAGGGATGTCCCTGAAATTTGCTCGTCCAGCAGACAACAAACGAAGCTCTCTCCATAGTATCTCAGGTCTCTCAGAGCTCCATTTCATGGACTATTTCGCGTTTTTGTCCGCGTTGCGGCGTAGGTCCGCCAACGGGTAGAAAGTGCCGCGCCAGGTTACTCCGCCGTCGCGCAGAGTGATGCGCATCGAGCGCAACAT
>Ga0182030_10025926_pt1 | contig 10648 bp, 6 predicted proteins | sample 812S3MmetaG_FD_121299 | JGI IMG/M metagenome (GOLD analysis project Ga0182030, IMG submission 121299) | Permafrost microbial communities from Stordalen Mire, Sweden - 812S3M metaG (Illumina Assembly) | ecosystem: Environmental > Terrestrial > Soil > Wetlands > Permafrost | place: Sweden... | reverse complement strand
CTAAAGGAAATCATCACAAATTTTGTCATGTCTGCGTGGAATTGAACCAGATAATCGACATGGCTGCACTGCAGCCTCCGAACCGCTCGGGGAGCAGAGGACGGGTTCCTGCAAACACCTATCCTGTGCATTCTCAGGCCAACAGTGCGAGACTCTCTGCACGCGGAGGGACTTTAATGCCAGACGTCAACGAGAATCGGGCTCCTCCTGCTATGCCTAGGGCCTTTGAGAGTATGCTGAAGACTACAACAGAGACCGGGGATATCGGCTTGTTTTCCATCAAACCATCACGGGTTCCTCAGCCCTTGAATAGCCCTCGAAGGATTGGTGCAAGCTACAGAGATTGTCCCTCGCAAATGCAACGAACCTTCCAGTCCCCCGGTGCAACGGGCGTCGATGACAGAAAACGTCTACCTTCGTACACCAGGGATGCTTCATCGGAGGTCATTTCAATGTATGAGACAGCTAGCCAAAAGTCTACTGGTAGGTTGTTCGAGGAGCCTGATTATCGGTCGTATTCCATGACCCAAACTTACTCGGCGTGTTCTCTTTCCAACCACCGTTCCTACACCAGCCTGAGGAGTGCTCCAGATTCGAATGGACTTCTTCAGCGGCCAAGATCGCCTTTTGCATACCCAACCCGTCTTAAACGACCCGGATTCCGCCCGTCCTCACCAGCATTGACAGATGGAGGTGGGATCGATTACAGTCGGCGCACCGAGATTGATCGAACACCATATGTGAGTGTCTTTGGTCTATTTACGAGCCGATCGCCCACTAACTTCATGGCAAATCAGAGCAAATCATCTCCTTCGTCCCTGTATGCTCAAAAGAGGAAGCCTCCGCTTTCACTTCGTGTAGATACAAATAGATCAACACCCTCGTTACTGAGTCAATCTTCCCCGCCACGGCGATCATCTAGCCCGCTTGTGCGACAAACGAATGGGACTCCGAGCAACGAGTGGCAGCGCAAATATAGCTCGGCTTCCCTAAACACGTCGCCTGCACGTAGTACCTTCAGTCTAGCATCAACTGTGAATCTATACCCAGTGACGACGGCGCTGTCGACCACAACTACTCCTGGGAAAATCCATCCTCCGTCGCCACTATACTATGACTATACAGAAGACTTCGACATCGATAATTATAACCAGGCCGCAACGTTGGAACCCCCACCGCAGTTCCGAATTGACAGGACAATTCCGGAAGATCGGCCATTGAGTGCAGATTGGCAGTCAAAAGAAAATTGCGATCCTAAAGCCAGCTTTTTCGGCGGCCCTGAGTCATCGACCTTATCTTCTCAGAATTTGCCTCAAACTCTTCAAGGGTCGCCGAAGGAGAATCTTGCAACAGAAAACTCGGACGGGAAGACTTATAAACTTAAGATAGCTACTACAGATGAGCAACCATCCACAAGGCCTGAGGTAACTTCCCTCGACGAGAAAATCGTAAGACTGTCTGGTCTCGTCCTTGGAGCTCAGGAGCTAAGCAGCCATGTTGAGGAAGTATTCGGGCTTTCTCCCTCGCGACCTTTTGAAGTTCTCGCGTCTGCGGAACACGCAAATGGTGAATATGGAGAAATTGCCGATGAACCCGATCGTGATAATTACAAAACCGGCGTGCCTGAGAACGGTATGGAAGTGCAGTCTATCAGGACGTCGTCTTACAGTTTGAATACCCACTTGCGCCAATTTCCACCACCACCACCAGCAGAGGTCATGGGAACGGAAGATATGAAGGATGGCCCTGCAAATCTCGAGCGGCTAATTGAAGGCATTGAGTCGAGATCCCACCGAAACGGTCCTCAGTACACAGGACTCCTTAAGCTAGCTCCAAGCAGCATAGCAGTATCAAAAGGCCCTATTCCTTCCTGTGCTAGAAATGGCTTCAGGTTGGCAGATTTCTCGCACCAATCTGAGGGCAGTGATTCGCATATGGAAGACCTGAGATCGACGCTCGAAAATTCTAAAGGACCATCAAAGCCTCAGGCTAGCGAATCCGTGGATGATGTTTCTAAAATATTTCTAACCAACGATGCCGACTCTTCGTATAGGCCTCCAATATATGACACATGTCCTAAGCCATACTCGAGATCTGGATTAGCCTCAGCCGGTAAATTTGTTGATAACAGTACCCGAAACAATGTGCTTCATCATGTATTTCGGGGAAGTGAGCCTTTATATGAGGACCAAAATATGAAAATCGCCAGTCCTTCGATCTACGCAGAGAATGATGTCCCAAACTTCAGCCATCAGATTCCACGGAGGTTAACGTGCCGCTCGGAATCCCCAATGCTAGCTCCAAAGCCAATTTCGCCAGCAAGGCAGCTGAGATTGAAGAACAGCGTTCCACAGCTTATGAAAGCACTCCCATCATTACCTCCGGATCAGTCGATTCGAGCTGTATCGCCTCCTCCACAGCTTGTCTCTAAGGTGGAATTGCCGTGTCGGTTTTCTCCTCTTATACCAGAAGCGAAGGCTACGCCAACTGGTGATCCACAGCAGCAGTTCGTTTCAGCCTTAGATTCGGATGTGATAGGAAAACGTCCACTATTGCCAGAACCTGTGGAGCTAGAATCTCTTCCCATTGAAACCACGGCGACGTTGCCAGACATAGACACGACAACGACAAGTTCACATCCCGTGAAGCTTAAGCTCAAAACACGGGGCGCCACTTCTTCCCGTCCAACATCTCCCCTGGACTCTCGTCCTTGGAACCTTGACAAAAGTTACCCTTGGTCGGATCAGAGCGTCAATCTCGGACTCCCCTCGACAGTGCAGGATCCGGAACCTCATAACCCAAAGCCACCCAAATTTAAGTTAAAGATTACGCGAGCTTCAAATTCCACGTCAGGGACTATTCGTGTGAACAGGGAGTCCAGCGATTCAAAGGCTTTACCAAGTTTACGTCTTCAAAATCCGAAGGATTTGTTCACGCCAACTTCTGGAATTGATAGCATCTTCCGTCAGGTTGGCAGGCATCTTCATACTCGCAAACAAAGTGTGAGCAGTAGTCAATCATTACACGAAACTAGAGTAGCTTCAAGTTCGGCTCCAGTCTCAGAGCAAACATCTAGAAGTTTGCCTTCAACCTTAGATTTGAACGTTGTACAGCCATTACCAGTGTCAGCAAGTCCTCTGAGCCCAGCGGATACAATAAGCTTCTTTTCGGACGATAGTTCCCACTCTCGTAGTCGGCGTCGCATACGTAAGAGGCTATCGAACTTTAGGTCTCGGATTACCGTTCCTTATACTTCCAGATATGGATCACAATCGTGCGATAATATTAATCGGAGGGAACAAGATGGAGGAGACGTTGCAACGCCACCTGCTGATAGGTTGTACCCTCAAATCCAACGCACTAGGACAAGCATGGATACCAAACCCATGAGGCGACTGGCAGAGAGAATTCGTGCCCAGAAACTACGGGCAAAGGTGTCGGAGTGGCTGAAAGGAGCAAGATCTGCGATCATCACTCGAGTGAAATTGCGCGGTGTAAATGAAGGAGACGATGATCGAGTACAGTTGACAACGGTGGAGTAAATACTTTCATTGATGGTGGCTTACATCATTGTCAATACGCCTACGGCCACTCTTTTGCTATACTAAGTTTTGTTTGGACCTGCCAGATATTAGCTACAGATTAGTTTGTGGGGTGCAGACTTAGTTCTTTACTGTAAGGAGTGTGCAGACGTCAAGTTGATTTTAGTATGATTAGCTTCGCCTTTAGTGTGTATCTTGCCAAGTGCTACAACTAAATGAGAATAGAAGCTAAATGCAGTAATTAAGACCATGCTGAAGGTACCCACAATGAGCTATGTGAATTTGCTTTAATGTGCTCCAAGACTCAATAATATAAGTGATTCTAAAATCGCTATGGTGGATATTACAGAAAGCCCATTTAGTAATCACTACTGATCGTTCGTTTATGACTATAAATACACGTTGAAATATGGCGACTTGAGGTGATAACTTTACAAAGTTACGCTCTAAATGTGGGATTTGCAGTACTTCCCTATAGGAGGGACAGTCGTGGATGTGAAAGGGGCAAGAGAAGCACCTCACTATACAGACCTACCTTCCATAGCCATAAAAGTCTAGGCTAGAATGATAGTACCATAGCTTGGTGACCAAGATCTCCAGGGGGATGATGTAGGTAAAATTTCCCAAAGTTACAATTAGCGTGGCTTGTAATTCACTCCTCTACCATGGCAGTTAACATCAATGGGCTTGTTAATGGGGTTTTCACAAAGGAGCTTTCCGAGAAAGTTGCTATATTAGTCTTAGATTGGTTCTATGCCTTTCGAGGATTTTGAAATCGCTGCTTTTTGTATGGCTCAGGCTATACTCAGACTAGAAGAGGAGAGGAGTCCCTATCCTCGACTCTTATTCAACGTTCCTTCTACATCTCATGTCCTTAGACGTACATCAATAACGTTGAAGACTTTGAATGAGTGTATTTCCCAAATTCCATACCACCGCAAGATGGGACACTGCTGATTAAACGTGTAATAGCTATGATAACAACTCAGGCCCGTAAATTCACGCCTGTCCATCGCCTGAAGCACATCATTCCCTCCTGGAAGTCCAAACCATGTCACTAGAGGCACTTATGATCGGGACCTTCAACAACGAGCGAACTGCGGTATGCGCTCCTCAAGCGGCTTCTTACTGCAATACTTTGCGGGAAAGGAGTCTTGCGCCAGAGGTTGCGCATGCTTGTATAATGGTGCATGAAACGGAATTGGAGGATTACAGTTGCAAGTTGACACACTTGCCGACAATAGCTTCCAATGTGCGGAGGTTGTCAGATTTTCCTTCGAAGAGGATGAACGGGATGCTGGGGCCTAAACAGCCAGTGCAATCTCCGTTGCCTGAACCTCCTCTTCACAGTCAGAGTCCTGTCGTGACGGCTTCCCCGGTGAGAGCGTCAACAGTGACGGAATCAGAGAGGTAAGGAACATTTGAGAGCAGAATTTCCTATTCCGGATTGTTTTATAGGTAATAGAACAATATGCTTTTACCCGAGACTGGGATGCTTAAGCAATTGTCTGTTTGCTCAAGAGATGATATCTCAATTCTTAAATATATCCGAAAGAAGTATTACTGACTCCCCGATTTTCCAGGTCCGGAACGAATGATTCTCCATCCCATCAATGGCGTCCACGTCTTTTGCGGCGAAATGCGCAATATTCTCAGGCGTATGAAGCGCATGTGCTTCCAAGTGTTCGTCATATGGAACACGTGAGTGCCCCACGGTGGAAGTTGTAATGTCAGATGGAGCACATGCTTTTTTTGATCATCCTTGAAGAGACTGCAAGCTAACAGCTAACAGGCGACTAAAGTCAAGGCGGAGCTTTAGCTGCAATAGTCACAAACAGAACAGGGTCTCCCAGTTCGTTCTGCTGAGCGACGAAATATTTCTGTCTGAGAATTTTCGAGAATTCTTGGGCTTTGTTCGAAGATCTCGCACGAAAAGGAAGTTCAGAATACAGCGCCGCCGATGATGAAGACCCTTTCCTCCTCACGTTTCACCCATTGGACGATTTTATTTGCGCCTTGTGCTAGGCCCATGCGGGACGCATGTGGGCCGGCAACACAGTATAGTTCAAAGAGTGGTGTCGTCCACGCAAGAGAGATACTGTCACGGCTTACACAATGTAGAACTTTTAGATGAGAATGTTTCGCATGCGTTGAGGCGTGCAGATTATGATATAAGTTCATCAGTCTATCATCCTGTCAGCGACATTCTGTGATCATAAGTATAGAACCATGATAACAAACTCACCTCCGCCGATCAAGCAGACTGCTATAATAAGGAGTAAATGATGGCATGGTGAACTGTACATTCGCACGTGACTTGTAGAGGAAGTGTCTCAGTTGTGTTCCCGGCACAATATCAGTCGTGCTTAGACGACCATGACGGATTGCAGATTTAATAATGTCCATACTACCGTTCTTTTCCAGTTGGCTGACGACGTCTTCTCGCATTTGTTTCAACTCGTAAAAACTCTCCTTCTCTGCACTAATTAGAAGGACGGCGACTTCATCCTCTTGGCTGGTGCTGCTAGTGGTTGATGGGCGTCCATCACCTAGTTCATCGTCTTCTCGAATGCTCAGAAAACTTACGTACATATACAGATAACCCCTATTGTTGAAGCCCGGGAGACATAAGGGGATCCAATTTTCTCCGCCTCCAGCCCTGATACTGCCAGCTTCAAAGAGCATATTGAAGATCAGTTGAAGATCGCTGGGGTGAAGGGAATGCCGTTTTGGTCTGATGACACTCACCAGCCTACCGCCTGCGACAACGAGGCCGTAAAGCAGTTTTTCAGTACGTGCTTTTAATAACGTGTTGTTGATAACAAGGCGTTGAGATTTTCTTATTTTTAAGCACTCAAGTGCCGACAGAAGAGCAGATGGGGAACCTTTAGTGAAAGTATCTGCCAGAGATGACAATAAAGTTTCAGTCCCCTCTAATGGTCGACGAAGATCCGTGTTCGGCCGATTTGAGAATAGGTGTGTTAGGGTCGGCAGGGTCAGTGTTGAGAGTATCTGCATATATAGCGCTTCTAGCTGGGCACGAAGTTGAGCGTCGCTCTCTCCGAGTCTGCTTATAGCAACAAAATACAGGGGACCTTTCGTAGAGATAACGAATCTTGTATCACCGGCTGTAAATCCTAATAACGGGTCTTTTGCACCCTCATAGAATGATATAATCGTCTGAACAATACCAATGTAGCCATTGATCAGATTCTGATCCCCATGCCTGCTATAAATAGGCTTTCCCGCGGAGGACAAAATCAAGTAGTGTTTAAATTTCGATTTCCACTGAATGAGTAGCTCTTCTGGGGTTACATGTCAGAAAGGGGTTTGAAAGCAGGAATATTGACCAACCTTCATTTCCCCCTTTGCTATCAACCTCTTCTAAGTCGTCGAACTCGTGCTCAAAATTTAACAGCGTCGTATCTTCGTATTCAATGGCATCGGTAGCCCCTCCTTGGGTAGTCAATAACTTCCAGGCAGGGCTCTGCAAGTTAGGCCCCTCATCTAGTAGACTTGCAAGATCCTCGTTTGCCCTCACCGTTGGCGCGTAGCTCATGAGACTGACATTGTCATCTTCGCTCTCGTTGCGACTATCCTTCCTGGATTCTGATAGCGATTGACCCGCAGGCGTTGGGAAAGTCCCTCTCGAGCCATCCGGGAATGAGAGGGTTTGTATATCTACGGCAGACAATGCTGTGGTGGCCTTCCCTTGAAGAGAAGGTCTTTGTGGAGAAGATAGTGGGGTACTCGGTCGGGTTGTATTTTGAAGGAGGGAGGGTCTCGGTGGTAAGGGAGGTCGTTGTGCATCCAAGTCATTCTTAGAGTCGGGATGAGCTTCAGCTCCTGATGGATCAATATTTTCGGAATTCCCTTGTCTCTGCACTACGGCGTCGTTGTCGTTCTCGTCCAGGCTCATCGGAGCAGCAGGGTCAGTCTCCGCTGATGCCCTGGAGAGTAGCAACTCATCGTCTGTCGTGGATAGCCTTCCATGAGAAGATCTTTTGGAAAATGTAGGAGAGTTTCCCATGAGTTCCCAGTCGTCGCCAGGAGCTATGTTGCTCGCAGAAGCGTCAAGAGTGAAGTGAGTCCGGAATTAGGGTACCGTCCCTTAAACGCAGCTGCAGGGATATTTCGAGGCGCGGCGCATTGAATTTAAGGTTGCTGCTCAAATTCGACCTCAAGGAAAATGCATAAAGTAGCCACGCCCAACCTATAATTCACCCATTTCAACCTTGAAAAGCTACTCATGGAAAATAGAATAAAGGACATGCTTATGGCCTGTATTTCCTCATTCTTCAATATCTGCATGTGCAATGGCCCTTGAAATAGCCCGCCAATCTGCATCACCTACCAGCTCAGGCAGAGCATCTCCAATATCTCGTCGGTTCAATGGTACGAGCTGAACAATTTTGACTCTCTTCATGTACCCCGCTGATTATGGTCACCTAGACGAACCTCCAAATAAGGATCGGGCCTTTAAGAAATATGAATCCTCCATCGATCGAGCGTTGGCCTTGTTTCCTGCCGCTGCAGGACAGGAATGGGCAGATTATATCTCGTTTCTGGGACGCTTATTAAAGGTTTGTACGAAGAACGGTCTTGTTATGCGTTTGAGAGTGCTAAAATTAAGTCTATTGGCAGGCTCTACAAGGGCACCCCCCGACTATTCTTGCTGTCCCTCTGAAAGCAACGGTTGCAAAGCGGCTTTCCCTATGCTTACAACCCACGCTTCCCTCTGGCGTACACCACAAAGCGATAGAAGTATACTCCTTCATATTTTCAATGATAGGCATGTAAACCTTCCTCCAACTGGCCCCGTAAAGGATATCATGAGGCTTGACTCATTTGTATGTTAGGTAAAGATTCACTCTCTCGAGATTTACCTATCTACCTTCCAGGCCTTTCGACCACCTTGTCCTTTGCATCCCTTTCCGTGCGGACACCGTTCCTCGAACTTCTTGAATCTCATTTGATCAAGCTGGATGCTCGATCTCTTCGGCCTGCTCTGAAAGCTATTGTACTTGCAATATTGCCAGGTCTAGAGGAGGAGTCGAGCGAGGAGTTTGAGAGGTCTTTGACACTCCTTGATGGATTCAAACAAGCTGTACGGCCCTCAAGCGCGGAGGGCCTTGGTCATGGTCACGCTACTGGAGATGAATACTTCTGGCAGTGTTTCTTTCTTGCTGCTATTACAGGCAATAGCCGTCGACTAGGTGCGCTTGCGTATTTGAACCGGAACCTCCCCAAGCTTGGCCATCAAACCACACATGTTCCATCCAGCATGACTCCATCGGGCGGTCCTGATGCAGTAACACACTCTGGGCGGTTAGCCGAACTTGTGACATCCCCTGAACCGGGGCTACTACTAAGATGCTTTGCAGCTGGTCTAGCTGATGAGCAACTTTTAATTCAACGTGGATTTCTAGACCTCCTTGTCACTCATTTACCACTGCATGCGAATGTATTACAGAAGCGGGTTAAAACAGAAGACTTGCAACTTCTCATTTCAGCGGCCACAAGTGTAGTCGCGCGAAGAGATATGAGCCTTAATAGACGTCTTTGGACTTGGCTCTTAGGACCTGAACCACTAAGTCTTGAAAATGATTCGGGAGTCGAATCTCCTATGTCTATCAAAGGAGATATGCAAGCTGGGCCCCCTTCGTCTAGAACCCGTTACTTCGAGGAATTTGGGCTACAGCCGTTGACGCAAGCGCTACTCAAAATGATCGACCGAGACTGCGACAACTCCGTGGATAGGGCAAGGCCATTTCGTATCTGCCTCTCGTTGATGGATAGATGGGAGATTGGTGGTCTAGTTGTGCCGGATATTTTCTTACCAATCATCGACAGTGTCCGCAAATACCAAGGAAAGGCAGCTAGCAAAGCTGACTTTTCTGAAGTGCTTCGCAGTGCAAGTGTCTTTTTCGATGGTGTTGAAAGTGGATTGATCTGGGGTGAAATAGTTGGACTCATTGCTCAGGCTTTTGGTCAGGGGAGGTATTCAACGGCAGAAAGACTCGATAAGCTTCACCTGGTGAACTTCATTCTCGTACATTTCAACGTACGGGAGGAGGAGATGCTTTTGACCCACGCTCCTTTAACGGCATTAACTATTTTGACGATGCTGGAGGATGCCAAAGAGAAAACGAAGAATCATGCTAGCTTCCTCCACACATCCGATGAGCTATCGAAGCTGACATTGAGCGTTGTGATGGATTTGATTGAGATCATCCCGGAACGAGCATTTTTAACACGACCATCTGCGAAGCCGTCAACTTCAGGAAGGGAATCGACATATACTCTCCCGAATGTTGAGATACTACAAAACATCAGAACATTCTATGTCCAAGATCAGGGGAATCTGGATGCAGTTCCACCACCTTTCGCGTCTCATGAACTATGCGAGCTTTTACTTCGAGAGAGCGGTAATATTACTTGTCAGAGTCTGTCTGATTCAGTGTCAAGTGCTGATGCTGGAATCAATTGTCGGCTCCTCGTGCTTATGTTGGCGAAGTTGCCCAAAGTCCCAAGTCTTGATGTGGAGAGAATGCTATCCTCGATGCACAATATTTTATACTCTCCTTCGCAATTACCGTTTTTGACGTTCACATCCATCTGTTCTCTCGCTACAAGTCTCTACTCTGCCTCTTATATCACCGCAGGTGATCTTTCAAACCTTGTAGACCCTTTGGTGCGACTCGCATGGTCATATCTGTCAGCTTCTCATCCAAAATATCACGTTGAAACTGTCCGAAACTTATGGCAGCTACAAACGACACTTTCGCTATCCAACCATGAGATTGAAGCATCTATTTGCTCTCTGATGGTTGAGCACGATCTCGACGGAACCTTCGCGATTCGAGATGCCGACCCCGGCAGAACCTTCAGCATCCTATGGACGCATACGCTACAGGACAATGCAGGTCACCTTGATCGGAGAGCATCTAAGGCTTCTAATAGTGATACTAAAGGTCCTGCTCGCCTTTCCGGAATTGGCAATTATGAAGTGATGCTCGCTAGACCGTTGTTCTTGCTGCTTGATGCGCTTCTAGATGACCGCACCCAGCTGTTCATGACGGCAAAGACCTGGCTGCAGAATCTTG
>Ga0182030_10025925_pt1 | contig 10648 bp, 9 predicted proteins | sample 812S3MmetaG_FD_121299 | JGI IMG/M metagenome (GOLD analysis project Ga0182030, IMG submission 121299) | Permafrost microbial communities from Stordalen Mire, Sweden - 812S3M metaG (Illumina Assembly) | ecosystem: Environmental > Terrestrial > Soil > Wetlands > Permafrost | place: Sweden... | reverse complement strand
GACCAGGGATGGCGCCGGCCATTCCTGCGAATGGCGAGGGCGAGGCCGGCGGCGATGGCGGCGAGGGTGGGGAGCGGGGTCTTGAGGGCGAATGTCCAGAGGAAGTAGTCCCAGAAGCCGCGGCTGGAGTATTGGCCGCGCAGGTAGGAGGGGCGGGTGAGGGATTGGAGGCGGGCGTAGGCGAAGCCGTAAAGATAGGCCTCGGGCAGGAGGCGGGTACGCTGGGCGAAGAGGATGAGGCGGCCATCGAGGCTGAGGGGGACGGCGGTGAGGAGGGCCCGGATATCGCGCTCGGAACCGCCGGTGGATTCGACTTCGGCGGGTTTGGCTTCCAGAAGGGCCTGGAGAGCGGCGGTGCGGCGGACCATGTATTCGATGGGAGGATGGCCGGGTTGACGGAAGTCGTCAGGAGCTGGGGGAGGGAGGACGGAGGTCTCGGCTTGGGCGGCGAGGAGCGGGTCTTTTGCGGCGGAGTATCGGAAGCCGTAGGCGGCCCAGATGGTGGCGTAGGCGGCGAGGAGGGCGGCGAGGCAAAGGGCGGTGGCGGCGAGGGCTTTTGAGGAGCGGGTGAGGAGATTGCGCGGGCCGGCGCCGAAGGGCCAGGGGTCGGGGGAGAGAATGCGTCCCAGGGCGATGAGGGCGAACATGGGGACGAGGAGGATCGAGGTAAACTTGCTGGCGAAGGCGAGGCCGCAGAAGAGGAGGGTGAGGGCGACGGTCGGAACTGTGAGGCGGCGGAAGGTTCTCCAAAGGAAATAGATGGCGCCGAAGATGAAGGCGGTCTCGCCGACATCGGTGGTGACGAGGCCGCTGTTTGCGATGAAGTTTGGGTCGAAAGAGAAGAGGGCGAGGGAGAGGACGGCGCCGGGGAGGCCCCAGAGGTCGCGAGCCCATTGGAAAATGAGGGCGGCCAGGAGGAGGCCGAGGAGCATGACGGCCATGCGGCCCCAGAAGAGGAGGGTGTCAGGGTTGTTGAGGAAGTCGGTTGCGGCGAAAGGGAGGGTGGTGGGGAGCATCGCGGGATCGCGGACGGCGGCGCGCTGGAGGCGTTGGAGGGTATTGGGTTTGGGGCCGTAGAGGAAGAAGTGGCCGAACATCCACTCGGCGTTGATGCTGGCGAGGCCCATGGCCCATGCGCGGCGGAGTTCTGTGAGGGAGCCGGGGACGGGGGAGGAGGCGAGAGCGGGCGCGGGGGCTCCAATGTCGGGTGGCCAGGGGTTCTGGGGGTTCCGGAGCAGGGCGAAGAGGGCGGCCCACTCTTTGACGAGCGGAGGATGCTCGGGGTTTAGGCGGAAGTCGTCCCAGCGGAGGTAGGAGCAGCCGGCGGGGAGGTGGGCGGTTTCGTCGTCGGTGGCGGAAGTAGAGGAGGCGAAACGGATGACGAGGAGGGAGAAGAGCAGGGCGAAGGCGAGGAAGATGAGGATGGCGAGGGTGGGCTCGCGAGGGGCGGCGGGGGAGCGCATGAAGGGGAAGCGCGAAGCTTTTTGTCAAGTGTCAAGCGTTGACCCCACCTTAAAATACAAAGGGGACGTTTAGTTGTTTGAAGGCGGCTTTTTGGTCGGAGAGGTAGCGGTCGCCGAGACGGTCGAAGCCGCCGGCGGCGCGATAGCGAGTGAGGAAGGCGTTGACTTTGTCGCGCAAGGGGGTGTTGCCCTGGCGGATGCCGATGGCCCAGGACTCGGACTGGAAGGGCTTGAGGAGGGGACGGAGGATGGCGGGGTTTTTCTTCCAGTTGGTGAAGGTGGACATTTGATCGTAGATGAAGGCGTCGGCTTTGCCCTGGGTGACTTCGAGGACGCAGGCGGTTTCTTTGTCGAGGACGAGGACCTGGGCGGATCGGATGTGGTCGCGGGCGTAGATCTGGCCGGTGGTGCCCTGTTTTACGACGAGGGTGACGCCGGGGCGGTCGGCATCGGCGATGCCCTGGATGGGGGATTGTTTTTTGACGAGGAGGCAGAGGCCGGTGCTCAGGTAGGGGTCGGAGAAGTCGATGGATTGAGCGCGCTCGGGGGTCTGTGTCATGGAGGAGATGATGAGGTCGATCTTGCCGGTCTTGAGGGCGGGGATGAGGCCGCTGAAGGGGATGTTTTCGACGCTGAGGGGCTGGTGGAGGTAGTCGGCGAGGGCTCTTGCGAGGTCGACGCTGAGGCCGGCGGGGTTGCCCTGGGGGTCTTGCATCTCGAAGGGCGGGTAGGCGAGTTCCATGCCTACGGTGAGAGTGGAGGGGGCGGACTCAGAGGATGGCCGGGAGCAGGAGGCGCAGAGGAAGAGAGCCGGAATGAGGAGAGCCAACATCAGGGCGGTTTGACTAATACTGTGGCCAAAGAATTTGACACGCCCCTTCAGGGCTTGACCCGTAACGGCCTTAGACCCAGGGCGTTGCCCTGGGCTAGTATGATTGCAGGCCGTTGGCCTGCGGCTACAGCTCAACTTAAAATACTCGAGAGTTTTTGAAGAAAACATTTTCTTTTCGAATGAATGCCAACGGGGTCAGTCTGATAGAGAAACAATTGCCGCATGAAAATCCCTAAAATCTCCCTCCTCCTTGTCGCAGTATTGGCCGCAGTGGGCGCACTGGCTCCGCAGCACGCGCGAGCGGATGTGACCGTAAGCTATTTCTATGACACGCTGGACCCGTATGGCGAGTGGGTGGAGACGGCGGATTACGGATATGTGTGGCATCCGACGGGGGTCGATGACAATTGGGCGCCGTATACGGACGGGTATTGGGCGTATACGGACGCGGGATGGACGTGGGTATCGTATGAGGATTACGGGGGGGTGGTGTACCACTACGGGAGGTGGGCGCACCTCCCGGGGGAGGGATGGGTGTGGGTGCCGGGAAATACGTGGGCTCCGGCGTGGGTGTCGTGGCGGATGAATGATGATTATGTGGGCTGGGCGCCGCTGCCGCCGGAGGCGCATTGGCGGGGGGGGATCGGGTTCAGCACGTGGGTGGATGGACGGTTCGATATCGGTCCGGGATTTTACTCGTTCGTGGGGGTGGGCGATTTCGGGGCTCCGGCGCTGGGGGCGGTGATCCTGAGCCGTGAACGGAACGTCGAATTCATCAACTCCACGACGAATATTACGAATATCACGGTGAATAACTCGAATGTGTATGTGGGGGGGCCGAGTTATGCGAGGCTGGCGGCGCGGAGTTCGCGGGCGATCCCGAGGTTGAAGCTGGTGAGGCAGGGGGACGCGGCGATCCGGGGTGCGGGCGGGAAGGCGCTGTCGCGGCAGCAGGGGAATCAATTGCTGGTGCTGGCGCCGAAGATAACGCCGAGCACGGGCGGGAAGCTTGCGCCGAAGCGGGTGGCGAAGACGCTGACGAGCGCGAAGGCGGACCATGGGTGGGATGTGGTGAAGGATCCGGCGGCGCGGGAGAAGCTGCATGCGCAGATCAAGGATCAGTCCACGGGGACGGGCTCGGCGAAGGCGGTGAACCCGGATGACTTGAAGGTGGTGGATGAGAAGATCAAGAGCCAGGGAGGCACGACAGCGGCTAATGTGACGCCGAAAGTCCCGAAGGCCGGGAAAAAGCAGAAGAGTACCGAGGATCTGCTGAATGCGCCGGCGACCGAGGAACCGGGGACGGCGACGGCGGAAGCAACGCCAAAGAGCAAGAAGGGGAAAAAATCCCATGCGGCGAGCGAGAGCAGCTACCTGGATACGACGGGAGCGGGGGGCGAAACCACGCCGGCGAAGAGCAAGAAGGCGAATACGCCGAAGAGTGACTCGAACCTGCAACCGTTCATGAGCAGCGGCAATGAAAGCGAGCCGAAGACGGGGAAGAAGTATGAGGATGAGACGGAGTCTTCCAAGTACTCCGATAGCTCCAAGAGGGAGGAGGACCGGTCGACGAAGTACGGCGCGGTGCAAGGGAAAACGCCGAAGAGCGGAAAATTGGACAAATCGGACAAGAAAAAGAATAAGAGCGAGGAGGCGAATACGCCGGGGCAGTAGGGCGGAGGTTTTTCCAGCGAGGCTGCGTCTCAGAGCAAGTAAGAAGTAAAAAGTTAAAAGTTAAAAGTGGTTCGAGACGCTTCGCGGGTTTTGAGAAAATATGAACCGTTCGTAACGAATTCTGACATTCGAGGATTCAAGACCGGCACGCCAGGATTGCCTGAGCGTGCCGGTTTTGACGGTTATTGGGATGATTGGGATGGGGACGGCTATTTTTTGCTTTCAAAAGGCGGGCCGGTCCAGTTGAGTCGGGGCGGATTTAGGGAAATTGTAAATGCCAAAAAAATCGCGAAAGAATGTAGGATTGATTGGCCTGGGGATAATCGGGTCGCGGGTGGCGAATGCCCTGAGGGTGGGAGGGTTCCATGTGTATGTGTGGAACAGGACGCCGCGGGCGGCGCCGAACTTCCTGGCATCGCCGAGGCAGGTGGCGGAGTTGTGCGACGTGATCCAGCTCTTCGTGGCGGATGCGCAGGCGCTGTTTGACGTGCTGGAGGCGATGGGGGATGCGCTGACGTCGAGCCACATTATCATTTGCAATGCGACGGTGGGGCCGGAGGCGACGCTGGAGGCTGCGCGGATGGTGCAGGAGCGTGGGGGGCAATTCCTGGATGCGCCGTTTGCGGGGAGCAAGGCGGCGGCGCAGAACCGGGAGCTGGTTTATTACATAGGTGGGGAGGATAAAACGCTGGAGGCGGTGGAAGGGGTGCTGCAGGCGAGCAGCAAGGAGATTGTGAAGATAGGGAAGGTGGGGGATGCGGCGGTGATCAAGGTGGCGACGAATATGATCGTGGCGGTGACGGTGCAGACGCTGGCGGAGGCGTACGCGATCGTGAAGGAGTCCGGGGTGGCGCCGGGGGCGCTGGCGGAGGCGCTGAAGCATCACGGGGTGCGGTCGGCGGTGGGGGAGGTGAAGCTGGCGAAGATGCTGGAACGGGATTACGAGCCGCATTTTTCGCTAAAGCATATGTTCAAGGATGTGCAGTTGGGGATCCACATTGCGAACTCGCTGGATATCGATCTGCCTGCGACGACGGCGACGGCGGGGGTGATGTACGGGGGGCTGACGAAGGGGTGGGCGGATGATGATGTTGCGGTGCTGGGGCGGGCGTATCAGAAGGAAGCTCCGGCGGTGACGGCGGAGAAGGGGCCGATTTTATTGAAGGGACCGGGCGAGGCAAAGGCGGCGCCTGTGGCGCCGGAACCGGGTGGGGAGAAGAAGGAAGTGCCGCGGGAATCGAATGCGGAGGAGTTGCGCAATATGGGGATCAAGCTGCCGGAGGCGACGGTGGAGACGGTTGCGGCGAAGGCGCCGGAGGTTCCCAAAACGGACGGGGTGACGGCGAGCGAGGGGCTGCCGGAGGTGAAAAGCGAGACGGCGAAGGGGGAGGCGCCTAAAGAGGCAGGGAAGGTGGAGGCATTGGCGAAAAAGGCGGTGGATGGGGCGGAGAAAACGGGGACGGGGGCACCGGAGGAAAACAGGGGAAATGGGGCGCCGGGGGAGACGGAGCGGGAGCATACGCCATTTGTGAGGATCCGGCGGTGGTTCGGGACGGGGTCGCCGAGTTGATGGGATCTATAGGACCCATGGGACCCATGAAGGTGGATGATGAGGATTTAGCAGGCTGTTAGCTGTTATGGCTGAAAATGAATCGCTGGCGGCGCTGTATGCGGAGGCCCGGGAGCGAGGGGCGGTGATTGACTTGAGTGACCGGGCGAAGTGGCATCTCACGGGAGGGGATCGGGTGCGGTATCTGAATGGGCAGGTGACGAATGACGTCCGGCGGGCCGGGGCGGATACGGCGCTGATGGCTTGCGTGACGACGGCGAAGGGGCGGCTGTCGGGGGTGATTTTTGTGTCGGCGGAGCGGGACTTCCTGCGGGTGGATGCGGAGGGGGAGCTGAGGGAGGGGCTGGCGGGGCGGCTGGAGCGGTACATCATCGCGGATGATGTGACGATTGAGGATGTGACCGAGGAGGAGTGCTTGTTCCATGTGCTGACGGGGGAATGTCCCGAGGGAATTGAAGGAATGAAGATTAGGGGGGCGAGGCGGTTCGGGCGGGATGGGTTTGATGTCATGGGGGCACGGAGCGAGCGGGAGCGGGTGCTGGAGGCGCTGGCGGGCAGGCATGTGGTGATCCCGGGAGCATTGGCGGAGGTGCTGCGGATCGAGGCGGGGGTGCCGCGTTGGGGGGCGGAGCTGACCGAGGAGACGCTGCCGCCGGAAGCGGGGCTGGATCTGACGGCGATTGATTATCGCAAGGGATGCTACATCGGGCAGGAGGTGATCTCGCGGATCAAGAGCGTGGGGCATGTGAATCGGGAGCTGGTGGGGTTTGTCTCAGCGGAGCGGCTGGCGGGGGGGATGACGCTGTACGGCGCCGGGGAGCTGGACAGGAACGTGGGGGAAATAACCAGCGCGGCGTGGAGTTTCGGCTTGGAAAGCTGGGCGGGGCTGGGCTATCTGAAGCGCGGAGCCGCTGAGACGGGGCTCATAAGCCTAATAGGCCGGTCGCCCGATGGCGGGACGGTCAGCGTGCAGGTTCGGGAACTGCACCGGAAGTAAATCCTTTCTCGAACCACTCCATGAAAAAAATCGCCCTCCTGCTTCTTACGGTTCTCGGCTTTGGCTTCGGATTGAGTGTGCACGCGGCACGGGGGCAGGAGACGGCGGTGTTTGAGTTCCGGGTGGATCACGAAAAGGCGGTGCGGCGGATTGTGATCGCGCTGGATGCGGAGGCGGCGCCGGCGACGGTGGCGAATTTTGAGAAGCTGGTGCGGCATGGATTTTACAAGGGACTGAAGGTGCACCGGGTCATCCCGCATACGCTGGTGCAGATGGGCGATCCCCTCTCCCGCTATACGGATAAGACGCGGGTGGGGACGGGCGGGCCTGGGTATACGCTGCCGGCGGAGATCCACCTGCGGCATACGGCGGGGGCGGTGGCGATGGCGCGGCTGGGGGACAAGATAAACCCGGCGAGGCGGTCGGGGGGGAGCCAGTTTTATATCTGCCTGAAGCCGATGCCTGGGCTGGACGGACAATACACGGTGTTTGGGCACGTGACGGAGGGGAAGGATGTGCTGGATGCGTTGTCGCTGGAGCTGGCGGATACGAACGACAACCCGACTACGGCGATCGGGATCAAGGATGCGTACCTGGGGTCGGCGCCGCGGCGGTGGTATGCGATGAAGTTGTGGCCGTGGTGAGGGGGTTCGAAACCCTGGGCGCAAAAATGCCTTTGCAATTTGGGGGCGGGTGTCGTACGACACTGCGCTCGCGATATCCGGAGGCGCCTTTATGCGGCCTCCCCCGGGTTTCACGCGGGACTGATCCAAATCAGTAAACGGGTAGGTTCCGGAGTGGCCAAACGGGGCAGACTGTAAATCTGCTGGCTTACGCCTTCGCTGGTTCGAATCCAGCCCTGCCCACTGGTTGGAAATCCTTATAAACAGAGGGTCTTAGCAAGCCCAGCACCGCCGGGTAAGCCGGTGGCAACACAGCGAAATTGCCATGTTCGGCTTCAAAGCGTAATCTATCGCAAGTGAGCGCAACCGAAATCATTCACGCAATCGAGTCCCTGCCCCTTTTGGAACGGGCGCAAGTTCTTCGTTATTTGACGGGCGAACCTGAGAAACCAGCAGCGCCGCACGGCGTCTGGCATGGCCTGAATATCAGCGACCGTCAAAAGCAGGTTTGTGGCGATGCCGTGTTGCCCAACGTGGTCTTGGAAGCGCGTCAACTCGAACGGTATTGAACCCCTACGCCGACACCAGTTTCCTCGTGTCGCTCTATCTGAGCGATGGAAACTCGCCACAAGCGATTGCCACGGTTCAAGCACTGGATGATGCGTTGCCCGTGAGTGAATTTCATTGGCTGGAAATGCAAAACGCCCTCAGCCTCGCCGTGTTTCAGAAGCGCATCACGGAAGACCAATCATCGCAGGCGTGGCAGGATGCTCAAAATGATTTGGACAACGGTCGCTTAATCCCATGCACGCTCAATTGGCAAACCGCTTTCCGTCTGGCCCGCGATTTAGCGAAAACAGAAACCCCGAAAACCGGCGCCAGAAGCCTGGACGTATTGCACGTTGCGAGTGCCCTGCTCATTGGAGCGAGTGACTTCCTGACGTTTGATAATCGCCAGCGTTCGCTCGCGACGAGTGCAGGGTTGAATCTTCGTTGAATGGGATTTTGACCATCTCTCACTCGATCTCTCCTCCTCTCTCTTCAACCCCATGAGGCTGTCGAGCAACCGAACACGAAACAGGTTTGGAGGTGGTCAGCAGAAATCGTGACCGGCGAAGCACGGCGCGGTTTGTGGGAGGGAAGCACAGCAGGTCAGCGGGACGAATTGCAGAGCCCGAGTTGAAGCCTTTGCATGGCAGTCGCTTTGAAATAAACAATGTCCCATGAACGAAAGCGCCAAGACCCCGAAGCGCCTCAACTATCGCAAACTCGCCTTCAGCCACTCCCAGGTTTGAGGATGGCACGCCACTGACGGTGGTGAAGAAAGGTCCACCGGGTCATTGCATTGTCAGCAGCGCCACCGGCATCGAGGCCATCATCAGGAATTCCGAACTCCTGCTCGATAAGCAATGGGCGATGCACCAGGGGCAGCTTCCATCAGAACGATCAAGACCTGGCGTTGATTAGAGCCTTGGATAACGTCAGGCTTTCGTGCGGAATCCGCCCATAAAATAGATGACAATACATACCAACAGGATCAGACCAAATCCTCCTCCGCCGATGACAGGTCCGCCAAGGTAAAAACCGCCGCCGCCAAACAAGAGAAGAAGAACAAGTATAAGAAGTAATGGATTCATGACTAATAGTTACACCTCCTCCAGCATCCGTCCCAATACCTTCTCGGCTATGGGCCTATAGCTACAGGCTATGCGTCGAAACAACCGAGGGCACCACTGCCAGCACCTTTTGTCATCCCTGTGGCAATAAACAACAAGACACACTCAAGGACGTGCAGCCGATTAAATTTGGGCAAACCCTGCCCTTAAAAGCAATATGTCCGCTAATTTTCATTTCAAAAACAAAAATTGGAAGCGGGCATTCGGAGGTTCGACCTTGGCGAGGAGGACCGACTCACATGAGTTGGGTGAAGGGGCACACTTCGTAAAGCACAGGTGGAAACGGCTCGTCTACAGTCAATGGATTGAAAACATCATTGTTCTCCTCGCCACGCCGGTGAGTATGAAATCCATTCGCCGCCTCTTTCGTCCGTGCTATAGAAGACAACAATTCTTTCCGCATTTTTACTATCCTGGTTCCTTGTATCCAAATGATCAGGAGCGGCAACGATAGGTGGAGTTACGCCGACGCCGGTTTCCTCATGTCGCTCTATCTGAGCGATGGAAACTCGCCACAAGCGATTGCCACGGTTCCAATCCAGCCCTGCCCACCGGTTGGCTTCCCAAGCATAGGATTATATGCTCGTATTGGCATTTTATGATCCAGAAGCCTGCGGAAGTCGGCAATGAACACAAAAAAAGCGGCAAGGTCGGCTCGCACTGTTTCTTCCTCTATCACAGGAACCAGTTCCGTCTCTAATGGGAACCAGTGGAGTTAACCTTGCCCGTTAATGAATCGATGACCCCGCGGTGGATGGACGTATGAAAAAATCGTCGGACCCGCCCGCCTGGATGGAGGTGAGGGGTTGAACAAATCTCTTCGATCGACCGTCAAAGCTATATGATCGAAATTCTGATTTCCTCGATATTTGCGCTGGTGGCCCTGGCGTCGGTAGCGGGGATCGTGTTCGTGCTGTTCAAGCCGCGCTCGCTGCCAGGGGTGTGCGTCCGCTGATGATCAACCGTTATGCCGCGGTGGCGACGGTGGCTTTGAGGGCGACGAGTCCAGTCGTGATCATGTATTTGAGCAAGACGGCGGTGCCGATCTGATCGTCAATGGCTGATGGATCAAAAACGCCGTCGGCCACGTATTTGCCACGGGTGTAAAGTTGCGAGCCGGCCCATAAGTAGGGAGTGTTCACGTTGCGCGGGCGGTAACCGAAACCGTTGAAGGATTCGAATTCGTAACAGATGTTCGGGATATCCCAGGTTTCGATGGCGGTAAGTTGGTCGTATTCCAAGGCGGCGATGGCGCCTTGTTCGAAGGTGTATGGAGGGTCGGCATTGATGAGCAGGCCAACGGGATCGTCAACTGTCCGAAATTCCAGGGAATCGCCATTTGCGAGATGAGTGCGGAAGTCGAGATCGCCTTCCATGTTATGAATAAGGGCGATGAGGTACCAGGGAACGCCGGTGGTGGATTCCAAGGCCTGGTAACGAGTTTGATTGGCGGTGATGCGGGTGACGATGGAACGGATTTGATCGAGGGCGGCAGGGTTGATCTGGCACTCGTCGAATAACTGGATGTAACCGGCGGCAAGGTCTTCCAGGCGGTAGCTCATGGCCGGACGGATGGGGACGAACGATGGGACCCATGGGCCTCATGGGGCGAATGGGACTTATGGAACGTGGCGACGACTAGGGAGCGCCTCTTCCACCGCGGAGGAAGTGGAGAATGAAAACCACCAAGGCGATGACCAGCAGGAGATGGATGAGACCTCCGGCCACATGGAAGGCGAATCCGCCGCCCCATAGGATGAGAAGAATTATGGCGATGATAAGTAGCACACCCTTGTATCGTTTTGTGCGGGCT
>Ga0182030_10025924_pt1 | contig 10649 bp, 1 predicted proteins | sample 812S3MmetaG_FD_121299 | JGI IMG/M metagenome (GOLD analysis project Ga0182030, IMG submission 121299) | Permafrost microbial communities from Stordalen Mire, Sweden - 812S3M metaG (Illumina Assembly) | ecosystem: Environmental > Terrestrial > Soil > Wetlands > Permafrost | place: Sweden... | reverse complement strand
TGGCGCGCTACGTTCTGCAGGAACTGATCGGCAAGGTATACAAGCCGTATGGCAATAATGCATGGCTGCCGAGCAACCTGAGTGCCACCACGCTGGTGGTAGCGGGCTGGGGATACCTGATCTGGACCGGCAACATTTCGACGATCTGGCCGCTGTTCGGCACCGGCAACCAGTTGCTGGCCACCATCGCGCTGGCGGTGACAACGACGTTCCTGATCAACATGGGCAAGGCGAAGTACGCGTGGCTGACGTTCCTTCCGATGGTGTTCGTTGGCGTTACGACGATTTCAGCGGGTGTGGAATCGATTCAGACGATCTTCTGGCCGCTGCGGTTATTGCCGGGCAAGTACTTCAGCGGATGGCTGGACACGACGCTGATGGCGATCTTCATTCTTGGCGTGGTGCTGGTGCTGATCGATGCGGTTCGGCGGTGGATTATGGTGCTGAACGGCGCTCCGGTGCCAGTGGAGGCATTCGGCCCGCCGGAGACGAAAGAGGGCAAGATCAAGATGGGCTGCTGCTAGAGGGGTTCTTGGATTGATGTGTACTGATCGTCCCACCTTAGCCGCGCAAGAACAGCGCGTCGAAGGTGGGGCACCCGTGCATCTGCACATTCGGAAAGATGGAGTCCGGCGGTCGTGGAAAACGATGCCGGACTTTTTTGCCTCATGGCAGATTGAAGCGCGAGAGCGTACCTGTGGGATTGCTTACGGTCAGCGCCGCGGGCCGGGTTGCGAAGTCCGCTGCGGTGATGATTGCCGAAATTTGCGATGAGCTGATGCAAGTGGCCGCGAGGCTTGCGCCATTCCATTGCACCGCGGCGGCATCAACAAAACCTATGCCGGTCAAGGCGAGAGCGTGATCGCCGCTGGAATCCGCTGCGTTAAAGATGGAGCTGCCGAGAATGATGGCAGCCGCTTGTGTATTGTTCACGGCAAAAGGCAGAGCGGAGGATGTGGCCGGGTTGGGCGAAAGATTGGCGACGGTAATCCGGTTGGTGGCCGCCGTGGCAACGTCTGCGGCACTGATGGCAGCGGTGAGCTGGGTAGTGGTGACGTAGGAGGTCGGGCGCAGTTCGCCGTTCCAGAGAAGTACCGAAGCAGGGGTAAAATTTGCGCCACTGACGGTGAGGGTGAAGGCTGCGCCACCGGCCGAAGCGCTGGCGGGAGAGAGCGATAACAGCAGCGGCACGGCGCTCGAGGTGGTTGCGCCCGCAGGGTTAGCCGGCAGTTGCAGGGGGTTGGATGTGCTGCCGAGGTAGGGAACATTCTGTGCCGGTGTGTAGGCGGCCTGGACGCTGTGCATTCCAAGGCCGGGGAGGGCCACCGCATTCAGGACGGCATTGACCTGGCTGCCGCCATACTGGACGGTGAGCGCTCCGCCGGCGATGGTTACCAGGTCGGGAAGGCCATCGCCATTGAGATCGGCGACGATGGAGAAGCCGCCGGAATACGGGATTGCGCTTGGGAGTGTGCCATCTCTGGCGCCGATGAACAACATGCCGGGGACGATGATGTCAGGGATGCCGTCACCGTTGAAATCGGCAATTGCAATCGGGCCGCCGGGGGCGGAGTTCAGTGCAGCCCCGGAGGAATAGTAGCGCGGCGGGATAAAGCTGCCATCGCCACGGCCCAACTGGAGCGCGGCCAGGCCAACGGATGGAGCGAAGATCAGGTCGGCGATTCCGCTGCCGGTGAGATCGGCGGCGGCGATCGGGCCGTAGACGCCGGATACGTCCAAACTGTTCTGAAGGGTTCCATCGCCCGCGCCCAACCACTCGTCAACTTCGTAACCATTGGTCTGCAGGATCACGTCCAGGACGCCATCGCCGTTGAAATCCGCGAGGACGATGGAGGCATTGGAGTAGAGCATGGCGGTGGTGTAGGTGAGAGAAGCCTGGAATGTGCCATCGCCATTGCCGAGCAAGGTGGCCAGGGTGGTGGTGCCGCTCTCTCCGGCGATGACAAGATCCAAGATGCCGTCGCCATTGAGGTCGCCGAGGGCGATGGCAGCGGGAACGATGGGCAGCGGCGCAGAGACGACGGGCTGGAAGGTTCCGTCGCGGTTGCCAAGCAGAATGTCGATGTTGTTGCCGGTGGTGGCGATGACGATGTCGGGAATGCCGTCATGGTTGACGTCGGCAATGAGCATGGCGGTGGGAATGTCGCTGCCAAGAGAGTAGTCGGTTTGCGGAGCAAAGCTTCCGTTTCCGCTTCCGCGGAGGATGTGGACGCTGCTGTTGACGGCGTCGGCGACGGCGAGATCGGTGATGCCGTCAGCGTTGAAGTCGGCGGCGGCAACCAAGGACGCCGTGCCGGCGAGAGGGATGGATAACGGAGTGCCGAAGGCCGGCGTGAGGGCTGAGGCGTTTACGACGGCCACGCCGAGAGTCGCGTTGGCGGTGGTGTCGGCAAAAGTGATGGACCCGCCCGGTGGGACAAAGCCGCTGACGAACAAGGCGCTGGTGAAATCGTAGGCGCTGCTGTTGACGGCATTGACGGCGGCGGTGAGCTGGATGGAAGTTGGGGCAGCGGGAGCAACGGTGAGAGTTTGCGGTGCGGAGAGCTGGGCAGCGTTGGTCTGAACGGAGGGGGTTGAAGGGCTGGAGAGCAGCCGGGTACTGCCGTTGTAACGGACGCTGAGAGTATGCGGGCCGACAGCAAGCGGCAGCTTGAGCGCTGCCGTGCCGGGGGCAGCCGCAGTGGAGGGCAGCAAGGGCAGCGTGGCCAGCGGAGTGTTGCCGTCGAGGAAGGTCACGGTACCGGCGGTTTGAGGCGCTCCGCTGGCTGCGGTAACCGTGGCCGTCATGGTGACCGGCTGGGCGAAGGATGGAGAGAGCGGCGTGAGGTTGAGCGTCACGCCGCCGGAGTTCGGATTGCCGGGCAGGACAGCCGTGGTGGAGGGCGCGGAGATGGCAGGACTCACATCGAGGGTGCCGTATGCGCCTGTTCTGCCGGCGTATTTCGCCGTGAAGGCGTGGCTGCCAGCGGTGAGCGGCGGGGTGGTAAAGGTACTGGAGTTGGCATGGAACTGGGTTCCGAGCAGGGTCGTGCCGTCATACCAGGAGATAGCGTCGTCGAGGTAGTAGAGACCGCCCCAGCCTGAGCCGGACGAGGTGAGGGAAAGAACGGCGGCATCTCCGGCCGGCAAGTTGGCGGGAGCGGCGAGGTTCAGAGTGAGCTGGACGGTGGCGAGCGGGAGGGATAGAGCGGCGGAGGCGCTGCCTTGAAAGACGCTGTCTCCGCTGTAGACGGCGGTAAATGAGTATGCCCCGGCGTCTCCGAGGGAGGAGTTCCATGGAACGATGACTCCGTTGCCGTTGGGGAGCAGTTGCCATGGTCCGGAGGGGATGAGTCCGCCCTGGGGGTTGGAGGCGGTGAGGGTGAGGGTTCCCGTGGGCTGGCGAGGAAGAGTTGGGGCGACCTGGAGCCAGAAGCAGGGATCGTAGCCGTAGTAAAGGGTGGGACTGGCGGGCAAGACGCAAGTGCTGCTGTTACCCAAGACGGTCTGGTAGCCGGGGGTGATGGTGATGGTGGTGGGGACGAGCTGGCCGAGAGTGAGGGTGTTCGAGGTGCCGGGAAGGTCGTAGGAGCCGCTTGAAGGCGCGTAGCTTGCCTGGATGGTCTGGGGTGCGGCTCCCAGGGACTGATTGCTCAGCGTGGCGGCGGAGACGCTCTGCATCAGGGCCGAGGTGAGAGCACTGCTGGAAGCTCCCGTGGTAGTGGAGAGAATGTCCAGGATTCCATCGCCGTTGAGGTCTGCCAGGGCTAAGGCGTTGGGCGGGTTGGTGCTCCATTGCGGGAGGGTAAGGGCGTATGGCGAGTTGAAAGTGCCGTTGCGATTGTTGGGATAGACGTAGAGCGCCTGGCTTGCATTTTCTCCGGCGCTCCGGGCCAGCATCTGGATGAGTTGCGGGATTCCGCTGCCATTGAGATCAGCCGCGGCCAGGGCAACACTGTTGATTGTGCTGGATGTGAAAGCGCCAGGGCCATAGAGCTGCGCGGGCTGAAAGCTTCCATCGCCATTGCCGAGCAGGAGCAGGAACTGGGCGGGGTCCGATGCGAGCGGTGCTGCGATGTCAGGCGCGCCGTCGCCGTTGAAATCGGCGACGACGGGCGCGAGCACGGGCAGAGTGGTTGGCTGCGTGGAAGAGAGGCGGAAGCTTCCGTTGCCATTGCCGAGGAGGAGGAAAAGACCGTTGGCTCCGGCGACGAGGAGGTCGAGGTTGCCGTCGCTGTTGAAGTCGGCTGTGGCTATGCCGGTGGCGCTTTCAGCGGCGACGAAGTTCTGCGCGGGCAGGAAGGTTCCATCACTGTTGCCCAGCAGCACGCTGACGAAGCTGGAGTTTCCGGACGCTACGGCAAGGTCGGGGATGCCGTCGCCGTTGAAATCTCCGGCAACGATGGCAACGGGGCTGCTGACGGCGGGAAAGGTCCGCTTAGGCTGGAAGGTTCCATCGCCGTTGCCCAGCAAGACCGAGATGGCACCGCCGGAGCTGACGGTGACAATGTCTGGAATGCCGTCCTGATTTACGTCCACGATGACGTCCTTGGTGGGCGCGGGATCGACGGCGTACTGGGTTGCGGGATGAAAGCTGCCATCGCCGTTGCCGAGCAGGACGCTGACCGAATTCGCCGCGCCGTTGACGGTGACTGCGTCGGGAATACCGTCGCCATTCAGGTCCGCGGCAAGGACGGCCACGCCATCGGCCGCGCTGAGGCCGTCGATGGCGATCTGCTGAGCTGCGGCAAGGGCGACTGGAGGAGTGGCCGGTTGCAAATTGAGCTGTCCGAGACTGGAGCCTGAGGTGTTGTTATGGAAGTTCGCGGTTCCTGGCGGCGGCGTGGGGCTGTTGGCGGCAACCGACAAGGTGAGGTCATAGTTTGCGGCGTTCTGGGCGTTCTCCGACGCGGTGAGGGTCGAGATGGAAGGTGCGCTGCCGGTGACGCTAACCGTTATTGGAGCCGAGAGCGCGGGCTGATAAGTGGCTCCCTGGCCGTTATAGCGCGCGCTAATCGAGTTGGAGGCGATGGGCAGGCGCAGCTTGATGGTTGCCGTGCCAGTGGTGAAAGACAGGGCAGGATGAGGGCCAACTACCTGCACGGTTGCGAGCGTCGAGTTGGCGTTGAAAAAAGTAACCGAGCCTCCGCTGACTGGCTGGCCGCCGTCGGTGACTGCGGCCCGCAAAGTAACCGGCTGACCAGAGGCAGCGGTGCTTCCACCTCCGATGGTGCTGACGGCGAGATCGACAACGGTGGGCGCTCCGGCAGGCATAGCAGAGACAACGGTTACGGTCAGCGGCGAGGAGGAGGCGTTTTTGTAGTTGCTGTCCCCGTTGTAGGTCACGGTGAAGATGTTGGTGGCATTCTTCAGAGTGGAGGCAGGCAAGCTGAACTCGGCCTGGGCTACGGCCAGTCCGGTGGAGGGATCGGTGGAGCCGTAGACGGGTGCGCTGGCCAGCACAGAGCTTCCAGCCAGCAGCGTTACTGTGCCGGTCGGCGAGAGCGAGGCATAGCTTTCGGTCTGGATGTTGACGGTCAACTGCAACTGCGCGGTGGAGGGCAGGCTGGCTGCACTGGCAGTGAGCGAGACGGTTGTGGAGGCCGGGACAACCTGAAAGGCGAGCGTCTGGCTGATGGCGGGAAGGAAGCTGGCATCGCCGGAATAAGCGGCGCTGTAAGTGAAGTTACCCAGCGCTGATTCGACTCCAACCCACTCGGCCATGCCGAGACTATTGAGGACGAAAGATTGGGTGGACGGAGTTCCGGCTTGCGGGGTGGAGACAAAACTAACGCTGCCGGTGGGGACACCTTTTCCGGATACACCCGCTACTTGAAAGTCGAGCGCGACGAGGGAGCCATAGGGAAGCTGGCTCAGCGTGGTCACGATCTTTGAGCCCAGCACCGCATTCGGTTCCAGGGTGACGCTGCTGGCTTCAGGTCGGACGGTGATCGCAACGCCCGGCGAGAGACTGGGTGCAAAGCCTGGGTTGCCGGCGTAGCGCGCCGTCAGTTGATAGCTGCCGCCGGGCAGGGAAGTGACCGAGCCGTTGAAAACGCCATTGCTCAAGGTTGCGTATCCGGCACTCTGCGCGGTGGGATTGGCGCTGCTGGTGAGAATGTCGATGTCGCCGCCGGGAGTGCCTCCGCCGGATTCGGCGGAGACGGTAACGCCGAGATTTACCGCCTGGCCATGGGTGATGGTGGAGGGAGTTGCGGTCAGAAGAGTGGCCGTGGCAGCGCGCGCCGCGGTTGCCCATTGATGGACGAGATTGGCGACGTTGACCGAGCCGAGGCCTGCGACCGCATCGTAGCCGGGAGCGGCGCTGTAGCCTGCCAGGGTGCCGTAAGTTCCGGCTTGCGAGGCACTGCAGCCGGGGCTGCCGCCAGCACAGGGAACGCTATTGCTGCCCTGGGTAACGTCCTGGAAGATACAACTGGAAAAGCTGGCTCCGGGATTGGAGGCGTTGCATTGCGGGAGGATGGCGGATTGCGCCGACGCCAGGGCGTAGAGCGTGGATGCGGCCTGTCCCTGCGGCGTCCCAGTCTGCTGATCGACAAGGGTCATGATTCCGGCGAACTCGGGGGTTGAGAGCGAGGTTCCGCCGACGACATAGAAATAAAAGTTTCCGCTGCTGGTTTCAACGGCACATGAATAGAAGAGGCAGAGGACATAGCCATCATGCTGGGCCGCGCTGAGCGAAAGGTCGGGTATATCGCGCGCTCCATCGGCATAGACGCCGGGGGCGCTCTGCCACGCGGGCTTGGCATAATGCCCGGTGCATTTGAGGTTACTGCCACTGACGGTGAAGGCCGTACAGTTACTGGCTCCTCCGCCGCCCGCATATAGATTGGCCTGGCCCGCGCAATCGGCGGGAGAGCAACTCTCGTTCCAGGCCTGCTCCGGGATGTAGGAGAGCGCCGATCCGAATGCGGCGTTGTTCTGAGCCGCCCAATACGAGTTGCCGGCGTTGTCGGCGAGTTGAGTTCCGCCCACGGCAAGGTTGAAGGCGGTGGAAGCAAGGCCACTGACGGCGAGGCCGCCGATGGCTGCGGCGGGATCGCCGGCGTCGCCGTTGGGGGCTGGGCTATCGCAGGCGGCTGCACCGGAATCGCCGGTGGAGACGACAACGGTGATTCCCTGCGCCGCGGCCTGCTCCCAGAGCGCGGAATAGAACGCATTGCCGGAGGCAGCCAGCTCCGCCTCGCATGCGTTATAGCTGAGACTGATGACCGGAGCGAGATTGTTTTCCACGGCGTAGAGAGCCGAGAGCGCGATCCCATCGGTATTGAAGGTTGAGTCGGAGACGACGAGCAAAAGCTTTGCGTTGGGCACCATGGCTCCCGCATATTCCACGTCTGCCGTGGATTCGACCTGGTCGGCGCTGTAAGTTGCGCCGGGATCGACGCCATCGACGACGACGCTCAATGCGTCCATGCGGGCAAAGGGCTGGAAGAGAGCGCGATACTGCTGGAAGTCGGAGGCAAGGATATTGCTGCGCGCGAGAATCGCAATGCTCTGTCCGCTGCCATCGATGCTGGCGGTTTCCGCGAACAGCGGCTTTGCGTTGTAGATGGTTTGAAGATCGTCGGCGACCAGAACATGAAGCGGAGTAGTGCCGCCTCCATAAAAAGTGAGAGCCGGCTGAGTGGCGCTCTGCACCTGATGGCGGCTGCTGCCCTTACCGGCGAGATGCGCGGAGGGGCGCGAATAGAAATTGTGCAGAGAGAGAACTCCGCCTATGACCGGCGCGAGCGCCTTGGGAATCTGCGGGTTTACGGCATTGGCATAGTGCGATTCGTTGTTGACGACGTAGTGATGGATTTCGGTGCGAAAGGCTTCCTGCACCTGAAGGGCGCTGCCGGAGAACTCGACTGCGCCGCGGCTGCGGCTGATGCGGTTGACGGTGAGGCCGTGGGAGCGCAGCCAGGATTGAATGGTGTCGAGGTCTTGCGGAGCCAGGCCAAAGCGCGCTCCGAAGTCTTGCGGGCTGAGCCAGCGGTGAAAGTTTGGCGAGCCCTGATCGTGCAGCGATGCGATGAGGCGATCGAGAGCCTGTTGCTGCTCCGGCGAGCGCTTGAGCAAAAGAATCATGCGCTGCATGGGCAGAGCGGCAGGAGCAGGGCCGCGGTCAAAGCCCGGTGATGCCAAGGGATGCACGTTGCCCTGCAATTCGGTCCACTCGCTCTCCTGAATGGGAGCGGAGATTCGCTGCCGGGGCGCGGCGGTATCGGCAGAAGCGCCATCAATCTGCGCCTGCGGAGCCGCGCCAGCACAGATCAGCGATAAGAGCGCGATTGCAATCCGAAGGGCGAAAGAGGCAGAACGGATTGGGTCAGGGCGGTGCACGGCCGGTGAGGTTTCTCCTTGTAATGGCTCCGGCTGAGCGGAGCGTTTGCGCCGAGTGCCGGAAGGATTGGCAAAGGTACAACCTTATTTATTCAGCGGAAGATTTCTTTTGCAGCCCGAATGAGGTTTTGGCGAAGCAACGGAGTTAAGAGCAGTGCAGATCCGGGACATTGGTCCAGATTGGAAAAGCTCGAAGGCTGTGGTAGACGCCGGAAAATCAATGCGCTGCGAGTCCGAAGTGCCTCTGCGGCGTGGTTGAAGAGTTGAATGGCGCGGGGATTCCTCGCTGCGCTTCAAAAAAACATTCACTGGAAATTCACGTCCGCACAATTGCCATGCAGGCAATTCGGCGTATATCATTGGTAACACGAAATAAAAAAACGTAATATTTGAAACGATTTCTTGTGCCGGGCACGGAGGTTTAAGCGGTGATGCTGGGGAGTTGGACGAAGGCGTCCATGGGTGCGGTTGCGGTGTTGCTGATGGTTCTGGGGGCGCTGCCGCTGCTTGCACAGACGATTGTTCTGAAGGGACATGTCACCGATCCCAGAGGAAATGCGCTGCCGAAGGCATGGGTGAAGCTCATGGACGTCGGCCGCCTGCTTGGAGAAACGAGCAGCGGTCCGGCGGGGCAGTTCGAGTTGACGGCGGATGGCGCGGGTGAGCGCACCATCAAGGTTGAGGCATCAGGATTCCGCACGGTTACTCGTCCGGTTACGATTCATCCGGGGATGAGTTCTGCGATTGAGATCAGGATGGGCGCTCTTTCGACGCAAGCCGAGACGGTAACGGTTACGGCGGACGTGAACGAGGGCGACGTGCTCTCACCCGATGCGGCGATGAAGGTATTTGCTTCGGAGGACTTGCTGGATGCCAATCCAGGACGTCCGGGAGCGCCGATTTCGATTCCCGGCTACCCGATTGAGACAGCGTCGAGCGGCATCAAGGCTCCGCAATATTTTGCGCCGGGCGTAGCGGGCGACCACGGCGAGCCGATTGCGATGTTCATTCAGGTGGGCAGTTACCTGGTGCCCAACAATCTCTCGGCCAACGCGCACGGCAACGGCTATACCGATCCCAATATTTTTATTGCCAACGCGATCGAGAGCGTGCAGGTAGATGGCGGCGCGTTCAACGTGCGCGAGGGTAACCACGCGCTGAACCTGGCGGCGATCTACGGACTGCGCTCGCATCTCGATCCGTTCGTCACGCTGACAGGAGACCAGCGCGACCTTACGGCGACGGCAGGGATGAGTCCTTCGGCGAATTCGTGGGGCGCGATGGAAGGTTCGTATGGCAATGGCTTCCTCGACCGGCTGGAGCACCGCAAGCAGTTCAAGTTCAACGGAGGGCGGGTCTGGCACGCGGGAGAGCATACGCTGACGCTCTTCGGCATCGCCTACTACGGAGTCGGTTACGTGGCGGGACTGCGGCCGATGTATGGCTTCAATGCCGTCGATGCCGCCGCCGGTTGGAGGCAGTATCCGGATACGATCGATCCAAGACAGCGTGACCAGACGCACACGGCGCTGGCGGCGCTGAACGATGTGTGGAAGGTGGGCGAGCACCAGGAACTGCAACTCTCCGGCTTCTTCCGTACCTACAATCTCGCACTCTTCTCCGACTTCGGGCTGGGGCTGATCCGGCAGAGCGAGTTCCGAACCGTGGCTGGTGGGAGCGTTGCGTATGTCAACCACATTACGAAGAGCTTCACCCTGCTGGCCGGGACGGATTACGAGCGCGAGGCGCCGCGGCGCGACGATCTGGACCACTACAACTTCTACAATCCCGCCGCGCCGTATAACTACGGACCGTTCGTCAAGATCATCGGCGCGAACGTGACCATCGCTCCGATCACGCCCTACATCGCCGGACAGGGCGATTTGGGTAAGCATGTGCGCTATTACCTGGGTTGGCGGCAGGACGAAGTCTGGATGGAGCAGCAGAACCTGATCTCGTCGGTAAACTCCTGGAGTAAGTGGGTGGGAGTGCAAAATCCCAAGGCGACAGTCACCTACCTGCCGGGCGACTTCGCTGCCGCGCCCACCATCTCGGCCAGCTTCGGCAAGTCGTTCTTCACCGAAGATCCCAGGGCGGGAACAATATTCGACGGGCCGACCTCGATGCTGCCGGTGGAGCGGGCGCGTTCCTATCAGTTGGTGGTGAGCAAGACCTTCCGTTGCACTGACGCCAAGCTGACCCTGGGCCATGAGACGCAAAACATGGAGTACGGCAAGATCGACTCCGATCAGGGGCTGATGTTCCCGCTGGGCCCGGGGCGCATCCGCTACGTGGCGGCG
>Ga0182030_10025923_pt1 | contig 10649 bp, 9 predicted proteins | sample 812S3MmetaG_FD_121299 | JGI IMG/M metagenome (GOLD analysis project Ga0182030, IMG submission 121299) | Permafrost microbial communities from Stordalen Mire, Sweden - 812S3M metaG (Illumina Assembly) | ecosystem: Environmental > Terrestrial > Soil > Wetlands > Permafrost | place: Sweden... | reverse complement strand
CTACACGAGGCCGCATTATCCGCAGCCTGCTTACTGAGAGTTTTCTTTTAGCCTTCGCCGGCGGAGTGTCGGGCCTGGTGCTGGGATGGTGCGGAGTCCGCGCACTTGTTCGTCTGGCGCCGGCCGATCTTCCGCGGGTGCAGGAGATCACAGCGTTGGATCCACGGGTAGCAGCATTCGCGGTGTTTCTGGCCGCCGTGACCGGACTGCTGTTTGGCTTGTTCCCCGCCCTGCAGTCCGCTCGCAGCGATCTGGGGTCAGTGCTCAAAACGCGCAGCCGTGCCAGGAGCGTCCTCGTAAGCGCCGAAGTGGCGATCGCGCTGGTCCTGTTATGCGGCGCCGTCCTGCTGATTCGCAGTTTCGCTGCCATGCACACCGTGAACCTGGGCTTCGACCCGCATAACCTCCTCACTATGGACGTGTCTCTGGCCGGTCCGGGTTATGCAAGTGGAGCTGCGGTCGATCGGCTCGGCCGCGAGCTCGTCGATCGAGTCGAGCGGCTTCCAGGCATCGAGTCGGCCGCTTTAACCAGCGCGCTTCCCCTCGAGGGGGGACAGGATATGCTATTCACGATTCCCGGCAGGCAGCCCCTCAAGGGTTACCATTTCACGGGCGATGTCCAGTGGCTAATCGTATCGTCACACTACTTCCAGGTGCTACGGATACCGCTGATCGCCGGGAGGTATTTGCGCGAGAGGGAAACCCGACGCACGGTGGTCATCAGCCAGACCATGGCTCGCCGGTACTGGCCGAACGGCAACCCTGTCGGCCAGACGATTGTGATTGGACCGGGATTGGGTCCGGGATACGACGCGGGCGTCACGGAGATTGTAGGTGTGGTCGGCGATGTGCCGTGGCGTTTAAACGTGGAGCCCGCGCCCATAATGTATCAAGCCCCCTCGCAGGTTCTCGACGCCGCTATGGCGCTGGTCAACCGGCTGCAACCGGCGGGCGTTCTGATTCGGACTCACAAAGGCGTCGAGCCGATGAGCCTCAGCCGCGTTGTGCGGCAACTATTGCTCGAAAGCGATCAACTTCCGGCGTCGAAGATTCGCACCATGGACCAGGTAAGCACGGACTCCACCGCGCGGCAGAATTTCAATCTGCTGCTCCTCGGGTCGTTCGCGGCTATCGCTCTTGTACTCGCGGCGGTCGGAGTCTACGGTGTAATGTCCTATAGCGTGGCGCAGCGGACGCACGAGATCGGTATTCGCTCCGCCCTGGGTGCGAGGCATCGCGATACCGTCCTTATGGTGCTGGCCCAAGCGGCGCGAATGGCAACAGCGGGTGTGGCCGTCGGCCTCGCAGCATCGTTCGGACTCATGAGGCTGCTAACCGCCGAGTTGTTTGGCGTCGCGCCTTCGGATCCGTTAACGTTCACTGTGGCAGCGTTTGTACTGCTGGCGATTGCGCTGATGGCCGCCTGCGTGCCCGCGCTGCGGGCCGTCCGCGTCGATCCTGTTGTGGCGCTACGGCACGAATAGCTCGTGCGATGAGATTCAATAGCTGGCCAACGGAGTGCATGCTCACCAACCCCTTAAACTTAAAATACCGAGGATTTCGCCTGGCGGTCCCGCACTCGGATAAAAAGCGGACTTGTTGAACATCACACATCCGAGGTCCGCCTCGAGTCACGTTGACGGTAAACGGCCGAATCGTAAGATCCAAATCCTCCCTTGACGCCCGCGAAGTCGCGTTGTGGATAGCGACTGGGTATTGCTCAGCCCGCATCACGCGCCACTCGGAGAAAGGTCGGATTTGGGTGTCACGGGCCGGAAGTCCGCATCTGGGAAGCTTCGCATTCCTCCTGTGAAACGCCGCTCACGTCAGTTGGAGCATCCCTGCAGTCCATGTTGACGGAAAGTCGCCGACCCGCCAATTGAAAATGACCGGAGCTGCTCTGCTGGCACAAGGAACGGCCGGGCGTTTTCCGTCAAGTTGACTGGGCGCGAACGAGACGAATCGAGCAAGGACCGCCGCCGGCGTCGTCCGGGCACTCAAGGCGAACCGTCAGAAATGTGTGGCACTGCACTAGCGGCTCGTGGTCAGTTCTTTCAGAAGATCGGGATGCTGGTCCAGGAGCCTAAAGAGGTTCACGACAGCAGGCAAGGGTAGCGCCTCGCCACGTTCATAGCGCGAAAACGCGTTGTGTCCGCCACCCGTTAGCTTGGCTGCCATGGCTTGGCTGAGGCCCAGTTTCCTGCGGATCCTTCGGATCTCCGACCGTTCAGCGGCCCGCGCCTGCAGCATCAGTTTGTCACCTGCCGCAGCATAGCGTTTCGCGCTCCTCCGGTCGAAAACAGTCTCGCCACACGAGGAACAAAGAATGACGGCGTAGTTCTTCGCATTTTCGGCCCCGGCTTGTTCAGCGTGGTGTCTCGCTCAAGGTGTCCCGGTCTACGCTCGAGTTTGGGGAGCCATCGCCGCGCAGTCGCCGGGGTGGTGTGCCGCAGTGCGGTGGCGTCGGCCTGCGGCTGGCGGTTGAACAACATCAGCCAACAGTTCAGGTTGTAGGCCAGCATGGCCAACTGGAAGTGATTGCAGTTCCCTTCGAAGCGGGCGAACTGGTAGCGGCAGACTATTTTCAAGCGATGGGTGTTGGGCCGGGAAATCCGCTTGTCCGGTTCGACGAGGGGCGAGTGGGTCGCACCGCAAGGTGTCGCCCTCTCTCCAACTCTACTGTCACCGCGGTGAACAAGTTGCACGCCGCGCGCTATGCTATGGACTTGACACCCGCAAAGCACTCCGGTCAGGAAAAACCCGCCCCGCGTGTGTCCGCGGTGGTGGTCTCCCACAATCGCTCCGCACTCTTGCGCCGATGTCTGGAATCCCTGGAAGCCTCCGAGGGCCGCGACGGCCTGCAAGTCATCGTGGTCGATAACGGCTCGTCCGACGGCAGCGCGCAGTGGGACGCCGAATTCCCCAAAGTCCAGTTCGTCCGCCTCCCCAAGAATTTCGGACTCACCAAAGCCATGAACATCGGCTGGCGCGCCGCCGACGCCGCCTACGTCTTCTTCCTCCACGACGATACCGCCGTGGAACCTGCCACCATCGGGCGCCTGGCCGAGGTGCTCGACGGCAATCCCGAGGCCGCGGCCGTCTGCCCCCTGTTGGTGGATGCCGAGGGCCGGCCCGCGCCGCAGCTCGGCAGCCTTCCTCCCGATGGCAACTGGCGCCCCGCCGAGCCCGCCGGCGAAGACCTGATCGCCATCGAGTATCCGCGCGGCGCCGCCCTCATGATGCGCGTGTTCCTCATCAAGGCCATACGGCAGATCGACGAACACTACGGGCAATTCGGCGGCGATGCGGATTTGGCCGCGCAAATCCTCAAAGCCTCCAAGAAAATTCTGCTCGTGCCTGCCGCCCGCGCCCGCCACCAGGGCCGCGACGGTTATTCCACCGCCGAACGGGCCGATTTCCTGCTCAGCCGCGCCGTATTCCTGGAAAAATACCGCGGATTCGGAGCCGGTCTGAAGGCCCGGATGGCGGCGATTTTCGGCCCCCTGCTGGCTTTCCGGCTGGGCGAGTTTCGCAATACCGTGGCCGGGCAGAAAATCGACGGCACTCAGCCCTGACGCCTAACCGCCGTTGACGGCCCCGTGTTTACCTTTGATATCTAGCGTTTAGTGTCACCCCACGGATAACATTATCCCCATGGAAGCCCTACTTTGGATCCTGCTGCCTGGTTTTGTCGCCGTTGCGTCGGGGCTCTTGGCCTGGTTCGTGATGCAGTCGCGCATGGAGGTGGCCCTGGCGCAGCAGCGCGAGCGGCTGGCCGAATCGCGCGGCGCGCTGGAAGCCGAGCGAAACGCGGTCCGCGATTCGGTGGCGATTGCCGTGCACGCCGCCGAAGAACGAGCCCATCGTCATGCCCTGGATGCGTTCCTCGGCGAACTCAAGGTCGAGCAGCGGCACTACACCCGCGAAAATCGCCTCCTGCTCCACAACCGCCGCAGCGTGATCCTGCAAGAACGCATGTGCTTCCGCAATCTGCCTCTCTCGGACTGGATCGAACACGAAATCCCCCTCGACGAAGGCGTGGACATCGAGCGCCTGGTGCAGGACATGACGGTCTTCGACAAGGCCGTGGTCAACATCGCCGACATTCCGCGTCCCCGAAAAGCGCTGGCCTGACCGGAATCAACGGGGCCTGACACAACGCGTTCCGGCCAGCAGCACCAGAGCCGCCAGCCCCATGGCCGGGTAACCGCCTGATTGCGCCACCGAGACCTCGATCCAGCGGCAGACCGCGGGTATCCCAACCAGACAGGCGGCCGCAACTGCCAGGCCCTTGGCCACCGGAGTGGGATCTGCGATCCGCATACCACTTCACGGTATTCCTGCGGCGAGGCGAAGAAAAGGCCTGCGCGTACCAATAGCAGAGCGCTGCGATACCGGTACTTAATACTTGTGGATGTCTTGATGCGTGCGGGGGAGGACGGCTGGGCCAAACCGCGGGTCAGATCGAATACGGCGTGCGACTCGATGGCCGTGCCGTTATTCAAAGCCGCCTGGAAGCGCCATTCGCGTTCCATTGCGTGTCGGACGAGTTCTCGACTTGGATATTGGCCGGCCGGGGCTAGTGCCGCGACCGCGAGATTCCACGCTATTCCAGAACCGCTTGCTGACGCGCGCGGCTCCGATTCAGAGCCACGACCGTAAGGGAGTGGTTTCCGCCAACGCCATCAGCTTCATTAGCGGTGAACCTCACTTCTTGGGCGCGGGCAAGCTGGCCTTCAATTGCGCAACCTGGCTCTGGACGGTGATGACATCGCCGGATTTCGGGAAGAGCTTCAGATACGTCTCCAACTGTTCCACCGCGGCGGCCGGCTGATTGAGCTTGACCAGGATCGAGGCCATCAGTTCATAAGTCTCCGGGAAGTGGTGTTGGGTGTCGGCTTTCAGCGATTCTTGCGCGCACTTCTGGGCTTCCTGGTATTTGCCGGTGAAGTAATTTGCCACCGCGGCGTAGAAGTACGACTGCGGATAGTCGAAGGTGTCCAGCGCCAGCAGCCGTTCGGAGACTTCGGCCAGCGCCGGCCAGTCCTTGTTGTTGTATGCCAGCGCCGAGAGTTGCAGATAGGGGCTCAGGTATTTCGGGTCGGCCTTGACGGCCGCGTCGAAGGATTTCCTGGCATCGTCCATGTTGTGGGCGGATGCCTGCAACCGGCCTAATTCGAACCAGGCGGCGGCGTAGTCCGGGTAGGCTTTGACAGCCTTCTGATAGTCCTGAATGGCTTCGGCCTGTTTGTTCTTGCGGGTTACTTCCTGCGCCTTGTCGAAGTCCTTCTTGGCGTCTTTGGGCGCTTCGAGCGATGTGGGGCTGATCAGGTGTCCGTCCACTTTGCCGACGTAGTGCAGCACGATGGTTCCGAGGTACGGGTGGCCGTCCGGTTTGGCTCCGGCCATGGGAACCAGGTCGGAACGATACCCGGGCAGGCTGGCGAGGATGAGGCAGTTGTTGAACGGGTGGTCGCCCTCGTCGGGCGGCATATCGACACCAGGCTGGGCGTGAATGGCGTAAGGATCCTGGATGATGTCGTGGCCCAGATCGACCGCGAAATTGCCCTTGAGGTCAGTGGTGCCTTCGGGGTGTGGCAGGCCGTCGCAGAGGCGCTCAATGAGCGCGGGCGCGGGCGGCACAGACTTGTCCTCTAGCTGCACCTTGCCGGTGATGCGCACGGGCGGCGGCGGCGGCGCTGCCATGGAGCCCATAATCGATGGCGGCGTGCCACCCCCGGCCTGCCCGAAAACCGGCTGCAGCAGCAGGCCGCCGGCAGCCAGGAATACGAATCCCGGAACTAACTGTTGAGTAACCACTGCGTTCTCCTTTGGATTGGAGACATTATGCCATTATTTCGCCCCGCGTGGGATGGCGGAACCGCTGGCTCACTCCGCCACGATGGGAAACAGCTCCGGCGCGGGCGATTCGACTGTGTCCAGGTCGAGGAATCGCGGATCGAGCAGGCGGCTGGGGTCGATATTGCCCATCGCCGAGAGCAGATTCTCTTTCAGGTGGGGATGGTCGCGCTCGAGGTTCCCGACGAGATCGCGGAGCGCGCGGCGCACGGTGCCGGTCCGCTGTGAGCAACCGCACGGGACCACGGGAACGCCCTTGGATTCGGCGTAAGCGCGAGTGATGTCTTCGGTAACGAAGACCAGCGGGCGGATCAGACGGTAGTCGCGCTTGCGCGAATGGCTGACGGCCGGCAGGGCGCTCAGGCGTCCGGTGAACATGGCGTTGCGGAGCAGCGCTTCGCAGAAATCGTCGGCGGTGTGGCCGAAGGCGATGACGTTGGCGCCCAAGTCGCGCGCGATTTCATACACCGCGCGGCGGCGGTAGCGGCTGCATAAGTCGCAGCCATGGCCGGGCTGTTCGTCGAGCAGGCGCAGGGATGCCGCATCGCGGAAATACGTCCAGTCGACGCCGCGCTGTTTGAGATATTCGCCGAGCGGCTCGATGGAGCTGAGGAATTTGCCTTGCTCCACGGTAAAGGCGCGGACGGAGAAATCGATGGGCGCGCGCTTCTGCAAGAGCAGCAGCGCTTCCAGCATGGTGGCCGAGTCCTTGCCGCCGGAGAGCGCCACGGCCACGCGGTCCCCGTCGCGAATCATCCGAAAACGGTGAATCGCTTCCCCCACCTTGCGCAGCAGTGTTTTTTCCAGCTCCATTGCCTTCGATTATAGTCAATGCCGGTGGCCGGCCTGGGCCATGCGGTCGCCGGCTGGCTGCAGTCCGGGCTTTCGGCGTTCTGCATGCGCCGGTTATCCGGACGATCCAACGGGCTGTGAGTGGGGCCATGGGGCCGTGCCCTTCTGTACACAGACCGGATAGTGTCGTGCGAGGATCGACGGCGGTTGATTCTGGGGTAACCTACTTTCCAACAGATATCGGCCGCGCTCCTTACGTCGAGTTGCAGTGCGGTGTCGTCTGGTATGTGGCTGCCTGCATTTGGGACGCCGATGCACGCCGATAGGATAAGCGCATCGTGTCCGTGTTCATGCGTGTTCATACGTGGCCATTCCTGATCCTCTGGGTTTCCCCTCGGGCTACACTGGGAACGCATGCCCGCTCCCGCTCGTACTCTGGCGTTCGACATTCTGCTCCGCGTGGAATCGGGCGCCTGGGCGTCGGACCTGCTGCTGGCGCATTCCGCCGGCCTCGAGGCGCGCGACGCCGCGCTGGCGTCGGAGATCGTCTTCGGCGTTTTGCGGTACCGCGGGCAGCTCGATTTCCTAATCCAGCATTACGCCGGGCGGCCGAAGAAGCTCGATCCGGAAGTGCGCATCGCGCTGCGCATGGGGATTTACCAGCTTCGCTATCTGGAGCGCATTCCGCCGCATGCCGCCGTGACGGACGCGGTCGACCTGGTGAAACGCGCGCGCAAACGCTCGGCCGCGGGTTTCGTGAATGCCATCCTGCGGCAAGTGAACCGCGACGCGGTGGCGTGGCCGGATCGCGCCGTGGAGTTGTCTTGCCCGGAGTGGCTGGTGGCGCGCTGGGAACGGCAGTACGGCGCGGAAGCGGCGGCGGGGATCGCGCGCGCGGCGCTGGCGGAGCCGGAAAAATATACCCGTGGAACGCGCACGCAGGATATCGGCGCGCAGAGCATCGTGCCGCTGCTGGAGCTCGCGGCGGGGCAGAGCTTCCTCGATTTGTGCGCGGCGCCGGGAAACAAGACGGCGCAGGCGCTGGAAACGGGCGTCCACGCCACCGCCTGCGACCTGCATTACCATCGGCTGGCGCAAATGAAGAGCCTGCCGGCCGCTCTGGTGGTGCTCGACGGGACGCGCCCGCTGCCGTTCGCGCGGCGCTTCGACCGCATCCTGGTGGATGCTCCCTGTTCGGGCACGGGAACGCTGGGGCGCAATCCGGAGGCCAAGTGGCGCCTCACTCCCGAAGATCTGACCGATCTGCAGGGGCGCCAGATCGCGCTGCTCCGGCAGGCGCGCGAGGTGCTCGCGCCGGGCGGGCTGCTGGTGTATTCCACCTGCTCGCTGGAAGCCGAGGAGAACCAGGCGGTGGTAGCGGCGGCCATACCCGCGGAGTTCGTGGCCCATACCATGCGAAGGCTTCCGGGGCGCGACGCGGGGGACGGCTTCTACGCCGCTGTGATAAAATCGGGTTACCTGTAAATGGTTGAAATCGTTCCCTCGATCCTGTCGGCGGACTTTGCCCGGCTGGCCCAAGATATTGCCCGAGTAGAGCGTGGCGGCGCGACCATCCTCCATCTGGATGTGATGGACGGCCATTTCGTTCCCAACCTCACCATCGGGCCGCCGGTGGTGGAATCGATTCGCCGGAGCACGCGGGCGCATCTCGATGTGCACCTGATGATCGAGAATCCGGAACGGTACGTAGTGGAATTCGTGAAGGCCGGGGCAAATTCGGTCTCGGTGCATTACGAGGCCTGCCGCCATTTGGACGGCGTGCTGGGAATGATCCGCGAAGCCGGTGCGATGGCCGGAGTGGTGTTGAATCCGGCGACCCCGGTAGCGGTGCTGGAAAACGTCTTGGAAGTGGCGGATTACGTGCTGCTAATGAGCGTCAATCCCGGTTTTGGGGGACAGAAGCTGATCCCGTACGTGCTCGAAAAGGTGCGCCAGTTGAATATTATGCGGCGCGCAAAGAAGTTAGCACTACCCATCGAGATCGATGGCGGCGTGCACCTTGAGAACCTGGCGGAAGTGGTACGCGCAGGGTGTGATTGGATCGTCACAGGGTCGGCTGTCTTTCACAGTCCCGATCCGGAAGCCACGGTGCGGGAAATGCGCGAAATCGCGGCGCAGGCAACTGCCGTTCGCTGCTGAGATGGTACGGGGAGGTAATCGAAAAATGGTTCGCATTCGGATTCGTCACGCGGTGCTGTCGGCCGTGGTTCCCATTCTGTTGTTCGCGCCGGGCTGCGCCCACAAGTACGAGAATCCCATCACGAAAGACACCCAACAGCCCGACAAGGTGCTTTTCGACACTTCCATCGACGACATCGAACATGGCCGTTTCGAACGGGCGCGGCTGACGCTGCAGACGATGATGAACACCTACGACACCAGCGAGTATCTGGCCAAGGCGAAGCTGGCCATGGCGGATAGCTGGAAGAAGGAAGGTGGCGCGCACGGCATGGCGCAGGCGGAGGCCGAGTACAAGGACTTCATCCTGTTCTACCCCAATATGGAAGAGTCGGCCGAAGCGCAGTACAAGATCTGCGGGATGCAATACCAGCAGATGGACAAGGCCGACCGTGACCCGGTGCACGCGCGCCTGGCCGACGCCGAGTGCAAAGACGTGCTGGAGAAGTGGCCCAACAGCCAGTTCGCCACCGACGCCGCCAGAATGGAACGCGAGATTCAGGAAGTGCTGGCCGAGGGCGAGATGAAGGTGGGGCTGTTCTACGCCAAGAAGGGCGGCAACGGCTACTTCGCTTCCGCCAACCGGCTGAATGCCCTGGTGAACCAATACCCGCTCTACAGCCAGGCGGACGAAGCCTTGTGGGTTGCCGCGGACGACTACAACCAGATGGGCGACCGCTTCGAGAACCAGCAGGCCGAGATGTACACGCGCATCGTGCGCGATTATCCGCTGAGCATTTACGCGGACGATGCCAAAGCGCAACTGCAGGCCATGGGCCGCCCGGTGCCGGATGCCGACCCGGTGGCCGAAGCGCGCATGAAGTTCGAATTGGACAACCGCACCAAGCGCAGCCTGCTCAGCAAGATGACGGGCCCGCTTAGCGGGAAGCCGTATACCGCAACGGCGGCGAAATCGGGCAATCCCACGATGGAATCGTTTAAGCCTACGATTCCGCTGGATGTGCCGGATACCGCCAGGGGCACGCAGACCACCAACGAAGTGACCATTGGACCGGTGGCCAATCGCGACATCCTCGACAAAGCTCCGGACGCGCGCGCCGCCGCGGGGACGGCGGACGCTCCGGCGACTCCCGCCGCGGGCGACGCGGCCGGTAAATCGGCCACGCCGGAAGGCAACGCCGCTGCGGCCGCCCCCGCCGCGGCTGCTCCCACGGCAACCAACGGGAAGGCCAGGAAGGTCAAGCCGCCCAAGCCGCCCAAGCAGGTCGCGCCCAAGAAGCGGGCCAAACCGTCGGAGCAGAAGAAGAGTACCGCGCCGGCCGCGCCGGCACCGCCGCCCACCGGAACCGCTACCCCGGACAAAACCGCCGGCGGCGGCGGTGCGCCGGAATCTCCGCGACCATGAGCCGGATTCTGCTGGTGGACGACAGTCCGCATGCCCAGCGGATGGGCGAACGCATCCTCAGCGACGAGGGATACGAAGTAGTGACCGTGAGCAACGCCGATTCGGCGCTGATCCGTTTGGACGACGTGGATCCGGACGTGGTGCTGACCGATACGGTGATGCCCGGCCGCACGGGTTACGAAATTTGCCAGTATCTCAAAATGAGTCCGCGGCACCGCTACGTGCGCGTGATTCTGACCGCCGGCGTGCTGGAGGCTTTCGACGAAGAACGGGCGCGCCAGGTGGAGGCGGACGGTACCCTGAAGAAGCCCTTCGAGGCCAGCGCACTGGTTGCCGCGGTGAAGCCGCTGGCCGAAGCGGCTGCGCGGGATCGCGCCATGACGGCGCGCGGCGCTACCGCAGCCGCGCCCGCGCCGGAGGCGAAGGCCAGCGG
>Ga0182030_10025921_pt1 | contig 10649 bp, 8 predicted proteins | sample 812S3MmetaG_FD_121299 | JGI IMG/M metagenome (GOLD analysis project Ga0182030, IMG submission 121299) | Permafrost microbial communities from Stordalen Mire, Sweden - 812S3M metaG (Illumina Assembly) | ecosystem: Environmental > Terrestrial > Soil > Wetlands > Permafrost | place: Sweden... | reverse complement strand
TTTCGATTGAAACTATTTTTAATTTTAGGTATTTTGCCTCCATATCTAAACTGTAGTGGTTCAAGATCTGTGGTGGAACAAAATGGATGCCAAAAAGATCTTCAAGGAGAATCCACACACGGCGATGTGGCCGGATATTCATAAAGATGATCCAACTCCCCCCGAAGGAAAACTCTCTAGGAAATTGAATCTGGAGAACAGCTTTTATGAATACGACACGATGAAAAAGCTCAAAAAGACCACACAGCACTGGGGACAGCGCAAATTGTTCGAATCGGAGCTGGAATTCCTCTCAATGTACTACACTCCGGGAGACACCATTGTCTACGTTGGCTCTGCTCCTGGGACTCATTTGCTCCTACTTTCAGAACTTTTTCCAGGATTATCTTTCATCCTCTACGATCCGAGTCCCTTCGATGCGAAACTTTACGACAACCCAAAATTCACAATCTTTCAGAAGTTCTTTGGTGATGGCGATGCCCTAAGATACAAGGGAAAGAATTATCTATTTGTTTCTGATATCCGCACTGCGGAACTCGAGACGGATGAAGAGTCATGGATCGAGAGGAAAGTTGCAAGCGATATGCGTCATCAAGAACGTTGGTATAAGCTCCTTCAGCCTAAAAAGGCATTAATGAAGTTTCGTTTACCTTTCCTGAATCCTGGAAATCCTGTATTAGCACATGATCGGACAACTTTCAACTACCTGGACGGGGATGTTTACATCCAAGCTTTCCCTCGACAACTGAGTGCTGAGACTCGCCTGGTGCCGAATAACAAAACTAAAGAATGGGATCTAAAACTCTATGAAGATGCGATGTTCACTCATAATATTTTCTTCAGAATTAATATTTACCCATACAGTGAGAAAGTTGACGGTTTAGATCACTGTTTCGACTGTGCTAGTGAGGTTGCAATTTGGAAAATGTTTATTGAGAAGACAAAATCAAAGGAAAGCGTATCCGCATTGAGTAAGAAACTTAACCAAAATTTGTCAAATGGAAAATTCACACCTTTGACCTATATTTCGAAGGGACAAAAGTTCGAAGAGTAGCGGGGTAGGCATCTTCAACAAAATATGTTTGCGAAGAGAATTCTCTTCGAACTAAAAATGGCATTTCTGAAACACAATCAGTTGTATTTTGGCTTGCTACTAACACAGGAAGCTATCATCGAGCTCCTCGAAAAAGACTATGGAATCGCTTTTGAGAATAAGGACAACAAACAAGATGTTGCCGATCAAATCTCCGAACTCCGGGGTCGCGAGTTCGGACCGAATGAGTGTAGAGTTTACTCGGAAGATGGTTGCTACATTTTTGGGCTAAAAGTTGATATCACCCCCGGAGACGCAGATTTCGAGAATCCCAGTTTGAAGCATTTTCAGAATATTATGAGTGAAAGAATCGCAGGAGTTAGAGAAAGCTGCACCGGAGACAACATTGAGAAATATTCTTCCTTCATCTTCCCGATCTTGGATTAAAATTTTAAAATTACCGAGAAACTTCTCGGTTATAATAGATAGATTGTCTGTAGTTCATTCGTAACAAAATAAAGATTCCGAGAGGAGTCTTGTGCTAGGTAGTGAATATTTTCCGGAAGTTCTGTTGGAACGAGTTTAGTTTTGAAAACGAAATCACAGTCAAGAAAATAGATCTCATTCTCTGTAAATCCAACAATTAAATCATCTAAAAAATTACAAATTAATCTAAATTCGATGTCAATTTGGTTAATTAGTTCACCAGTGAGTGTGTATTTCCTCAAACATGAGGTTTTAGCAACGAAAATATGGTTATCTTGAAGCGCGATGTCAATAACATCGCTTTCTAAAAGTTTGTTTACTAGTTCACAGTTTCCGTCTCTCAGAAGTACCAAGCCTCCAGGAATTTCTAGATATTTTTTAACTCCTTGAAAACGGCCAAAAGGAGTGATTAACGCGGTGTCTGGAAAAAAGTCTAATAATACTGGATCGTTTACATCCGATCCTTCTAAAGAAAATCCTTCGGAAAATTTTCTCTCTTCTTCAACGATGTCGGCAATTCCCCGCGGAGTGAGTGGATAATTATTGATAAAAGGTTTCTCCCTATCGAGGATGTAGACTCCATTCTCACAATCCGTCCCTGTTGTTACATCGCCTCCGGTCCTGCATCTGTTCCCATTTTTATCAACCGCGAATACAACTAAATTTTCTCCTCCAAAGACCTTACACCCACCGATTGAAGGTCTTTCTCGAAACCTACCCTTGTGAAAATTTACTGAACTTTTCACGAGAAGAGTCTTTGGAAATTCAACAAACTCTTTGATCCTCTCGAAACAAATTCCAAGTGAAATATTTACTCCTGGAGGAGTATTGCCGAGGTAGTGAATCATTTTTTCTGTATCATCTTTTTGCAGTTCTAAGATTTTAAGATCTGCTTTAGTTTCTTCCTTGTGCTCTGCGTTCAGCAACATTGCCAAAAATCTTATTTCCTCATCTTCTTCAGTGATTTCACATTTAAATTTCTCCATTTGTTCGACTGCCTCTTTCAAAACGGATGTGTCATGCACCGGTTCTTGATATTCTTCGAAGAATTTAAAAGGTTTACCACAAATAGGACAAATCTGAGTTGGATTTTCGGAGAGGCATTTTTCACACACTATATCTGAACAAACAGGGAATAATAATTCAGTATCTCTTTCAAATAATTCTTCCAAAGTATAACCACAAACATTGCATTCCATTTTTAATTATTTTATGTAAATAAAATGAGATCACGTCGTTGTGAAAAAGAGGTTTTCGGGTTGCCTGGCTTCCCTGGTATACCAGGAACCTCTGGTTCAGGGGGTGGGGCCACCGGAGCAACTGGAGCAACTGGAGCAACTCTCGATCCTCAGAATACATTGTATGTGGCGACAGCCTGGGACTTTCCCTATAACACGCCGACAGCATTCGGTCCTCCGCGTTATACATCAATCACTCTGGCTATCGCTACGGCCGTAGCTCTCGCCCCAACTGCTACAAATCCGGTCGAAATTATAATCTTTCCTGGCACGTATGTCGAAGTACCAAATCCTATCGAACTCGCACCGTTTGTTAATTTGACTGGCCTTATTCGTGGATCGGTCTTTATCAGCAATACGCTTGATTGGACACCAACCGGAGGACTTGCTGGAACGATAGTATTGAAAAATCTGGTCTTTGGCTCAGCTGGAGCGGCACTGACCTTGAATATAACTCTCGGATTCGCGTCAAGATTAAATGTTCTCTCTTGCACAATGCGAGGGGCAGTTCCTCTAATGTTAACTGCTGGAGGAAGAGATATAGTTGTTATGGATGATTGTATTGTTACTGGGAAATTCGACAATATTACTCTAACTAATGGTTTACTTTTGATGGAGAATACACAATGTGAGGGTTCACTCACTGTCACTTCTTCGGTTCTTGGTGCCTTGCCGACTGTGCAGATATCTTCATCCCTCGTTAACATCGCACTTCAGAGTATGGGCTCTAATGTCGGAATTTATGGTAGCATTATTGGAGCTTTGTCATCTACTTCCAGCATAGTCTATGCTTCCGGAACTAGCTTCTCCGCGATTACGATAAACGATTTTGGTGGAACTCCTAGTCAAGTCGCAGTTGTTGGTTGCTCTTACGATGTTGGTTCCCTTGTCCTGCCAGTCTTCGGTTCAGGATTTATTTTCGATGGAAATGTTTTTATTCCAGGCCAGGTGATCAATGGAGCCGTTCCAGCTGCAATTCCTGTTCCGTTTAGCGATGCATTTTACATTCCCCAATTTGCTCAGATAGCGGCACCCTACATTCCAGTGATTATTATTGCTCCTCAACTTCTGTCTTCTTTTACTGCGACAACTTCTGACGGTTTATCACACAGTTATGATATCAACATTACAAAACTCTCAACTCTTATCGCTCCGATTACAGTCCTAGCATAGTAATTTATTTTTTGATAGAAATTTCTATCAATTTTATTGGCCACTTTAGTGATCAGCTCCATGGAGCTGATCAGCTTTGCTGGCCGTACGATGTTCAATTTTATTGGTCACTTTAGTGATCAGGTTTGCTGGCCACTTTAGTGATCAGCTTTGCTGGCCATGGAGATGATCAGGTTTGCTGGCCGTGACGATGTGCTTTATTGGCAAGAGGCGCAATCGACGCCCTTGTAACACATTGCTGCCTCTTGATCCGAAGCAGTGCGCTCTACACTCATGTTTCTCTGAATTTTGAGTTTTCCCTCAGACTTCGAGACTGTAAATTTAATGGCATCCTGCGCAGGGAGGGTGCGTGTGAAATAGGCCAATGTCTTATTACGCATTTTGTTAGCATATACGATTGCCGCTGTAAATTGCTCAACCTCTGACTTCGCGAAGTGGAGATTTGTCGACTGACTTCCATCAATATAGTGTCCGCGAATCGCGGCTTGTCTAATAATCACCTTTTTGGAATATTCGAAGATGGTTCGGTGCTTACGTTCCAGGTATTGGAGTCTTGCGATGATCTTTGGATCCACGGTATCAACCATTTCAGTTAATCCTTGAATTGAACCGCTCTGACCACGAATCCAATCAACGGTGTCGCCATTCCACAGACCAAGATCTTCAAGATCTTTTTGCAGATAGGCATTTACCTGCAAGTAGGAGCCATTCTGGGTCCTGCGAGTGAAAATGTTCGTGTAGAAAGCTTCCCAGGCCTCGCCGTTTCCCGTGATCGTGGAGACGCTAGAAGTCGGTTGCGAAGTCAGGATTTGAGAATTGCGAAGACCGATCTTAATGATCATCGCACGCAACTGGTCCCAAGACTCCTCAATTTGTCCCCATTCAGCGGGTTCAATGATTTCCCGCTCTGGGAGTCCCTTCTCTCGTGCTTCATCATTCCACAGATCGAACTGATACTTTCCCTGAGAGTAGGGGGACCCCTCAAATCGTGAGTAAGGACCATCTTTCTCCGCAAGGTCACAGGATTTCTTCAAAGCATTGAACGACGCACACGCTACTACCATCTCCATCCAACGATCAGCTTCTGGAGAATCGTAAATCATGTCCATCTGGAGAATCGCATCAATCGCTCCCTGGAAACCGATTCCAATAGGGCGAGTTTCCCTATTCGCGAATTCGATCTCCGGGAGAGGGTAAAAGTTTCTATCGATAACTGCATTGAGATTGATAACTTGCTCTTCCGACAATCTTCCAAGCTCTTTCCAGTCGAATTTCTTGGTAATCGGATCAACTAGCATGCGGAGGCAAATGCTCCCCAAATTGCATGATGGGATGCGCTCCTCATCCGCCGGGAGGGCGATTTCCTGGCACAGGTTTAGGGACTTAACAGGACCAACATTTTTCATATTGGACTTTCTATTTATGGCGTCTAGATTGATCATGAATGGACGACCAGATTCCATGGCAACTTCTCCGATCAGATCGAGAAGAGCTCGCGCGGACACTGTCTTTCTGGCTTTGCCGGCCTTCTCTGCGTCGGTATACATCTTTTCAAACTCTTTTCCAAAAATGGACCCGAGCATGGGCTCATGATTCGCGTCGAAGAATTGAGCAGGGTCGAACAAGCTCCAGTTCTCATCCTTATCCACACGGTCGAAAAACAAGTCATAACAACCAATAGATGTATCAAGTTTAGCCACTCTATGCGCGACGTTGCCCGTCTTCTTGGTCGCCTCAATATGGCGGTGAATATCAACGTGCCAGATTGCAAGACAACCCTGGGCTGCGCCAGGACGGTGACCATGCTGATTCACATACAAAATACTCTTGTCAACAACAATCAGATTCGGCAATATGCCGTCTGCAATACCATTGTGACCGATGGCTGACCCGGAACGTAGATCACTTACCGAAAAACCGGAGGCTCCGTTGTATTTCGAAATCAACGACATACAGAACTTCTTATGCTCAATGGACAACAGACTATCCCCCATGACCAGCAAAAAGCAGGAACTCATCTGGGAGATTGTAAGTCCCGCATTAAACAAAGTTGGGCTTGCCGGAATCGATTTCAAGTTGATCATATCCATATAGTGTTGATGGACCTGACTGAAGTTGGGAAAATGTAGGGCGCACGCAACTCTCAGAAACAAAAAGTGAGGAAGTTCGAGAATCGGCGAATTGGCGGAACTACGCAGAAGATAAGTCTGTTCTAGCTGAACAATTCCAAAGTAAGTAAGTCGACTGTTGACCGAGGGATCCAAGATATCTTGCAAATCCAGGCGATTTTCCCACATCCACAGCCAAGTCTCGTTCGGCTCAGTGGTCTTGATGGGTTCCAAATCCTTTTTGAAGGCTCGGTTCAACTTGAATCTATATTGAGGATCCTTAGGATCGAGGAGATCCTGTTCTTTCTTGATTTTGCACATCAAGTGCTTCACCGCCAGGAGATAACCTTCAACAGTATCCGGAACATTTTCAGACACGGTGCGGAGGTGCAACTCACCAGCACGAATCAGCGCCTTGGTGTCGATTGTTCCAATCAATTCGAACAAATTTTCACTCTCAACGTCTTCCGTTTGGGGTGCCATTTTATTGAATGGGGAAAAGATTTTTCAAGTTAAAAGTTACTTAATTTTGAATTCGAGGAATATTTTTGAGGCTGGCTAACTTTACTGGCGAATAAATACCACTTGATTCAATGAATTTTTGAATATTCCTAGAAATTGAAATTGGTAAAATAGCTGCTAAACTTTCCCGAAGTGCTATTTCATCAGAAGATAGTGATTGTTCAGAGATTTCAGATATTTCGAAGTTCCAAGTGGTCTTTTTGATATATTTCTCCAAACACTTGAAACTGCAATATGATCCTTCCCAACCACCACCGCTGATTGCTTGCCGCAACGCGTAGTTCTGAAACATTATTTTTTGGAGGCAGACTTGACAGTATCCAGTGAACCATGTTTCTTCGTTTTCTTTGGTGAAGCATTCACAAAGCAACATCCGGCATCCTCCATATACTGAGCAATTGTCATTCTTAGTGAGATCAGCTCTTACAAAACGATTTGCTGGACCAAATACCCTACATAGCTCGTCTGAGCTCTCCAATTCTTTACGAAACTTTGATAAAGAGTAATTACGCTGATATTCTTGGATTAAGGAAGGTCTTTGAATTAAATATTTCTGAGTCTTATGTGGAAGAGAAGTAACCGACAGTATTTCATTGGGAATTAGACTGATCTCCGAAGCAATGTTGTCGGTGATATCTCTTGGTGAGAGTGTAGAGTCGATTATATAATCCGGAATCGGTGCGAAGTTACTTCTCTCGACAATCCGTTCAATCAACAGATCCTCCAAAGGGTAGGTATCTTCAACCGGTGGTTCTTCATTCTGTATTTCCCGACACCTCACGTAGAAAGACTTATCGAAGGACTCATCATAAACTTCTTCGTAAACTTTCTCTGCGAGGATGAATGCTTCTCTTACTCCTTCTCCATAAAGTCTCAGAATAGAGAGGAAAACTTCAGGCAAAGATATCGAGATTTCTAGAGGAACGAGTAGTTTCCTACCATTATCATCGAATGCATACTTTGCAGAGAGCCATCGGAATAATCTTACTAAACTTTTGAAATCGAAAATATCCGTTTTGGTAAGGAAATACCAACTATAAGGGGTATTATCCATGAAATAAGATAAATCCTGATCCAGTTTCAGGAGATAAAATATTGTTTCAACCTCTCCCTCTTGGGTCAAGAATCTAATCCATTTCCACACACGGTTTCTATCATCCCAGTAGAACAAGGGAAGATTGCTTACGTATTCTAGCCAATCGACATCCTCCTCAAGGTAATTATAATCTTCATCCATCTTCTTTTATTAACTCAAAAAATTGGTTCCTCGGTAGATAGTCTCAAAAAAATCGAAGCCAAAAATTTTTGGCTTACTCCAAAGATGGCTCGTCAAAGACACGGATTCAACTTCGAAAAGGACGTAATAAAGAAGTATGGCCTTTTAGAAGCTGTGCAATACACTGCGAGAATCGACGCTCTCACACAATGCGGGTTGCCAGTCCAAATCAAATTAACCAAAAAGGGTGGTGAAATTTGTCTTGGTTCTTTTCAAAGATGTCGCGAAGTTGGTACCGATTTTATCTTACATCTTGGATTTTGGGAAGGAAACAACAAAAACATAATTGAAGAAATAAGTCTCAAAATTAAAAATTCTGTATGGAAAGAACTACTAGAATTAGACAATGAGAATGAAATAATAGAAGAATTTAATGAATTTTCTAATGACAAAGCTGATGATTCCCCCTTTAGGGAATTTCGGAAGAGCATAATGAACGTCTGGGGAGATAGACTACTTATGTTAAGATTTAAAAGAGACCATAAAAGTCAAAAAAGAATCCAATTGGCAATTCCTGCTAGACACATTCAAGAGTTTGTCAATCTATTTGAAAAGTTTGAGATGGAAGAACAAAAAGGGGAGGAAAACAAACAAAATGTCGAAGCCGCGCGAAAGTTAGATAAATTTTACACCAAAGAAGAAGTTGCTGAAGAGTTAGTTACCAAACTTAATGAAACTGTTCCACTGAGTGGTTTCAACGGTTTCTTAGAACCCTCGGCAGGGGGCGGTTCATTCCTCGGACCATTAAAACAATTCAAAAAACCAATTCTTGCAGTTGATATACTCCCGGAAGGAGATGATATCGAGGAAGCTGATTTCTTGAAGGACGATTTAGACCTTCCAGAGGGAAAAATCGCAGTAGTCGGCAATCCAGCATTTGGGAAAAACGCGTCTTTGGCTGTAAAATTCTTCAATCGCGCGGCTAAATATCGAGAAGTAGATTTGATAGCTTTTGTTTTGCCCTGTTCATTTCGGAAAGAATCAATACAAAAACGACTCAATTTAAATTTTCACTTGATCAAAGATTTTGATATGTCTCCACAATCTTTCTTGCTCTGTGACCGACCGTACGAAGTTCCTTGTTGTTTCATGTTGTGGGAGAGGCGGAAGATCAAACGAACCGTTGAGAAAATGCCAGAAACAAACGAATTCTATAGTTTTGTAAAGGCCGAAGAGGGAAATATTGCAATTCGGAGAGTTGGAGTGAATGCGGGGTTCTCTTCAATTCTAAATTCATCAAAATCTCCGTCTAAAGAATCACATTACTTTATAAAATTATCGGATAAGTATGAACCAGGAGATCTTGTCGAAGAATTTAATAAATTTGAATGGCCAAAAAATAATACAACCGGGCCGAGGTCAATAAGTAAAGCAGAAATGATTGTCAAAATTAATGAATTATTCTAACACTTAAAAGAGATTAAAAGAGATTAAAATGTCTTATATTGTTGTGAACAAGGCTGGTGTTGAACACCGATTTGCTCTGGCACCAGGTGCTGAGAACGACTGGATTAACAATTTTTTACTAAAGGACTTTGCACAGTGGGAGAATGAAACATTTGTTGATTTCCAAAGGGTCAATGACAGTGAGGGGAAAATTGCGATTGACATTGGCGCATGGGTCGGTACAACCGCAATCTGGCTAAGTAAGCATTACGACAGCGTACACGTGGTTGAGGCCGATCCAGTTTCTCTGATACAACTGAGAGCCAATCTAGAAGCATCTGTATGTTCTAACGTAGTGGTCTGGGGTCAACCAATCTCTGACAAAGAAGAAATAGTCTATTTTGGTCCGAATAAGGAAGGAACACAATGTTTCAATACATCAATGAGTCAAATCAAGACGAAGAGAACATCTCCCATCGATACTGAGTTGAAAACAATTACTTTGGAACAGATTGTGGCACAATGTGAGAAACCAATCGGGTTAATTAAGATTGATATCGAAGGTGGTGAAGAGAATCTTGTAGAAACGGTTTTGAAATATGCTCAATTACATAAGACCTGTGTTCATCTCTCATTTCATATCACTTGGTGGGAAAATAAAGATATTGGAAGATATTCTGAGATATTCGGAGAAAAAGCAGTTCAATTAACCTCTTTGTTACGACTCAACCCTTTCGCATCTATATTTTTCGATTATCGTTAAATATATTTGTTCGGTAGAAATTTCTACTGAAATATAAAGAGAATGAATTGCCAGCGCTGCCTAAATTATAATTGTACTTGTTACGATGACGGAAGAAGATCGTTTTACGAACAAAGTTTCACCAACCAAAATCGATGCGAGGAGGTTGAAGTTGCATGTGAAAGAAGAGCAGTTCCAGTTGAATATATAAGGGGATTCCCTGGTTTACCTGGTAGAAATGGTTCTCAATGATTTCCGGGATTTCCGGGCCAATTCGGTAGTACTGGGGCAACTGGTGGTACTGGTTTTATGGGAAATACCGGAGCAACGGGTTTTACCGGAGGTACTGGGGCAACGGGTTTTACTGGTTTCACTGGATTAGATGGTTTTACCGGATCAACGGGAGCAACCGGCTTTACAGGAAACACCGGATCAACAGGTGCCACTGGGAGTGGTAGCACAGGTTCAACAGGGATCAACGGTAGCACCGGATTTACGGGATCAACAGGATTTACGGGATCAACAGGATTTACGGGATCAACAGGATTTACGGGATCAACAGGTATTGACGGTAACACCGGTTCGACGGGTAACACCGGTTCGACGGGTAACACTGGCGCCACGGGTAACACCGGTTCGACGGGTTTTACGGGAAGCACTGGCGCAACCGGTCTAGCTGGGGTTA
>Ga0182030_10025920_pt1 | contig 10649 bp, 11 predicted proteins | sample 812S3MmetaG_FD_121299 | JGI IMG/M metagenome (GOLD analysis project Ga0182030, IMG submission 121299) | Permafrost microbial communities from Stordalen Mire, Sweden - 812S3M metaG (Illumina Assembly) | ecosystem: Environmental > Terrestrial > Soil > Wetlands > Permafrost | place: Sweden... | reverse complement strand
GCTTTCAACAGATTATCTTTCTTGCTCGCGGCGTCGGTAAGCGTCACCCAAAAGAAGATTGCCGGATCGCCGGCCCAGTCGTTGCCGAAGGTGTGACGCCATTTCACAACGCCAGCGCTCGGCTGGGGCAGAATGCCGTTAAGCTGTTTCTGCAGCCTGCGCAACTCCTCGGGCTCGGGGCATGGCAGTTTCAGAATACCACTTGACCCCGCCTCACGAGTAGAGTTCGGCAGTCCCCCGGGCGAAAGCGGCCACGAGCATACAAGTTACTCCCCCGACCAGCATGGGTACGTCATCACGCAGGAAGTCCTCAAGCGGGCGCCAATACGGCTGCTGGCGACACTTCCCAGATAGAAGTTCAGAGGGCGTCTGTGCCGGCAGTCAGACCAGCCGAGTATCCGGTCCTGCGGATTGTCGCGGCCTGCCGCGTCTTGCGGGGATCTATCCCTTTTGAAGCACTTCCCCGAATTCTTCAGCGGTCAGTTGGCAATCCCGGAGGATCTTGTGAAACAGGCCGGGACCGATGATCTCGCCCGAGTGCACCGGTACAACCGTGCTTCGGCCATCCTCGTGGCGCAGGAAGTGATGACTGCCTTTGACCCGGACAACAGTAAAGCCGCCCTTTCCGAGGCCGGCGATCAGGTCGGAACCGGTGACCCGCGGACTCCGGCTCATGCCGCGATGGTCACTCGCTGAATTCCCACGAACTCCAAATCATGTTCCGGCGCTCCCTCCACTTCCAGACACAGTTCTATGGCTTCGCGAATACGCTCGGCGACCTCGTCGAGCGACCGTGCTTGCGTATGGCAACCCGGTATTTGCGGAACCGAGGCTACGTAATAGCCTTCTGCGTCGCGCTCAATCAAGACATCGAATTGACGTGGCATCGGGGCATGTCCTCGCCTTCCATTGTAGATGGCTTGTGAGACCGCTGCCGGCACGCGGATGCCAAACCGCTGTCGGTCGAAAGCGAGTTTGTCGGGATCTATTCGTCGCGAGTGGGGATCTCCCCAGCCTCTTCGATGGTTTCCACAACCTGCTTCACGATTTTCGGGTGCAGAGTCGCCCCGCCGTGGAAGGGCACGGTGACCCTCAGCCCGCCTCTGCCCTAGATCTGCCCTAGATCCGATGACTCCCCTTTGATCGGAGATGTTCGAAGCGCGCCAGCAGCAACGCCCGTTCCGCTTCAGAGGCAGTCCACCGCGGCAGTTTAGGCATCTACTTCGACGGCCGTGGTTAGGACCTCGCGGCTGAGCAGCATGTCCCGTTCATCGGCTGACAACGTTTCCAGATAGAGTTCCGCGGCTTCCTTGATATTCGCCATCGCTTCTTCGAGCGTGCCTCCTTGCGACTGGCAACCCTTCAATTCCGGGCGCCATGCATAGAAGCCGTGTTCGTCTTTTTCGATAACGACACTTGCGTTGCGAGCCATACGGCTAGTTTAGCGGGGCGCATGGTACGCAGGAAAGCTCTATGGATATCGCATCGTCCTCCACCGCGAGAATCCGGATATATCGCTGGATATACGGAAAGGAATTGACCCCTTGAGCACCACTCACCAGAAACGAACGCTGAAAAACTACCGGAAGCGCCTCAGCCAGCGAGGGATGGCTCGCTTCGAGGCCCTGGCGCTTGCCGGAGATCGCGACTTGATCCGCACGCTGGCGAAGCGCCTGGCCGTTGACGACGCTGATGCGGCACGAATTCGCACCACGGTACGCCTCACCGTTTCGGCAAGGCCGCCGAAAAAGGGCGGTATTCTGGCCGCCTTACGCCGATCGCCTTTGGTAGGCGCCGATCCGGATCTCAAACGCCCCGTGACACGGGGAAGCAGGGTTGACCTGTGAGCAGGAGCCTCCTCGATACCAATATCTTTAGCAATGTCACCAAACCCCTGCCGTCGCAAGATCTGGTCGCATGGATGGCGGAACAAGCAGACGAGGATCTGTTCATCTCTTCACTGACCTTTGCTGAGATCCAGCGCGGAATCTTGGAGAAGCCCGCTGGCAAGAAGCGCAGGGAGTTGGAGCGCTGGTTTTCCGGCCCCGACGGTCCCCAAGCGCTGTTCGCTGGGCGGGTGCTGGTATTCGACGAAAGGGCCAGCCTCATTTGGGCCCGCCTGATGGCCGAGGGGACGGCGAAAGGGCGGCCACGAAGTCCGCTCGACATGATCGTCGCCGCGATCGCTGAGGCGAACGATTGCGTGATTGTCACGGAAAACGAAAAGCACTTCGCCGGTCTGAAGATCATGAATCCCACGCGGGCCGCCTGACGAGTGGGTGGGAATACGGGAGGCGTGCTGCGTAGTTTCCCGTTGCTGATCGGCACCCGATCGTGGCCGGGCCCCGTAGTATCATCTAGCTATGCTGCGCTACCACGTTGCATTCTATCTTCCGAAGAGGCCCGGCGACATGGTCGTAGCCGAGGCGCTCGATTTTCCCGGCGCAGTGACCCAAGGATTCGACCTTCCGGACGCCCGCCTGATGATCTAGTGCCCTCGAAGATCTGGCGCAGGCGCTGCTTGAGGAGGGGAAGCCGCTCCCTATACCCTCAGAGGAAGCGCAAAATCTCGAGGCTGACCTGATCGACCTGGTGCCGCTATCTGTTCATGCCGGAATCGCTCCGAAGTGAAACGGCACGAACTGCTGGACCACCGGCGCCGGCACGGATGTGCACTTTATCGGTAAGGTGGCTCTTTGCCAACCCGGCCACAGGCGCAAAAGCTCCAGTACCGCGCCATGCCGAAATTGACAATCGCCTCGCTCGGAAGATCTGCGATCAACTCGGCATTCCGCCGACACGCTGACGGATGCGCGTTTGTCGTTCCTAATCGAAATCGCCTGCTCGTCTGTTGGCCTCCCTCGAGTGGCCGGTGATCCTCGTGGGGTGATAGAGGCCGAAGGCGATTGGCGTCGAACTGGGCTGCAATCGGGAATGGTTCGGGACGCATGAGAGTCAAGGTGGAGTTGTAGAGTAAAAGATGTATGGCGGATATGGACGTTTCCGGACCGGCCTGGAAAAAGCTGCGGGAGATTCGCGGCAATGCCGACGAGGCTGAAAGGCGGGGCAGGCTTTCCTATGAGAAATGGAAGGCGTTGCTGGAAGAGGGCATGATAGCCGCTCAAGGAAACCCGGACTTGCTCGATTTCATGGTGCCTTATGCAAGACCTGGATGGAGAGAGAGGCTTGCGAAGGATCAAGAGGCCAAGCCTATCGAATCGACGGTACCGAAAACGCCTGCTCCTGCGTTGGAGACAGCAGAGCAGGCTCGCGGTGTGGTGTCGACGTCCGAGCCGCTGGTGGAGCCGCCACCTCCTCTGACCAAAGTGCCCAAAATCAATTGGCGTAAGCGCTTCTGGTAGGCCTTCGTGGGCTAGTTGCATCCACGCGCGGACCCCAGGGCCCACGCCCAGTGCCGCGGATCGTCGTTTTAAAGCGGCCAATGTTTCATCAGTGTCGTCGGTTCGAAGAGCAGCTCACGATCCAATAGACACGCCTTCTTTTTTCTTTTCGTTTGGATCCGCCTTACTTGCGATCGCCCTGCGCCCCTCTTTTGGCGGGCCCCTGGAGGTCGGGCGACCGGATTTCAAAAAACACTTGCGGCACCCTGTCTCTATTGTCCAAAATGAGTCGTGCCTGCCTTTGAATGACTCCCCGCGCCACCACATCAGATCGGGCAGAGATTAGCCGGTTATGTCGCCTACTCGGACAAAGCCCGATTAGGAACGAGAAGGTCGGCATCGCAACTGGCATTTGACCAGATCGATCCCGGAAGCAAGGCGCGTTTGTGGGGAGTAATCGCCGTCGGAATGCTTATGTCATTCTTGGACATGGACTTCGGAGGCCATCGGGGAAACAAAAAATACAGGTTAGGGCGTTTAGGCACCCACCCGCGTTTCAGAGCGAGCAAGAAGAATAGCGGCATTCCGCCGTTGGCGCTCGGCGTGCTCGTCGGAGTGTATGCAGTGGACAACAGGCGGCGACCGTTCTGATATCGAAGACCGGCGCGGCGAAGGCGGCGGCGGTTCCAATTTCGGCGGGTTCAACGGCATGCACCTCGGCATCGGCGGCACGTTAGTCCTGATTGTATTGAGTTTGGGGTTTCGAACCAACCTCTTCTCCGTGTTCGGCGGCGGGACACCCGCTCCCTCGGCTTCGGTCAGGCCTCTGTCGGACGCCGGCCCGGCGGAGAATTCCGAGGTCGAATTCGTCACTTTCGTGCTAAACGACGTGCAGCGCACCTGGGAGAAACTGCTTCCTCAGGCAGGTACTGCTTACCGTCACACCAAGCTGGTGCTATTCCGCGACCTCACACAATCCGGGTGTGGCACCGCGCAAACCGCTACCGGGCCGTTTTATTGCCCCGAGGATGAGAAGGTCTACATCGACTTGGGATTCTTTCAGGAGTTGCGCGACCGGTTTGGAGCTCCGGGCCAGTTCGCGCAAGCCTACGTGCTGGGGCACGAAATAGGTCACCACGTGCAGAAACTGCTCGGAATTGAGAAAAACGTGCGCCGGCTTTCCCGCGACGCTCCGGCTCAGGCGAATCCGCTTTCGGTCCGAGTGGAACTGCAGGCGGATTGCTTCGCGGGCGTGTGGGGCCATGCCACTGAACAACGCAAGATCATCGACGACGCGGACGTCGCGGCCGGACTGCGCGCTGCAGCATCGGTCGGCGACGACCGTTTGCAGCGCATGGCGACCGGGCACGTTAGCCCAGAGAGCTTCACGCATGGAAGTTCGGCGCAGCGGACGGAGTGGTTCGGCCGCGGCCTGAAGTCCGGCGATATCTCAACCTGCGACACTTTCGCCGCACGGTAACGTCGGGCCATCCTGGTGATCGGAACACCGGTCTGTCCAAAGCAGCCAGCCTGGGCCACGTCAAGTCTGTGTCGCGCCGGGCCAGTCGGCGGAAGGAACCCCGGAAGTCGTCTTCGGACCCGGAACCTCGGCAGAAATCGCGCTGTTTCCCGATGTGCTGTGCCATGCGCGTTTCCCGTTCCTAATCGGGCAACTTACCACCTGGGGCTGGGGGGCCTCTAAGAGTCCGCACTCGCCGAGGGCGGCTGCAGCTCGCTCTATCCGAGCGCCCGGAGGAACGCAGCGGCAAGCCCCCGGCGGTCACCTCGTAGCGGTGAGAGGCGTCTCATTCGTTGGCGACAGCGGCTGACAGATATTCAACCCGGAGTGCTTGCTGTACGCCGAGTTCGTTTAAGCGACTATGCCGTCGCCGAACAATATCATCAAGGCCCGACATGACCACATACAGACTCAACCAATTGGACGTCGCCAAGAGTCGGTACAACGCGAGGAGGAAATGCGTAGCCACAGCAGGCTTAAGCCTTCCCCTTTCGGCCAGCGTGATTGCCGTACGACACGCATCGAATCTCTCGTCCGCCATATACTCAACGACTTTCGCAGCGATGGCCTCACACTTGCTTCGCTCAGGGTCACCGTGCGCAATTTGGAGAAGGAGCGCCGCTGCACCGAAACGCGGCTCGGAGCACTGGTATGAATCCAGAGCTTCAATCATGAATGAGCAGTTCCCGCCACCCGTCACCCAGCACGCCAGAACCGGCAGAAGTCCCTCTAGGTGCGGGCACTCAACCCAAGCGCGACAAATACGCTCATACAATCCGTGATCGACCGGGCTTCGGCCGATCCAGAGCGTCCTGTTCCGGCCTACAAGGTCTAGGAATCCCATGAGGGAGGGATCAGAGCGGTACGTCTCAATGACCGGCAGAAGTCCGTCCAAGCTAATAGTGCCCCCTGGATTACCAAAGAGTCCGGCTAGGCCTGTGGGGTTCAACCACGGCCTAAGCTTCTTTCTTGCTCCGACATTGTTGCCTGTGAGAACAACATTCTCGACGATGCCAGCAATCACGCTTCTTAGACTCGGCGTTCGGATCTGTGAGAGCAGGCGAAATAGCTCCAGGCCTGCCTCTTCGCCCTCGAAGCGCACTCCGGCCAGTCTCGCTCCGCCAAGGCAAAATCCGGCACCCTCCAAGTGAGGACCCGGCAAGTCTTCATGATTATCGGACGCTACGATATCCTCTAAACTAATGCCCCGGCCCCATCGCTCCTCTGCTCGGAGCCATTGCCGTGTGTCACCCAGTTCACCGTTTTCGGCGCGCCGCGCTAAGTTCTCTGCGTCCTCGGCAACCCAGCAACTGCGGAGGCATGCCACAAGCGGCCAAGGCGAAAAGTTCATTAGCACGTCCACCGTCTGTTTGTCCCAGTCCTTGCCGATCTGTCTGAGGGCTTGGCCAAGTTGCGCGGCACTAGGGGCCCGTGCGAACTCCCTGACATAGGAGACCATGCACCACCCCTGACCGTGGCACGACATTTCGGCTGTCGCGCCCCACGCGGAGAGCCTAGCACTGCTGCGCAGCTCATTAACGGTCAAATCGACATCGGACAAACGGATAACCCGTTCGGCTCTGAATCGCCCCATGAGCTTGACGAAGCTATGTATCCAAGCAGGTACCGGTCGAGTCATCTCCTGCCACAAGAACCCGGTCTCAACGGCGGTCACCATCGGAATTTGGGGCACTAATTCCAGTAATTTTGACTTAATCCAGGCTGAGCGGACCGGGCTGTCGGGTAATACAGGAGCTATGTACTCAGCAAGAATCTCCGCTCGGCGACCGGCGTCAGAAGGCCAGTTCTGATCCGCAAGATTCGTGGCCCATTCCACACCCCGCTCGACCAAGCCAAGAAGGATCGGCCATACCCATACATTTGTGGCCGTGGGGGCCGAAAGACGACCTGACAGCTCCTCCCGAAAGACTTCCTCAGTGCTAGCTTGATACGCGTCAGCTACATTGTTGGGCAGCCATGTGCTTGGGCGTTCTACGAGCCTGAGCGCGACCCGGGCCAAGCTGCGCTCGAATTTGGGCTGTTGATTCGCCGCCCCGTCAACCAGGAGGTCCAATGCCAGCTGTGAACCTAGGAGGGTTCGCCGACTAGTCTCGTCTTCTGGGTGTTCGTTCAAAGTGGCGCATATTGCGAGTATCGAGTCTCGTAGGTGCTGCCGCACCGCGAAGCACTTCCCGGCGGCGAACAGGAAGACGTTACGCCAGTGTGCAACAGAAGCGGTCGCGTTCAGACGATCAGTTACGACGGCATCGGTCTGGTCGGTAAGGGCCTCTGCAGCCATAAACTCCTGAAGGGATCGGATCTCAAAGCCGACTTGATCCGCCTCCATTCCTACCAAAAAGACAAGGCGGTGTGTCGCAGCTTCAATGATCTGCCGCTCAAGCGCGCGAAGCGTCTCGCCTTGATATCCTTCTGTCTTTAGACGTAGCGTCACAACCTTTCCGAATGCAGCAGAGGTGAGTCGTGCATCTGTCTGTCCAGCCGTCTCGCTTTCGGTCTGCAAAATCAAACCGACCTGGCTGTGGATCCCATCGATATTCGACTTGTGCTCCCGGAGTATGTTGGCGGCAGGAATATCCCGTTCCATTTCCCGCTTATAGATCACCTCGTAGTACTCGTGAAAGAGCCGCCACCGTTCGCGTGGAGGCTGACCAGTTTGATCGACAAGGGTGGCCATGATCGTAACTTGTAGCGGGCTTCGCATCAATTTAGCAGTGGCATCTTCTGCTGATGCACGCCGGAGTCGGGCAACAATCCGCTGTTCGCGATCTTTGTCATTTCCGTACCTTGCGGCAGCCAGCCAGGAACCATACTGTAACGCACGAGCGCGCGAAAGCGGGGCCAAATAGCGGTGCGTATAGAACGTCGGTGAAAAATCTTGTTCGTATCCTTGGGGGCGGGTGGTGGCAAGCACCAGTATGTCAGCCTGGCACTCAGCGGCGTCGACCCAGAACTCCTGAATCGCCGTCAGGACGTCGTCGCGGTTGCTCGACGCCGGAACCTCGTCGAGGCCGTCCAGTACTAGGAACCAGGGGTAAATCTTCAACCATTGCTTGAGATCCTTGACCGTCACGTCCTGGTCGGTTCGGTTCCTGATACGCCGGGCGACGTATGAGATCAAGGATCCTGAGCCGTCGTGCTGGGACGAGAGTTCCTTCGCAAAGTGGTTCAGAACAATTCGAACCGGAAACCGGCGGCACGTGGGCCACGGCGTGTCCCCGCTCCGGCAGCATAAGCCAATCTCGTCGAGTGCCGCTCGCGCTTCGCGAGACAAGATGGTAGACGAGCGGGCGCTCAGTATGGACGCTCGGTGTAACTGACAAATAAATTGGCTGACCGTAGTCTTTCCCTGCCCGGGCCCCCCGACCAAAACGAATCGGCCCGCCAGGACATCTCCATCCTGGCTATTCGGAGAAACTGAGGAGTGGGTGAGAACACTGACGCGTTGCGCGCCGGCGGTCAGAATATCCTGCACGAACCCAGGGGGCAGATGGCGTTTTCCGCCGGTCTCCTCATTTGGCGGTTCCCCAGAAGGCTGCGCAACTGCGGGGAGGTCCATAAACACCCTCGCCATAGGTGTTCTTTCATCCGCTGCGTGTCCGGCCTGTTCAAGGTTGACGTACTGGTCCGCGAGCAATTCCTTTTGTAGAAAAGTCGTCATCACAGTCTCGAAGTCAGGATGAGACCACTGAACGGCATGACAGACCGCGGCAAGGACGTCGCCAGCTGTGATCCATGCTTGGTAAGCTTGGCGAATGCCGGGGAGGTTGTCGAGATAGGTTCGAATTTGGTCGCAATCCCAAATGGCAAAGCCCTTCAGTCCGTGCTTTGTAGCGTGCTGCTCTAGGAGGATGTAGGACCGGTCCTTCGATCCAGCCTTTTCCGGGGGCGTCAGGACGACATTCGTGCAGAAAATGTAATACTCCGGGCGACGCAGGTTGCGTTTTTTTGAGGTGAACTTCTTCAGTTCCTTCGATAACTGGCCCAAGGCCCAACTGCCATCCGTCTCGACCCCTTGGGGCCGTTGGCGAAACTTCGCCTGAACGACTACGTAGCCGTCCCAAGGGTCTGTCAAAGAGGGATACTGGGTCTTGCCGTCAAATACCGCCTCTCTTCCACCATCAGGTCCGTCGCCGAAAACGACGGTGCCGGGGCCGATAACATTGGCAGCTATCGATTGAATCAGTTGCTCGAAGGATCGGGTGGACAGCCCGTACAAGTTATAGTCTGGCATGCAGTTGTCCGACACATTGTAATCCTATTTGGCAGAAGTTACTAGAGGTCGAGCCCCAACGCCCCAACTGATAACGGCGTGAACACCCGTGGCAGGCACAGATGTGGCATTCCTTGGAATGAGCGCTGACCAGAATTTCGCGATGCACTATAACGGGCCAGAACCTGTAGTCACCCCCTTGGCCAGTTCGAGCCCCCCCGGATCCCCGGTGTCCCCGCCGAATTGCGTTAAGGACGTCGACGCATTAGTCCGCGCAAGTCGCCTTCCAGTCACCGATCCGCGAATCGCCCATAACTTGATCTCGACGCCAGCCCGCCAACGTCACCCCTCCTCCCCCCATTGACTTCCCCTCCTCCTTCATATATATGAAGCGATACCAATCAACCTCGACACCGCCCTCCCCCTCAAACCCCGCGCCCTCTTCTCCTTTCGCCGATGACCAGCATGGCAACGGCATGATGCAGAAAAATCCTCACCAGCACCACGCCACCCTCCCCCACGCCGAGTCCGGCGAACGCCCCGCCCCCGCCCAGAACGACGCCCGCCGCCGCGGAACCGACGCCTTCCCCCGCGTTCTCCCCAGCCTCCGTGCACTCAAACCCCCAACCATTCCAAGCCTCCATAAACTCCAACCTAGCCCCCAATCTCCGTGCCTCCGTGGTGAACACCCCCCATTGACTTCCCCTCCTCCCTAATATATATATGAATCGATACCGATGAAGCCCGACACCTTCCTCCCCCTCAAACCCCACGTCTTCCACGTCCTCCTCTCCCTCGCCGACGACGACCAGCATGGGTACGGCATCATGCAGGAAGTCCTCACCCGCACCGACGGCAAGGTCCGACTCTGGCCCGCCACCCTCTACGGCACCCTCAAACGCCTCATGGACGACGACCTCATCGCCGAGTCCGGCGAACGCCCCGCGCCCGACCAGGACGACGCTCGCCGCCGCTACTATCGCCTCACCAAACTCGGACGACGCGTCCTCACCGCCGAATGCCGCCGGCTCGAAGACTTAGTCGCAGTCATTCATTCCAAGCGCGGCGTCAAGCCCGCGCCCGCGGAGTCCTGATGCTCGAAGCCCGCTCCCTCACCAAATATTACGACCACACCGCCGCCGTCCGCGGAGTCAGTTTCACCATCCGGCCCGGCGAGATTCTCGGCTACCTCGGCCCCAACGGGGCGGGGAAGAGCACCACCGTCAAAATACTCACCGGCCTCATCGACCCCTCCGACGGCCAGATCTTCTACCAGGGCCGCAGCGTCCACAGCGATTTCACCGCCTTCCAGCGCCGCATCGGCTACGTCCCCGAGGAGGCCCATCTCTACCCGCACCTCACCGGCCGCGAATACCTGCAGCTCAGCGGACGCCTCCGCGGCATGCCGCGCCGCGCGCTCGAACCGAAAATGGACGAATTCCTCCGCGCCTTCGGCCTCTGGAATGACCGCCACGCGCCGCTCTCCGCCTACTCCAAGGGCATGCGGCAAAAGATTCTCCTCTCGGCCGCGCTCCTCCACGATCCCGAAATCCTCATC
>Ga0182030_10025919_pt1 | contig 10649 bp, 10 predicted proteins | sample 812S3MmetaG_FD_121299 | JGI IMG/M metagenome (GOLD analysis project Ga0182030, IMG submission 121299) | Permafrost microbial communities from Stordalen Mire, Sweden - 812S3M metaG (Illumina Assembly) | ecosystem: Environmental > Terrestrial > Soil > Wetlands > Permafrost | place: Sweden... | reverse complement strand
TCGGCGCTCGAGATTGCCAAGAGTATCAGCGTGGAGCATGCGTACGTGCTGGGGCCGTTGCTGGTCATTCGAGGACTGTTCGGGCAGCTGGGGATTGACGCCGCGCTCGAACGGCTTGAACGCGAGCATCCGAAGCTGGAGTTGTCGCTGCGTGAGGTGGTTCTGTCGCTTGTGGTCGCGCGGTTTGTGCGTCCGAGTTCGAAGCTGGCCGTCTATGAACAGATGTTGCAGCGTTTCTATCACGTCATGCGCGCCTTGCGACGCGCCAACGTTTGAGGGACTGGATTGGCGCGCATTGGGCTATCGCTGCGTCGAGAGAGTGGCGGGGGAGAAGGCGACCCACGTGGTCCTCGCGAAGCAGGTTTGATCGAATGTGATCTAGGAACGCAGCCCCACGATCCTCAGGTCGACCCGAACGGCGCACCTTCCATGGCCTTGCGCAGCAGCGACAAGACCTGCTCGATAGTAAACGGCTTCTCAAGCAGCGGGGCCTGAAGCACGATTGGAGCCGCTCCGGCGCGACGTGACAAGCCACCGCTCATCAGAACCACGCGGCGCGCTTGGTCGGGGTCCTGAATCATGAGACGATCGTGGAATTCGGTGCCGTTCATCTGCGGCATCCGCATGTCGCAAAGAATTACGTCGAAGCGCTCGCCGGAGGCGAGTAGCTCCAGCGCTCGATGAGCGTTGGTCGTGGTGATGACGTCATGCGCGGCCCCCACCGCGTCTTGCAACGCGAGGCAGATGTCGACCTCGTCGTCGATGATCAGAAGGCGTCCCCGACGAACCACGGGATGCGCAGCAGCGGGGGGACTCTGAGTGGCCATCGAGCTGTTACCCTCGGCACCCGGAAGCACCACCCGGAACACACTCCCTGACCCAAGTTCGCTCTGCACAGTGATCTGCCCGTCGAGGGAGGCGATGATAGATTGACTGAGCGACAGACCGAGCCCCGTACCTTCGTTCAGCGGCTTGGTCGTGAAAAATGGATCGAAGATGAGTGGCAAGTGGGCGGGTTTGATCCCCGAACCCGTGTCGCGGACCTCGATGACCGCTCGCCCCTCGGGGTCCGTCTCGCCAGAGACGCGGATCTCGTTTTCCTCGGCGGCGCCCGCTTGGATCGCCTGCGTGGCGTTGACGATCAGATTCAGAAACACCTGCTCGAGGCGCGCCTCGTTAGCCCACACCAGCGGAAGGCGATCGTAGTCCCTCACGAGCCTCGCACGATGGCGGATTTCGTTCGAGGCCAACGCAATCGACGCATCGAGCGCTCGCCGTGGATCGACAACCCCCATGGTCTCGTCGTCGACCCGGGAGAACGCCTTCAGATCGCGTACGATGAGGCGTACTCGCTCGGTTCCCTCGAGCGCGCGAGCCACTTGACGCTCGAGCCACTTGGGCGGCTCGGGGGCCATCCCGGCCGCCTGGCAGGAGATATCCGGCAATCGGCTCTCGATGAGCGCGAGGCTCATGGCCACGTACGCGAGCGGGTTGTTGATCTCGTGTGCCACGCCGGCCGCCAAGGTGCCGAGAGACGACATGCGGTCTGCGAGGAGCAGGCGCGTATGCATCTGCGCCCGCTCCTCAGCGATTGCGATGCTCTGCCGGCGTTGCTCGGTGAGGTCGGTCATCACAATGCAATGAGTTCGAGCGCCATCGATCATGAGGGCCACGACGGCCAGTCTCACGAGGGCCGGTGCGTCGGCGCAGGGCGCCTTCAGCCAGATCTCGCCTTCGCTCCGGCCTTCATTTCCTGAGGCGATAAGCGCCTGAAAGGCTTCCTGCGCTGCCTCAGGCACGAGTCTGGAGAAGGGGTTTCCGATCGTCCGATCCAGGCGAGCGCCGAGGATGGCGGCAAATCGCGCGTTGCAATAGGTGATGATTCCCTGCTCGGTCAGCGTGGCGACGCCCTCGCTCATCGCCTCCATCAGTACGCGGTAGCCGTGCTCGGCTCCCTCCAGCGTAAAGACTCGCTCGCCCGCTGGACCTCCCACTACGACGGCATCCACCTCGCCAGCCCGGATTGCCGCAAGGGCCTGCTCGGCTTCGTGCAATCTGGCGCGCAGCGATCGGGCCGCGCCACCCGACTTTGTCGTCCATGTGGGAGCGACGGGCTTTGTCGCCGTCATCCGTTTTCGATGTCGAGAGCGTGCAGTACCTTGTCCAGTTGGGAGAGGTCCCCGATAATTCGTCGTCTGGGCAAGGGGGAGACCCTCAGAAGCGTCGGGGCGGCAATAATCTGCTCGTCGTGGGCAAGGCCGGGCGACTTGTAGAGGTCGATCACCTCGATCCGATACCGGCCCTCGAGGTGCCGCGTGCAGATTTGTTGAAGATTGCCTATCGCGCGTTGCGAGCGCGGCGTGAACCCCGAGACGAAGAGCCGCAGCACATACTCGGGGTCTGCAAGTGGCTTTTCCAGCGAACGAGCGGGGTCGGAAGTCTTCATTGCTGCACCTGTGACCCCTTCAGTTCGAGACCGATCAGCACGCGCTCGAGGTTCGACAGATCGCCAATGATCTTCTTGATAGGGACCGGCAATCGCCGGACGAGCGTTGGCAGCGCCACGATTTGGTCGGCGCTGGCGAGCTGTGGATTCACAAGTAGGTCGACAATCGCGACAGAGTAGTGCCCCTGCAAATGCAGCTCGCAAGCTCGCTTGAGGTTGACCAGCGCCGCTTCTGCGCGCGGCGTCATGCCAGCCACGTAGAGGCGCAGCTCCCAGAAATCCTCCTGGATGCCATCAGCGCTGCCCGCTGCAGCGTCCGCATTGTTCGCCGCTCGCGCCGTAGGGCACCAGCCTCCGTTGCTAGAATCGAGTTTATTGCTCTTGCCGATCATGAGGAACTCGTCTGTCGCTCGGACCTCTTAGGGCGCCGGCCACCATTGCTGGCGGCGCCGGCACCGTTCGCTGCGTCATGCCGCTGTTGCTCCTCGCGCGCGGACCCCGTGACGAACCCGGTAGCGTCGCGATACGAGTCGATCAGGGCCAGGCCGCGATCGCTGATGACAAATTCCCGGACCTGGTTCGAGTGCGCAGAACCTCGGGATTTGCGGACGCTGATGGCCCGGTTTCGCTCGCCTGCCACTTCGAAGCTGTGGAGCACAATCCAGGTGTCGATCAAACACGAGACCCCCGCATCGGCGTCCCCGTTGGATCCGTCGAGCGCGAGTGCGGATTGCGCACTCGTGAGAAGCGCGGTGATGCCCATGGTCTTGAGGTGATCGACGAGGCGGGTCATCATGGCGCGGATTTCGTTCTTGCTACCGACCACCGCGAAGTCCGTGACCGGGTCGAGGACGACTATCGAGGGCTTGAACTCCTCAATGCTCTGATAAATCGCAAATAGGTGTGTTTCGAGGCCGAATCCGGACGGCCGCGTAGAGATGATGCGAAGGAGCTTTCGTTTCTCGAGGCTGGCGAGGTTTAGCCCGATCGAGCTCATGTTGCGGCTCAACTGGGCAGGCGACTCTTCGAAAGAGAAGAAGAGCGCACGGCGATCGGGACCGCAGGTCGAAGCGAAACCCGCCGCGACGCACGTTTTGCCGGTTCCAGGCCCCCCTGAAACGAGGACGCTCGACCCGCTGAAGTAGCCGCCGCCCAACATCTGGTCGAAGTCGCGATTTCCGCTGGAGATGCGCTCTGTCGGCGCCGCGTGGACAAGCTGCAGAGACGAAAGTGGAAGCACGGAGATCCCGTGATCGCCGATGAGGAACGGGTACTCATCGCTGCCGTGCCTCGCGCCGCGGTATTTCACCACTCGCAGGCGCCGCGTCGAGATCTGATCCGCTACGCGCAGGTCGAGGAGAATTACGCAGTCGGAGACGTACTCCTCTAGACCATTACGCGTGAGAGACTTGTCGCCTCGCTCGGCGGTGACGATGGCCGTAACCCCTTTATCCTTCAGCCAGCGAAAGAGCCTGCGCAGCTCGGAGCGCAGGATGTCCTTATTGGCAAGCCCGGCGAAGAGCACTTCGATCGTGTCGAGCAGGACGCGCTTGGCGCCGATGGTGTCGATGGCCTGCGCGAGCCGGATGAAGAGGCCGTCAAGGTTGTACTCGCCCGCCTCCTCGATCTCCGAACGGTCGATCAGCACGTGGTCCACGATCAGTTTCTTTTGTGCGATGAGCCCGGGCAGATCGAACCCGAACGACGCCACGTTGGCCGCCAGCTCCTCGCCGCTCTCCTCGAACGTAAAGATCGCCCCGGGCTCGCCGTACTGAGTGGCCCCGCGGACGAGGACTTCCAGGCCCAGCACTGTCTTTCCGCAGCCTGCGCCACCGCAGACCAGCGTCGGTCGCCCGCGAGGCAGCCCTCCGGAGGTCAGCTGATCGAGGCCCGATATGCCTGTGCGCGCCTTGGCGAGATCCACCGATGCATGAGGAGCCTTAGTAGGAAGTATCGCAGTGACAGCCTTTTTCATAAAAGCGGACCTTGTAGCTCCTTGGAGCATGAGAGCGCGAGGTGGGACGGACTCTCGCGCGGCCAGCGCGATCGAGCCCATGGGAGAGCAAGAGCACCGTTCGTGCCCGCGTGGCGACATCGGGAAATCGGCATGTCCCGGGCTATAGCCAACCCTGGACTGTCGCAATCCGCTCACCTGTTCCATGCACACTTTCGCATTTTGCCAATACACGAACGACGTGGCGCAAAGCTTCCCCCGCCCGAACCGCGAGCTCGACCGCCAACCGGAGCGCCTCTTCGACCCTAGCGGGATCCCCCCGTCGTTTGCGCCAAATGGGGTCGTAGTCGGAGACTCACCTGATGATGACTTCCAGAATTGCACCGCGAGCGCTCGCCTTGCTGTTGACGGATCTCGTGGCGAGAACATCGGTCACTTCGAATCCGTCTGCGTATAACGACCGGACCATCGGTGCCGAAGAATTGGAGAGCATGACGCTCACGCCGCGCGCCTTCAGCCGCAGCGCCGTATCCCGTAGTCGCGCTTGGGCCTCTGGCCCAAAACCATCGGCTGTATACGCAGTGAACGATGACGTAGCGGACAATGGCACATAGGGCGGGTCGAAGTAGACGAAGTCTCCGCGCCTCGCACGCCCATCCACGGCGTCAAAGTCGTCAACCATGACTTCGGCCCGCGCCAACGCCGCGGAACAACGGCGAAGATTGATTTCGTCGCAGATCTTCGGGTTGACGTACCGCCCAAAGGGTACGTTATACCGGTTCTCTCGATTCACACGATAGAGCCCGTTGAAGCCCGTCTTATTCAAATAGATAAACCAGGCGGCTACTTCCGCATCACTGGCGCCGTCGATGTCTGCTTGGCGGAACTCGTAGAAGAACGTTCGGTCATGGGGGTAGGTGTCGAGAAGCTGAATCACGCGGTCCACGCTGTTTCGGACGCCCAGATACGTTCTGACCAGGCGTGCATTGGTGTCCGTCAGGACCGCCCTTTTTGGCTGAAGCGCAAAGAACAGTGCACCTCCACCCACGAATGGCTCAAAGTACGTACCCGCAATGTGTGGAGCCATAGAAAGCAGCCAGGGCAACAATTGGCGCTTTCCTCCGACCCATTTCACGAACGGTCGTGCTGCATCCGCAGCCCGTACGCCGGGAAGGGGCGCATCGAGCGCCCCGACCGATCGCAAGAGTGTTCGTTGTTTCGCTGTCGTCACGAACCGCACGCTACCCAGACGCGCTGTCAGCGTCTACCGGCAGCGGCAGCCGAACGCGATGACAACCAAGCCGGAGATCTCTTGGCGTGCCCGTGTCCGATTGAACTCCCTACCGCAGTGCGCGCTCCACGCGCGATACCGTCACTTGCCGTACCCCGCTGCGATGATGTTGGTCTGAAGTGCGTTGTCCGTGGCGTCGGTCGGGTAGCCCACGACAACGGCCCCCTCGTAGAACGTGCCCGCGCTATCGTTTGCGCCGCCGGGCTGGCCGTTCACGGTCGGCTTGCAACAGTCTCCACCGCTTCCCAGCACAATGGCGCCCTGCTTCTTCATGGGACTCCACCCGCTGGGAAGCGCTCCCTTGTAGAATGTGGTGAGGCTTCCAGACTGCGCATCGCTACCCTTGAGTTGAAACTCAGTCGTCCCGTTGTTCTTCAGATACGCCGTGACGTACTTGCTGCTCATCGTGAGATCGTTCGAATTCTTCTTGGTGTCGTTTTCTGCGAAGACTCCATACTCGAGATCTGCCATCACCCACGGCCCCGAGCCAGCTCCCGTGCCCCAAGCCGGGATCGTGCTGAAGTTGACCGCGTCCATCGCTCCGGCTCCATCGGCCGAGCGATCCGTTTCACTATTTCCATAGTCGAAGCAGCACCCCCCATTATAGTGAGTACCGCTGGTCACCATGTAGGTGGCCTCCGGGCTGCTTCCGAGTGCGATCCCCGACTTGGAGGCATCCACCCAATAGCTATTTCCCGCCTTAATATAGAGAGAATAGACCTTGTTTCCACTGATGGTCAGTGACTCGGTCGTCGCCACCGCTGCGCTGCTTTTGGTCGAGCCTGGGACCTGCGTCGACCCCTGGTACCAGAGGTCGTTTCCCTTCCCAGACTGGTCGTAGACCGCGGTGATGACACACGTGGTCCCCGCGCAGAAGGTGTCTTGCGCGGCCGTACTGGCGAAGCCTCCCGCGGCCGTGAGTCCGACATCCAACGTCGTATTGTCCGTACGCCTGACTTGATATAGTTTGCCGCTGTACGAGCTTAATAGGGCTCTCACCGTGCTGTGCGCCGCGATACACGGGGTCCCGCCCGTCGCAAAGATGTCGCAAGGCCCTGAGCCCGGCGGCGAGGATCCACTGGATCCCGAGCTGCTCGAGCTGCTGCTGCCCGCTCCACTGCTGGACCCTGCTCCACTGCTCGACCCAGCGCCACTGCTGCTGCCCGCACCCCCGCTGCTCGACCCCGAGCTACTGCTGCTGCTACCCGAGCTACTGCTCGAATTGGTGCCGCTGCTGCTGCCGCCGCCGCTGCTCGAGCTCGATCCCCCGCTCTTCTGGAGTACGATCGAGCCCGTGATGGTCGGACTCGAAATCTTCGGATTCACAGTGAGCGTCGATCCCGAGACGCAGTACGAGTAGTTCATGTCGTCGGAGTTCGTGAGCACATTGCACGAAGTCGTATACGTGCCACTCGGCGACGGGTCACTGTATACAAGCCCAAGTCCGCCGGCCTCCTGGACGACGGCCGAGCAGCTGCATCCGCTGCCTGCCGCCGAAGTGCAAGTGACCGTGGAGTAGCCCATGAGGCCCTGGAGGTAGCTCCCCGCGGCATCGCAGGTGATCGGAGTCGACGACAATACCAGGCAGGACGAAGCCAATGTGAATTGCTCATTGCCCGAGGTACTCGTATTATCTGTATAGGTCCCGGCGGAGTTGGCGGTCCACGTCCCGGTCACTTGGAGCGAACCTGAAATTGGCGCGGACGAACAGCCCATATTCTCCGCCGACAGGTCAAGGGAACCAGAGACCTTCAGAGTCGACGGCGTCACAGTCCAGGTGCCCACCAGGTTACTTCCGCAGGACGCCACAGTGGAGGAACAAGACCCTCCCCCATCGGCCCCGCTGCTCGAGGAGCTTGCAGATCCGCCGGAGGAGCTTCCGCCACTGGATCCGCCGGAGGAGCTTCCGCCGACATTGCTACCCTTTGAGGAGCCACCGCCACTGCCTCCACCAGAGGAGCTTCCGCCGTTGGCCACTCCGCTTCCGTTTGAGGAGTCGGAACAGCCAGCCATCGCCACCGTCGAGGCAAGCACGCAAGCCAGTCCAAGAAGTCCGTTTTGCATGAGATCTCCCATCGTCCTCGGATTGTCGCAGGGGCAGGATACTTGTTACGAAATGCGCCTTCTCTGCGCCCGACGCCCCACGTTTTACTTGCAGCGTCAAACTACCGGCCGGACGAAACCAAACCATGGATTGGGCGGGCTAGACGCAGCGGCAACGACGGACTGCAAAGTCGGAAGGAAGCTCCCGCCAGGATCGGTCACACCGCGCGCAATGCCTTCGATTTCGCCACCACTTGAGAGATCCCCGACGAAAACCGAGCGCCATGACTTCTTCGGTCGACGCGTCCGACCTCTATCCGATTCCGACCGCGCTTCTTTGCCCCATACAATGCCTCATCCGCTGCCGACACCATCTCATCTCGCATGGCGTAAGCAGGATCGAAGGCCACGAGGCCTATGCTGACGGTGGCCGAGACGCAAGCGTTGGGCGTTTCTACCGCCCGACTGGAGACATCAAGCCGAATGCGCTCACAGACGGGCCTTGCGGAGTTTAGGTCGCAGTTCGATAAAACGAGCAGGAATTCTTCGCCTCCGTAACGGCCGACAGCATCGTACTGGCGCACACCTTGACGAATGCGCGCCCCGAGCTCGACGAGAACCGAATCGCCGGTCAAATGGCCGTACGAATCGTTGATCTTCTTGAAATGGTCTACGTCCAGCATGGCCACACAAAAAGGCGTACCGCGAGAGGCGCGTGCTATCTCGCGATCGAGAAGGTCGATAATGGTCGCTCGATTCCATAGATGAGTGAGGTCGTCGATCGACGCCCTGAGTCTCAAATCGTCCCGTTCGCGGATTAGCTCTCGTTGCGCATCACTCAGCTGTTTGTGCTGGAGCTCGCGCTCGGCAATTGCAGCAAGATCGCGGAGCAGGACTGCGTCGTCGGGGGATAATGTACGAGGAAAGCGATCGATAACGCACAATGCACCTACTCGGCTTCCGTCTGCTGAGTGGAGGGGATGCGCCGCATAAAATCGAACGCCCGGTTCGCGGACCACGAGCGGATTGTCCGCGAAGCGAACATCGGTGGTCGCATCCTCCACGACAAACGTGTCATCGGAGAGAATTGCGTGACCGCAAAATGAGATTTCGCGCGATGTTTCCTGCACATCCAGTCCCAAGGACGACTTGAACCATTTACACGAATCGGCCACGAGACTGATGACCGCGATGGGCGTGCCGAGCAGTCGCGACGCAAGTCGGGTGATTCGATCGAACCGCTCCTCCGAAGGCGTGAACAGCACATCCAGCGCGCGCAGCGCCGCCATCCTTTGTGGGTCGTACTCGGGGACGAGTGGCGTCTTCATCGATCGGTGCCAATCATGAAACGGATCGTTCGGCTGTGTCCGTAAGGAGCAGTCTTCCATTCTGGGTCTGGATCAGGGGCGTTCGCACCTCGACGGACTGCCAGCGCATTCCGGCTCACACCTATCGGTAGGGAATTTTGCTGAAAGATGCTCGGGATGGAGGACGCGCTCACGCGTTCGAATGAGCGGACTGAACGGTCGGTGCGCTATTCGCGGAGACCAAGGACAAGGGCGAGATCCCATATGAAACAGGAATCGGTCACGCACGATCGCCGAACCAGGTTGGCGATCCGAGATCGTGGCGATGGCAGACCAGTTCGTTCCGTCGGCCGAGCCTTGCACCCTGCCTTCGGTGCCTATGGAGAGAAACTGGCCATCGACGTAGAGATTCGGAACATCTTCATCCGGTGCAACGAACTGCCACGATCGTCCTCCATTGATGCTCCAATCAGCGTGTAAAGAAGCCCTATGTCGACGTCGCGGCCGAGTCCGTCACACGAAATACCCTCCCTTACGATGTAACCAAATCCTACGCGTCTTCTGCCCCAACGTCTGATGTTCGAGAAGAGTCCAACGATATGCAGGCGCCGTGGTGCGGCGTGCTGCCGGACGGTCGGGTCCACTCGTGATTGGAAGGAGCGTCTCCATGGATTACCGAGTCTCTCTACGAATGACGCTAGCCGTAGCGACGATCAGTTCGATAGTGTGTTCGGTTGAGCTGCATGCTAGCGCGGAGGAGGTCATGCCGGGAGCAGTCCTGTCCGACGAGACGGCAACACCGTCGGAGGACGGGGCTGTTTCTGCCGATGAGAAGGCGGCTGCCGAAGACGCGGCGAGGCACCGAATCGATCGCACGTGGCTGTATTTGGACGATGCTCGGGTTGCTGCACCCCTGGTGGTCGTCGGTATATCCAATATTTCATACACCAACGCGGGATCGAGCCCGAGTCGGATTGACTCGCCATATCCAAATTCATACAACGCGTTCGCGGCGAATATCGCTCAGCCAGGAGCGATGGCGTCGGTCGGTGCCGAGCTCGGACTTCTCCCTTATGTCTCGGTCATCGCACTGGGTCAGGTGGGCCTGGGCGGTCTTGGACCGAGTCCGAACGCAGGCCTCATCGCCGGAATGCGCGCGCAGCTCACGCCACTGTCATGGCAATTTCTCCATGTCGTCGCCAGCGGCGGATACTTGCGTGAGGCGTGGCAAGGTCCGGTCTACGACGATGACTCGCACAAATGGCGATCGGATCGCGTAATCGCCGTCGTGAGCCTGTCTTGTGTGCCTTAGCGGCAGCCGGTGCCGTCGCTAGACAGGGATCCCGAGCAGCAGTCGCTGGGTAAACCCGTGGTGAAACCCGTCGGAACGCAATCACAGTATCCGCCATCGCACGATCCAGAGCAGCAGGAGGCCGATGTTGTACACGAGTGCGACGGCACGTAGCAGCAATTGCGAGCGTCGATGTTCTGGCCGACGTTGACGTACCCACTGCAGGTGACGGAGGGGACGTCGCAGCATTAGCTTCAGTCCTTGCACACGTCGTATAGGTTTGCGCACTTACAGCTGCACGTGCCCTGATTGCACGT
>Ga0182030_10025918_pt1 | contig 10649 bp, 12 predicted proteins | sample 812S3MmetaG_FD_121299 | JGI IMG/M metagenome (GOLD analysis project Ga0182030, IMG submission 121299) | Permafrost microbial communities from Stordalen Mire, Sweden - 812S3M metaG (Illumina Assembly) | ecosystem: Environmental > Terrestrial > Soil > Wetlands > Permafrost | place: Sweden... | reverse complement strand
CCTTCAACCTTCTTTAACGTCTTGTATCTTTTTGCGCGTCTTCTTTCTCTTTTCTCGTCGGCGGCACGTCTACGATGGCGTTCGAGTTTCCTAAAGGATCTGGGAGTATAAACATGGCGATGCCACGACACTCGTTCAGCGTTCTCAAAGTCTTGATTCCCGTCGCGCTTATCCTGATCACCAGTTTCTATCTGTTTCATTCCCATGGCCAGTTCCCAATGACAGGAAACGATGAGGCTTCCCTATCGCAACCTCCTCCCTTCGAAACAGAACCAATTCCCCCACCGCCGCCCGACCCCAAGGTGGAGTTCGTTCAGAACGTTATCGATAACGAGATCGATGGTCCGTACGACTTGAATCCGTTGAGGGACTTTTGCGCGAAGAGGGAGAATGTACAACCAGGGTTGATCGTGAAGTGCCAGTCACCTCAAGGTGGAGTGGGCAATCTGCGGAACATGATGCTGGATTGTTACAGATTTGCCTTCGAAGCTGGAGGTTTGTGCACCTATCAGACGCTGGAGAAATATTGACTGACATGTCCAGCCGAATCGATCATTGTGCCTGAGTAAGAACCCCTTCTTCAACGCCTTGAGACATGCATTGTCGGCGCAAATCTTCAAGCCCACCAAGCTAACCCAAGATCTAGATTCGTCAAGCGTAGCACAACCGATCTCTCAGAGCTCAATACCGACATTTATATCCCCTTCTCCTACGTCTTCGACCTCGACCATTTCGTTACCTCCTTCCGATCCGCATGCCCTCAAGTACACCTCTTCCTCACCAAAGAAGAGGTTCTCGATCTCCACCCGAATATTACAGATCTTCGAGGAGGACATGAAAAAGATATTCTGAAAGTATGGGACCTACCCGACACCATAATGGACGAACCGGCCGCTACGATTATCAAGAACATCGACAGCTTCCGCTCCCGTTTCGACGTATGGATGAACCAAACCCACCCGGATTTTAATGCCGAGAACCCCACCGTGGTCACGCTATACACTCCTCTCCTCCGCTGGCCGATGACTGTAGACGACCCCTCCTTCATTGCCACCTACGGCCGGCTTGTTAAGTTCCGCGAAGATACTAGGCGCATTGCTGCAGCAGTGCTCTATGCAATGTCCCAACAATACAACCTCAATCTTGACTTTTCGAATCCAAAAGGCGGTATCGCAGCAGGGAAATTCTACGGCGCACATCTGCGCACTGCAGCAGATGCGGCAAAAGTCGGATGGCCGGGCTATGTTACGCAGGCTCCAAATTACCTTCAAGCAAGCAAGGCGAGTGGATTGCGGTTAATCTACCTGAGTAGTGGAAACGCGGATGATGCGAGGCGGTTTTCCGAGGAGGCGAAGAATATGAGCATGACGGTTACCACGAAGGAGGAGCTATTAGCACAGCCTGGATTTGAGGTGGAGAAAGCCGCATTAGAAGCTTTGACATGGGATCAGAAGGGCTTGGTCGACTATGAAGTACTGCTGCGGTGTTCCCGCTTTGGAGGCATGTTCGAGTCCTCATTTAGCTGGAATCTTGTGAACAAGAGACATGTGGTTGAGGGAGGAGGGAAATGGATATACATCGGAGTAGGACAAGCAGGGGTGGATCCCATTACTGGACCGGAGGCATTTATGGACGGGCTAAGTACCATATATGGGCCGAAAGATCTCGGTCGATTGCGCTGGCAGTTCCCACTGGCGTTGTGGCCGTGACGAACGGACTGAGGGAGGAGTTTTTTAATGTTAATGATGTAAGATACCAATCGAGCGTTGCATAGCGAGCCTGGCTGCACACACAAGATACCTCATATAGAATAATTCAAGTGTCGTTGAAAGAAGCGCAGACGGCGCAAGTAATTGCAGAGGAACCTTCCATATATAAGGTGTAGAGCCTCGTCAGGTATTTCAGGGGCTCAGTTGATGTGAGGCTCATGATTGGTCCAAAGTAGGTATCCGTTCAAGAAATCGATGCCCCACTACTCCGCGATTGGATAAATCGCTTCTTCAGATACTAGGGTCTGCGTGGCCTGTGGATCAATTATACTTGCTCGGATTCTCTTGTGAATCTTCGCCTACTCATCGATTTATCGACAGTGAGGGCACAGAGATGAGCTAGCAACAAATGGACACGAAAACCACGACATCAATACTTTCCAATCGGCACGAGAATTGAGATGGGCAAGCCTTCATCTGTTACCAGACCAACCGGCTGCAAGTATTTACATCTCGATGCCCCAGCAGAACGAGGATGTCAAGGAGGCATGGACAACTTTCAGCCACGGCTGAGCCAAACCGGAGCGATATAAATGACGGACAAGAGAGTTGCTGTCCCTAACCTTTAACCGCAACTATGCCCGCGATGCCGGATACTCATTGCCATATTCTCAGTGGCTGTGAATGAGTCCACCGTCCCAATGCCCTTCATCTTAGTCTCCTCTTTGCTCCGAACTACAAAGGTTACATTTGGTCAAATTCTTTCGTCGACCTTCAGTCTTTACTTACTTTTAACCCTGAACTTCCCTAAACTCAGCAGCCTCGTCAATCTTGTGTTCTCCTCCTCGTCTGAGATTCTTCGGCCATCTGCATTCCGCTCAAAGTCGGGTTTCCAAGAAGTGTATCATTCAAGAAACCAATGCCATTCCTAAAGTTTGCATTGTTGAAAAGACTATCGCCGGTTCCAGAAGCTGTGGATTGTGCTCGATGAAGTGGAGGAATACGCTGTCCTGGAGGCTGGGGAAAAAGTTCTGCGAGTGTGTACCAGATGAAGAGGGTAGTGAGGAGGGCGGGGGATGGCGGAACATTTTGAAGTGTTTGAAGAGGAATCTTCGATGGCTGTAGACATCATAGACTGGGACAAGAACTTCACAATATTATAGTTGCCAGATTATCAAGACCTTAGGGAAACCTCACTAGGTAATCTTCAGCACCGGCGAGGTATTTGCATCACAAGCACGTCCAAAAGGAAACATGGGATGCAAATTTTGTGCTGTCATTGATTTTAGAGTTACGAAGTATTGGCAACCTATCGGGCATGCAGAGATCAAGAAATACGAGAAGAGAAGTTCCAAGCAAAGATAAACCTGGAAGTTTCAATTCCTCGAGGAGAAGACTTATCCTCCGCTTCCCCTGATACTCTATGAGTGGTCATAAGCCGAATTTCGGCAATCACAATCTGCATACTTGGACGTCAATTTGACTCCACAAAGTTGCGGTCGCTTTTGCAGAGCCTCGAAGGTAGACACCATCGACGCTGGATGACTGAAATACACATAACCTCCGTATGGCCTCCACGAATCTGAAAAGAAATCCTTCGTTGTTACGCCATACTCCTTGCTCAAGTCAAAATCAAAGTGAAAGACTGGCGAATCGGGAGTCCGTCAGTCCTAACGACCACCCTCCTTCCAAGCGGGAGCCAACTTGACCTTCGACTTCTTCGGTGCCTCTTTCTTTTCCACTTGATTCGCCTTCATCCTCGCCTCCGCTGCAGCTGCAGCCAACGGTCTCACGGCCGCCCTATGTCTATCCGCGCTGTCCTTTCTTGCTTGCTCCAGGACGTCGCTGATCGGTCGACCATGTACAAGCTCCGTCATCGAATTCTGGTTGGCCGCAATCTGGTCTGCGCGCAATTGGACCTTGCCCGGGTTGTGGGGACAAGCGGGACCGTGTGCTGTGTCGCCAATTCGCATGATACCCCCCCAAGAAGCACCGCATTGGAAGCACCATGCATTGCCGCAGCGACCTGTCATCTACGGTTAGTTACCATATCGCCGATACGTTGTGGACGAATCTCACATTGCATATGATCACAGCCTTCTGCTTTCATAACACCTTGCTTGCATTGAGAACAGACCATTGATATTCCAACAAGAAGCTTTGCGGTCGCTTCGTCATTCTCCAAACGCTCAAGTTGAGACTCATCCTTATCAAATTCTTCACATGTAAATCCCTCGTGCCATGGTAACCTATGGACAACGCAAGTCTTGAATTGGCAGGATTTGCAAATCATCATAGGACTATCACCTTCATGAATCTGACCTTTGCCACAATTTGGTGCTAAACACATGATGACATCCGGATTTGAAGTAAAAAGTAGATATTCATACCTAGTCATATTTTTAGTAGATGCTTCGGCCCCCCAATATATTAAAACTCACCGCTCGAATGCTTTTTCGGTACCATACTCCTTCACATTATCATACGACAGCATCTCAGGACAAAGAGGACAACGAAGAAATGTCAAACCCCCTTCTTCGATAGCTGCAGCGATGATACAGGAAAGGCACTCGAGGCAACAGCGATCGCTGAATAGATGATCACAGGAATCTGTGATTTTGATTGGCGCAAATGTTGAAGGATCGAGGGAGTCATAACAGATGTAACACTCAATCAGGTTTGATGGGAGGACAGAGGTGACCGAATCACTAACCTCGCCAGCCCCCTCATCTTCGCGGCCGTCTTCCCTTGGTGATTGTGGACCGAAAAAACCGTCGGCTTCTGCCCGTATGTCGCTATCGCTGGTTTGTTCCTCTTCAGTCCTGAGTGGGTCCAACTCCATCTGGTCCAACAAATCTTCATACTGCTTGTTTACGATCTCTAGCCGACCAGCAAGATCCCCTTGATCGGCCTCGCTATCACCTTGCTCTTCGTCACTATTTGTGCCTTCCTCCGCCCCCTCCACTCCGTCAGCCTCCTCTGCTCCCTCTGCATTGTCTATTTCCCCTATCTCCCGTCCTTCTTCCGCTTCTACTGCAATGCCTGCTTCCTCTCCCCCACCCTCTCCCAAAACTCTTCCTGGACCCATAAATCTACTTCCATAGCTATATTGATTCCCATGACCGAAATCATCTTCATCATCGCCGTCTGCATCGCTGTCCCAAGCTCCGTCGTCTTGTCGTCCACCATGATCACCAAACTGTGGACCACCAGTGCCACGGAATCCTCCTCCACCCCTATCTTCAAGATCACCATGTCCATGTCCACCAAGATCTTGAGGTCCTTCCCTCGGTGTCGCGATATCAGCAGTTGTGAGGATAGGAGGAGCTAGCCCAGAAGGCAGTTCAACACCATTCTTTAACCAATCTTCAATACTCTTCGCCTCATCCTCCTTGATATCTCGAGCCAAGGAACTCAAGTTGACGAAGAGTGCGCCTCGGTTGGTTGGGCTCTCAGGAAGTCGCTGGTGGTGGTGGAGGATGTGCTGCATTTGACGGTTGTCCCATTGTGTGAAGGTGAGACCGAAGACGGTTAACTTCTTGCCGTCGTTAGATGCCATGTTGAGTTTTGTGACTGAAGTCGTAGATGTCGTTGCTTATAAAAAAAAAGGCAGTGGTACTTAATCGAATGCGATAGGTAGGAGATCTCCCGACGGAGCTAAGTGAATATATCTCGAAGTTGATGTCGCGCGAAGGTGCAGCTCGAAGAGAGCAACTTTAAGGGAGAAGATATATGTTCCCATATTTTGGTGAAGAGACCTAGTATTCATAAATTTTTACCTGGTGCGCTATCGCGTTGCAAACAAAAGTGGCAAGTGAATGAGTATGTTCATGCAGTCTAAGAGGCGAATCCCAAGGTTCAGCGCGAGTTCGATACAAGCATCCGGAGGACGTCAATTACGCTGTCATCCAAAATCAATAATCTACAGGGCACAATATGAATTCGATAGTTTCTTCTCGGTGCGATTGACTCACTTCAGGATCATGCAAAGGGCAAGTTTCATCACGTGTTCCCGCCTCCTTTATGCAATTTGTTCTCATTTAAAGTTTCTTAACACTGATATCTACAGGGTGGGTATTTTAATGCTATAAAATCGGTAAACAAAATTTGGTGCGGGATATCTTACACAGAAGCTGAGCTAGGTGGGTGCGAAGGGGTATCCGTGAGTCACGCGTTCGGCGAGATGACTCGAGTCCTTTTTTCTATATTTGGGATAGTGCTCAAGTTTAAAGAACCTCCCCGGTGAAATATTTTCTCTTCTCTAGTAATATAGTGATGTTTTCGTTGCACAGATTCTCAAAAAAATTTATACCTAGTCCCAAGGGACCGCGACCCCCAAACCCTCATACTACGAATCTGAAGGTCAATCACGAGGAAGAAACTGCTGGACCGTCAAATCCAGAGCCTGAAGAGAGATTCTTTGAATGCGTGGAATTTTTCGAAGGTTTCAGACCAATGTCCCCGATAAGCCAAAATGGTATGTAAGAGATTCAAACTTTTAAAATTTCAGATTTACTAACAATGGGCTGATAGATTCTGACCTTGAAGAGCAATCGCCCCCCATGAACTTCACAGACCTTCCACCAGAGATCCACCTCGCTATCTTCAGTCACCTCGACCCCTGCACTTCGACCTGCCTGGGCCTAACCTGTCGGTCATTCTACAGCATGCACAAAGCGATTTATCCGATCGTCAATCCCCTTGACATGTGGTATTCAAACGACTCTATAGATTGCGGACACCTTTTTAATCTGTTGAATACTTGGATAGGTCCTAGCCTGAAGTATCGCTGGCTATGTGGGAGATTCGTGACGAGGGAAAGGTTTCAGAAAGAAATAAAGAGAGCTCAGAAAGAGGGCTTGGGTCATTATGGACCAGGAAAGAAGCTTAGTGTCGATGAAATTGAGGCTCTGTTGGAAGCGGAAGATTTCAGAAAGCGGCATCCGGAGCTCTTCCGGTAATGGGTTGAATTCAGGGAGAGCTAAAAACAATGGCATTATTTCAGGAAATCTCACGACTAAGCTTTGGATGAATACGTTGCTATAAATGGAATCTATCTTCGATGCACTTGTGAAGTCGCGTGGACTCGCAGAAACCTGGAAAGATGCCTGAATTCCAAAGAATTTAGTCTGATATAAGTACTGATAATATATTCGTGACTGAACTTGAAGGCCCTTTTTCGACTTGTATGTTGGTTCGCATACCAAGGCCACCACCAAAGAGAACGCATCCATTCCGGTATCAACGGCCAAATATCCACCTTACCAATCTCTTAAAACACCCTTCCTCCTCTAGCACCGAATTCGTTCGAGGTGGCTTCCAGGTAGTTATGGGTCTTGTTGACCAGGGGCTTAGACGCTCAGGCTTGGTTAGAGCGGGTAAAGCTGCGGTTTGCCACTCCATGATGTTATTATTTTGATCAATAACGACTATCCTTGTCATCCCTTGAACGATGCTTACCTTATTTGAATTATCTCGTGGGGACATATTTGCTGCGCCTGTCTTTGTTTTCCTCACTAGACTCGGACGAGATCTAACCAGGCTGAATAGCACCCACCGTGCACAGAGAGTCCTTAGAGAATCCTAACCTGGCGTCGGTTGTGATAGTCTGCTGCTTAAATAATTAAGCAAGCACACTGACTGTGAGGTTTATTTTCAAAGTTACACGCTTGGCAGGCGGGATATAAAGAGGTGTGAAAAATTGAAAAGTGTTGCTTGGGAATGTGTGGGGGTCCAAAATTGGAATAGAGTTTTCCTACCATGGGAGAACTTTATAAATAGATAAATGTCTCCCGGTGGTCTGATGTTTCTTGGTACGCCAGGGTTCAGAAGGGTTGCACGATCTACCGCTAATGCAAGCGTTAGAATCTTGACATATGAGCTGAACTCTGCTCGGTAACGTATTTTACAAAAACCATTTAGAGCGCGTTCAGTTCTATTTCCCCCTTGACTTCCCTCGGTTTGCATAATCCGATTTGAATAACTGATATTTGCTAAAATAGAATCAATTTTAAGGCTCTTTGAGTAGATCTATTTTGTTAAATCGGCGCTAGTAGCTCAACTAGTAAGAAAAAGGTGCTGGTAGCAAATTGGGTGCACGGACATATTTTGTATGGATTTTGAGCCTCAAATTAAAGTGGATCCGATTTGGCTAATTTTGAGTAGTTCAAATATAATTTGCCAAATCACGTGTTTAGTTGGACCCAATATTTGACTAATTTTGGATATTTGCCAAACTAAGTGTTTACTTCCGGTGATTTTGCTTTTGATTTGGCTAATAAATTACGTAAATCGGGCCTAAATCGTAGAAAAAAATCGAACTGAACGCGCTCTTAGACACATTTGGTGTATATGATTTTCGATTAGGATCATGACTACTGCACTAAGTGAAAGCGCTCGGCTACAACAGCTCCCGCCACCTGACAGCGCGGAGAATTTCCAGGCTGGCCCAGCTAGCCCAATCCCACGTCTCTCTCAAGGCCCTATAGCTTCATCTCAGCCTCAAATCCTCACTCAGCAAGAAGTGGATGAAAAGCCCTGGAAGTACATTGGATACAAGGGTTACACAGAGTTTCTAGCTACCGAGAATGACTTTTTAATTTTACGACGCTTTGCGGCAGTGAGCACGCGTATCGCCCTTCTTCTCCAACACCAAGTATCATCGCTTGAGGACAAATTGGATCACTTGGACTGGAAATATAGCAGGAGAGAAGAAGAAGATGTAAATAGTGGGTCCTTCCGACATAATGAAGATGATCGCCTAGCTGTCCTTAACGATTTGAGATTAAAGCTATTACAATACAGTAAGATTTACCACTCAAGCTCTCCAGCCAGAATCATTTTCATAACTTGTATTAGATGAGTTCATCCTCCAACAAGCAGCTATAAAAGAATACCCTAACCCAGCGCCTCAGGATATCCGCAGTCTTGAGGTTTGGCACTGGAATCATCAAAATAAGGCCATTTCAGAGGAGGAGCAGGCGTATCTCTACTACAAACGCGACCTTTTCTCTCTCGTCCCTAGAGAAAAAGCCCCACTACGGAAGCTCCTCGATCGCTCCGAAACTTTTCGTATCCACTGGTTGTGGAAGAATCCAAAAGCGCCGGAATTACCTAAATACGACACAAATAGAATAATCTAAGAGTTTGGACTATAGCTTATAAATCCTTTCTAAACAAGAATAATTTTAGCAGAAATCTATTTGCTAATATAGACTATACTCCAAGTCTTATAGATGTTCTTCTAAGTAACATTTCTTACTTGATCAGGGTTCGATAGTCACCGCGGTCTCCAGTATCGAGGGTAGATTGTCGTTCCCAGCCCTTTTTGTATTATATGCTACGAATACAGACATGTTATTTGACTACTACAATCTTGACCAATTGTCTGGAGCCGTCCTGCCGACGCTGACTGAGGTTACGTTTCATCCGCACTTTCATACTGCTGCTCCTTCACTGCAGTGGTCCGGGATGGAGGCAGGCCGTGATAACGTCGACGCCAAAATAAATGAGGCGCAGAGTTGAAAAGTCTAAGGACCTCGTCGACGCTGGGATGTGGAGGGCGTCTCAGAGGTATTTGCGGAAGTATGTAGCATGCTCGCGGAGGTCATTAGGCCATGCAGTTACTTTAGGCCACGTTGGTACCATGACGCTTAATGTCGTACTGGGCAATGCGCACGAGCTCAGGCTTTCCAATGGACCAAGAACCGGGCTGCTAGATGTGGTTAGTGATGCGCAGTTTCAATAATTTTGTTCTCGCGTTCTGTGATGCTTTTTATGGCTTTGGTATACCCGTCAGGGCTGGATGCCTCAGGCAAGAATGCAGCTATGCTAATATGGCCTGATTTGAAAATGCTGCGTACAGGGAAGAAAAGGTCGAAGGTGTTCAACTTTGATACCTTGGCATCCTGGCAGCTCCGATCCTAATCGCAATCACCGAATAGTAGCACCTTGCTTATAAAATGACTGTCTCCGTCTTCCTCAGCTATCCTGCGCCATACTCCGCGAAGCAGAAACGTTTCATTGCCCGAGTGGAAGACTATCTCAAGCAACGAGGGTTATCGCCTCGTACACTTGGTGTCACGGATTACGATCTGAGTGCGCCATTGACGGCAATCCGACGATTGATGTTGGAATCGAACGGCCTCATCACTATCGCGTTTCGGCGAACCCACGTTGAAAAAGGAATATCCCACACCCGTAGAGATGACGGGATTCTTCAAGAAAAGCCCATCAACAACCGGTGGCTGACCACGCCATGGGCACATATCGAACCGGCAATGGCGTACCAGATAGGCCTACCTATTCTCATCTTCCGTCAGTCAGGTGTCCTCGACGACGGGATTCTCGAGCGTGGGGTGGTCGGTCTCTATGTGCCTGAATTTGATCTTGGGGAGGATCTTGTGGAGGATCTTCAGAACGATCTTGTCAACAAGTACTTCGAATCCTCTCAGTGGATTGGAGTCATGAGCAAGTGGGAAGGTTATGTAAGAGCTACTGTGGAGCGAAAAGGCAATCCGCCAGCGCTGTTCTAGCTCTGCTTTTATAGCGTGTAAGGTGATGAGGCTGTCTACCATCAGTAGATAAGGTGATTAGATGCATTTAATATATCCTAAGAATTTCTTTAGCAACCTCCGTCCAAATTAGAAACCAAACACTAAGATCCTCTTCCTCTCAACAATATAGTCTTGCAAATCTGATATAAACAAGATTAAGTTATATAACTATAGAATTATAAATGATTATAAGATTCTTATATATATTGTTTTTATTAAACTATTTATTATACTAGTCTGACTATTTTTGCTATTTAATTTAATATTAAATTAGTATCTTCTTATATCTATTCTTTTTATATATAATAATTTATTTTTTTAATAATTGATTAATAATATACTAATTATGATTTAAGATTAAGCTAAGTAAAATAGATTTTTAAAT
>Ga0182030_10025916_pt1 | contig 10650 bp, 10 predicted proteins | sample 812S3MmetaG_FD_121299 | JGI IMG/M metagenome (GOLD analysis project Ga0182030, IMG submission 121299) | Permafrost microbial communities from Stordalen Mire, Sweden - 812S3M metaG (Illumina Assembly) | ecosystem: Environmental > Terrestrial > Soil > Wetlands > Permafrost | place: Sweden... | reverse complement strand
GAACGACCGCTCCCTCGCGGTCGCGGCTCTGTAAACACTTACAAACATTGAGACGCCATTCTGAGCCGCGCGCGCCAGCAAGCGGTTCTTAACCAAAATCCCGAAACTGTTTAAGCACCCGGCTCCTGGTGCGCGCACACAGCGGCCACGATCCCGAAACCAAGAAGCGAAATTAAATTACCTAAACCGGAACATCCACAAGGGACCGCGGAAAGCTCCGGCCCATTTCAACACTACGCTTCCTGGCGAGTAATATCGTGACCGAAATAGAGACTCGGTCGAAGCAAACGCCGAATCCCCGCGAGTTGCGCGAGGAGTCCGTGCCTCCAATCCGCTAAAAGCGAAATCCAAAGAACCGGGCGGTATGTTGCCGTTGTCCACCCCGATCGGATTCGCCCCCTCAGATCGCCTGGGGAGAAAGAGGGCTGCTCCGGAAGATACCCAAAGCACTCCGAATATGCCGTCTACATCGTGCTGCGCCGCAAGCGGTGAATCCCGAGATGTCCTGTCCGGGATCGATGCCGTCACCCGCAGTGCGATATCATACGGGAAATCGCAGCGAGGGGGCGGCATAGTCGATCGGACGGGCGATGAGCGAAACTACTTTTGGCAGATATACGGTATTGGGCCAGTTGGGACGAGGCGCCATGGGCGTGGTGTACCTGGCCTCGGATCCGCTGTTGAACCGCCAGGTAGCGGTGAAGACCGTGGATCTATCGGTGGAAGAGCCCCAGGAGCGGGAATTCCTGCGCAGCCGGCTGTTGCGCGACGCGCGAGCCGCGGCGGTGCTGAAACATCCCAACATCGTCGGCATCTACGACGTGTTTGAAGACGGTGGCCGCGCCTATGTGGTGATGGAGTACGTGGAAGGCGAGAGCCTGGCGACGCGGCTCAAGAACAGTCCTCTACCCGATGCATCGGCGCTCCTAAAGGTGCTGCGCCAGATGGCGGACGCGCTGGATTATACGCATGCGCGGGGAGTGATTCATCGCGACATCAAGCCGGCCAACGTGATGATCGATTCGACCGGCACCACCAAGATCATGGATTTCGGCATCGCGCGGATCACCGATGCGCGCACGTGCACGCCTACCGGCATGGTGATGGGGACGGTGGAGTACATGGCGCCGGAGCAGATCCTGGGTGAAGCGGTAGACGGGCGGGCGGACCAGTTTGCGCTGGCGGTGGTGGCCTACCAGATGATGACCGGCAGTACGCTGTTCGGTCCCAACACGGTGGCCACGCTGACGTACAAGACGGTCAACGAGGCGCCGCCGCTGCCGAGCACGCGCAACGCGGCGCTTCCGCGAAGTGTCGACGCGGTCTTGGCGAAGGCCCTGGCGAAGAAGCCTGCCGACCGATTCGCCAGTTGCAGCGAGTTCGCCGGGGCGCTGACACAAGCCTTCGCCGATGCGCCCACCGCTCCGCTGGCCGCTCCGACGGCGGAGCTCAGGAGCCAGGCGACGGTTGCCGTGCCGGGAACCGCACAGACCGCCGGGCCGGCCGGACCCTCGCGCGCGCCGGTGGTGGCTGCCGCAATTGCCGTGGTGGTGCTGGGCGGTGCGCTGGCGGTGGTCGTCTGGAAGCCGTGGAACCGGACCGCGCAACCTCCCGCGGCGGGAGTGGCCGCGGTCACGCCTCCAGTGGCGACGCCGGTCACGCCCACTGAGAAATCGGCTGTGGCGGAACCGGTGGCCGAGCCAAAGGTCAAGCCCGTAGTCCATGAGCCGGAACCGCCTACGCGCGAGGCGCCCAAAGTGGTGGAGTCGTCTAAGCCGGAGCCACCGAAGGCCGAGCCGCCGAAGGTTGTCGCGGTTGTGCCGATGGAGACGCCGGCGCCCGGAATTCCGAAGCCTGTCGCAGCGCCCGAACCGGTAGAGGAAATGGAATTGCCGGCGCTGACGCCGGAGCCGAAGACGGGGGGCGGCCCCACGCCATTCGCGCAGGCCATCGAGCGCGGCCAGCAGCAGGTCAAAGCGAACGATTATCCGGGCGCCCTTCAGTCATTTGACAAAGCGGTTTCGCTTCGCCCCGGCTCGGCCCAGGCGCTCTACAACCGTGGCGCCGTCCACCAGCACCTCCAACAGTTTCAAATGGCCATGAACGACTTTTCGGATGCCCTTCGCATCGATCCGAAGACGCCTGCGCCGTATATCGCACTCGGCAACTGCCTGGTGCACGAGCATCGCGACCCGGAGGCGTTGGTCCAGTTCCAGCGGGCCCTGGAATTGAAGCCGGACGCGGTGCTCGCCCTGACCGGGCGCGGCAACATTTACCTTCGCCGTAAGCAATTCCGCCAGGCTCTAGCGGATTACGATAAGGCTCTGGACATCAACGCGCGTTATGGCCCGGCCTACCTGAATCGAGCGCGCGCGAGAGAGGCCATCGGCGATCCGGCGGGGGCCGCGGCGGACCGGCGGAGCGAGGCGGCACTGCACAAGCATTAGGTCACGGAGTGGGAGACAGGTTCACCGCGGAGATCAAGCGCCGACGGCGAAGTCACCCAGCGCTCCGGACTGGGTCGAATACTGTTCACTTTGTACTGGCAGATTTGGAAATCCTTGATTGTGAGCTGTGGGGCAGACTTCAGAGGTCCCTGCAGAATTCGGTGGCGAACCCGCTCCCTAGCGGGGTGCCCTCTGGGCCCGGCTCGGTAAGTGGCTGCCTTTCATCGTGGCTTTTTCCGAGCCGCGCGCGCAAGCAAGCGGTTTCTTCGAATTCTGCAAGTGCCTCCTTAGTCTGCGGCGGGCGGAAGCCTCCGAACTCCTGATGTCGTGGAATTTGCAGTGAGCCCGAAGGTGGGGCAGGCGAGCACCGCCTGCCCCACCCGCGAAGCTCTCGCCATCGAAAGGAATGGCTCAGCCCATTTTCCCCGCCAGGCTGAAATTGCGGGGCGACATCAGGAGCTCTGAAGCCTGCCCCACGGAAGCTCACCGGGCCATCCATTGAGTGAACAGTGTGGGGACCAAGCCCACTGCTCCGGGCGGAATCGCTGACGAGATCGGGAGTCCGGAGGCGTGTCCGTCGTAGAATAAAAAGAATGCCGGAAGAATCGCAGGATTTTTATCGTATCCAGAAGCTGCCTCCATACGTGTTTGCGGTAATCAACGAGATGCGCGCCAAGGCGCGGGCGGCGCAGATCGACGTCATCGATCTGGGGATGGGGAACCCGGACGGCGCGACACCGCGCGTGGTGGTCAATAAGCTGATTGAGGCGGCGCGCAACGCCAAGAACCATCGATTCGCAGTCACGCGGCATTCCGCGGCTGCGGGAAGAAATCGCGGCGCGGTATAAGACCAACTACGGGGTGGAGATCGACGCCGACACCGAGGCCATTGTCACCATCGGCGCCAAGGATGCACTGGCGCATCTGCTCTTCGCCACCGTGGGGCCGGGCGATGTAGTGGTCTCGCCGAACCCGGCGTATCCCATCCACCAGTACGGCGTGTTGATGGCGGAAGGCCATGCGTGCATGCTGCCCATGCCGGACGCGGCCACGTTTCTGGGCCGTCTGAAGGAAGTCTACCGGACGTCCACGGTGAAGCCCAAGATGCTGCTGATCTCGTTCCCGCACAACCCGACCACCACGTGCGTGGACCTGGATTACTTCAAGGAACTTGTGGAACTGGCGCACGAGCACGGCACCATGATCGTACACGATTTCGCATATGCGGACCTGGGCTTCGACGGTTACCGGGCTCCCAGTATTCTGCAGGTGGATGGCGCGAAGGATGTGGCCGTGGAGATTTTTTCGCTCTCCAAGAGTTACAACATGGCGGGTTGGCGGGTGGGCTTCTGCGTGGGCAATCGCAGGATGATCGCGGCGCTGGCGCGGATCAAGAGCTATCTGGATTATGGAGTGTTCCAGCCGATCCAGATCGCGTCGATTATCGCGCTGCGGGAGTGCGAGGAAGACACGAAGAAGATTTGCGCCACCTACCAGAAGCGGCGCGATGTGCTGGTACATGGGCTGAAGCGTGCGGGTTGGGAGGTGGAGAAACCACGCGGGTCGATGTTCCTGTGGGCGCCACTGCCGGAGCGATATAAGGCGGGCGGGTCGCTGGAATTTGCCAAGCTGCTGCTGGAGAAGGCGCAGGTAGCGGTATCGCCGGGGATCGGATTCGGGCCGCTCGGCGAGGGGTTCGTGCGGTTTGCACTGGTGGAGAACGATCAGCGGATCCGGCAGGCTACGCGGTCGATCGGGCAGTTTCTGAAGAGCTAGTGTGGAAGGTTTCCAGCCACTAATCTTCTAAGACATCGTCGCGGTGGCGATACTTTGCCATGGGGTCTTCCGGTTCCACTCGCTTGGGCCACGAGTGCATAATCTTGAGAGAGACCATTGGGGACAACAGCAGGATCAAGATTATCAGGTACGAGAAAGGCGCCCACGCGTGGATCCAGGCTATCGTCTGTCCTACGCGCTCTTGTAAACTGCCGGTCGATCCGGCAGTTATCACCAGGAATATCAACCCGAAAAGAATGCATCCGAGGTAAGCCATAGGTGTATATTCATTGGATCACGTTCGACTATGGCCCCGATACTAAACTTAGTTAACTGGAATTGCGGGCCGAACTTCAGAACTCCCGATGTCGTGGAATTTGCGGCGGCCCCGCGGGTGGGGCAGGCGGTGCTCGCCTGCCCTCGATCCTATGCGGGCGGCGCGCCAAATTCAGCGCGGGCGGGCAGGAGACATCAGGACTTCTGAACGTAGAGCGCGGCGCGGAGACTACCGGGTGTTCCAGGTGTGGAAACCGATGATCGTTTTGGCGTCTTCGATCTTGCCGGTGCGGATCATTTCGGCCAGCTCTTTGCGTTTATACCAGCGGGTCTCGATGCGTTCGTCGTCCATGGGAGTCGCCGTGCCGGCGGTCAGTTTGGTGGCCAGGTAGATGGTCATGCGCTCGGCTACGAAACCGGGGCTGGGATAGAACGTGGAAAGCTTCTCCCACTTGCGGGCGCGATAGCCGGTCTCCTCGATCAGTTCGCGGCGGGCCGCCTGCAGCGGGGTCTCGCCCTCATCCACCTTGCCGGCCGGGAGTTCCCATAGATACTTGTCGGCGGGCAGGCGATACTGGCGAACCAGCAGGACGCGCTTCTTGTCGTCGACGGCCATCATGACGGCCGAACCGGCGTGGCGCACCACGGAGCGCTTGATCTCGAACTTGGTTTTGGGGTCCACCGCCTGGTCTTCGGTGACGGAGAAAAGGCGGCAGGTATAAGCTTGCTGGGAAGAAATGATTTTCATGGTCGTGAACGAAGTGCGGCGGCGAACTGGTCCGCCGGCAGAGTATTGCGAATGTCGTTGGGGCCGAGCCAGCCGCGGCGCGCGGTGGTGACGCCGAAGCGCATGCTGGCGAGATGCTTGGGGTGGTGCGAGTCGGTGGAAATGGTGAAGCTGGCGCCCTTGGCCTTGGCGCTGCGGATGAGCGGGCCGTGCAGATCGAGGCGCTCGGGACTGGCGTTGATTTCGAGCCAGACGCCGCGGCGAACGGCCTCGGCGACGATGCGGTCGAAATCGTAGGGATACGGATCGCGCTGCAGCAGGAGGCGGCCGGTGGGATGGCCGAGGATGCGCAGGTGCGGGCATTGGAGCGCGCGCAACAGGCGGTCGGTCATCTCGGCGTGCTCCTGATTCATGTGGCTGTGCACGCTGCCGATTACCAGGTCGAGCTCCGCCAGCGCGTCGTTGGCCAGATCCATGGCGCCATCTTTGAGGATGTCGCACTCGATGCCGGAGAAGATGCGGATGCCGGCGGAGCCTTCGCGGTTGATCTCGCGGACCTGGCGGGCGAAATCCACGACGCGCTTTTCATCGAGGCCGTTGGCCATGGCGAGGGCCTTGGAGTGGTCGGTGATGGCGATATATTCGTACCCCAGTGCGCGCGCGGCTTGGGCCATTTCGAGGAGGGTGGCACGGCCGTCGGTCTCGGTGGTGTGCATGTGGAGATCGCCGCGCAGTTGGCCGAGTTCCACCAGTTCGGGCAGGCGGCCTTCGGCGGCGGCTTCGATTTCGCCGCAATTCTCGCGCAGTTCGGGCGGAATCCAGGCGAGGCCGAGCGCTTCGTAGACGCCGGCTTCGGTTTCGCCAGCCACTTTGAAATCGTCCTCCACGCGGAAGAGGCCGTACTCGCTGAGCTTGAGTCCCATTTTCACGGCGCGCGTGCGGATGGCCACGTTGTGGTCTTTGCTGCCCGTGAAATACTGCATGGCGGCGCCGAAACTGCCGGGCGGCAGCGCGCGGACATCCACCTGCAAGCCCTCGCGGCCCACTTTGGCGCTGGCTTTATTCTCGCCGCGGACGAGAATTTCTTCCACGCGCGGATAAGCTACGAAGCGGTCGAGCGCGGCGGCGGCGTCGGGGCCGGTCACCAGCAGGTCGAGATCGCCAACGGTCTCGCGGCCGCGGCGCAGGCTGCCGGCGGGAGTCACGGATTCCACGCCGGGCACCTGGCTGAGATCGGCGATGAGTTCGGCGGCCATGCTATCGGCATAGCTGAGGAGATAGCGGCCGCTGCGCTGGCGGTATTGCGCGATGGAGCGGAGCACCTTCTCTTCGAGTTTGGCGCCCATGCGCGGGAGGACGCGGAGTTTCTCTTCGCGGCAGAGGCGCTCGAGCTCGTCCATGGTGCTGATGCGGTAGTGTTCGAAGATGAGGGCGATGCTTTTGGGGCCGAGGCCTTGAATCTTGAGGAACTCGAGGGCGGTGGGCGGGAATTTCTGGAGCAGCAGATCGCGGCGCTCGCAGGAGCCGTGGTCGACGATTTCAGAGATCACCACGGCGAGTCCTTTGCCGATACCGGGGATGTCGGTGACCTTGCGGGCGGGATCGCGCAGGATGTCGGCGATGCGCTCGGGGTAGCCTTCGATGGCGGTGGCGCCATTGCGATAGCTGCGAATGCGGAAAGAATCTTCGGCGGCGATCTCCATCAGATCGGCAGTCTCCCAAAGTACGCGCGCGATTTCCTTGTTCTCCAAACGGGACCTCGTTCTCAATTGTAGCGGCAGAGGGGCGGCTGGTATACTGGGAGCCGCAATCCAGGTTGCACCCCGTCCGCGGAAAGGGACGATCCCACCTGAAAGCGTCCTGAGCACCGAGCGTTGACTTCTCTTTTTGCCCGCCGCAGCGGACACCGGGCCATATGAAGGAGGAGCGATGTCTCGCGAGCTACCCGAAAAACCGAATCTGGAATATCTCAAGAAGCAAGCCAAAGAACTGCTGCGTGGTATGCGGCAGGGCAAACTGGCGGATGCGCAACACGCGCTGGCCGCCGAATACGGTTTCGATTCTCGTTAGCGCTACCATGTTTTCATAGAGTTACGGGCTTTGCGCTGTGACGCGCAACGGGCCAGCCGAGTCCCCCCCCCCAATAAACACCAAGCCCGGCTGTTAGCAGTTGCCGCGCCACGCCCAAGCCAGGGCCGAGGTTTTGGTCAGAACCGCAAGGTGTGGGTTAACCTGGTTGTCTCCCCCTGGGGTCCACCCAAGTCGCCGAACGTTCTATGCCCAGCTTCCTGGGCCAGTTCCAGTCACAGAGACGAGTTTGCCAATGAATTGATGGACATCGTCGTGAATTTCGCCGGCTTCCATACTGCCTGCTATCTGCTCCCGAATGAGTTGCACCGGGGGCGAGCCGGTTCGCAGTTGCTGAAAAAGCGAGTTGTTGTCCTCGAACAAAATGCGTTTGCCGTCCACCGCGCTAAACACGTTCGCCGTCACATTCCGCCACGTTTTTCCGGGCGGCAGAGTCAGATTCTGCCCCACAAAGAAGTCGTCGATTGCCTGCAAGACTGACTGCACAAACAGTTCGCCCTCACCGAATCGCGAGGCGGCCCGCTTCCAGGCATCCGGCACCAGCAAGTAGTTCTCGATGTTCTTGCGCTTCCACTCGACCAACGTGGCGTTATCCGGCTCCGGATGGAAAGTGGCCCTATCGTCGTAGTCGAGGAGCATCAACCTTTTGACCTCCGGGATGATTTGCTTCAGAGCCGCGAAGTGCTCGTCCGCCCTGGTCTTCATGCTCTGCTTGTCCCCGCCGCCCATCGATTTGAAACACACTTTGTCCATTGCGGTCTGAGCGCCGCATGGATTCGCCCAAGCACGGAGGATGCGCTCGTCGCTTTCCCCCTCGACATATAGGATGTAGGGGGAGGCCATCAGGCGCGCGATCTCTTCGTTCGAAACTTCCGCCATGGCCCGCAGCACTTCTGGCGCCGACGTAACGCGCCTGGGCACCTGGTTTAGCAAGGAAACGATCTGGGCGGCATCGACGCCGCGCACAAACTCCTCGGCGTGCGTGGCGATCAGGAACTGAGTGTTCTTCTCTAAGCCTTTCCGTTTGAAGTAATCGAGAATTTCGCGTTGCAAGTTGACGTGCAGGTGAGCGTCCGGCTCATCGAGTAAGATTGTCGTTGGTTGATAGCCGTACAGAAAGGCCAACAAAGTCAACGTTTGATGGAAACCGCTGCCCCCGGCGATGATATCGAAATCCTTGTCGTTCTGGCGGTACTCGACAGTGATGTAGACATCCTTGGCCGAGTCGTATCCCGGCTCATGTATCTCAACCGAGAACCAACGCTTGATGATGCCCGCCACTTCTTTCCAGTCCGCGGGCGCTGTATAGCCCTTTGCGGCGCGCCCATCCCACCCGCGGGAAGGCGAAGGACACACGCGCAGCAGCAGATTGCGCAGCACGCTGCCAGGCTGTCCTTTTCCGACCTGCTGGCGGATGGGGGCTTCATCCAGCCACTTCTCCGTGGGCTCCAGACCCGAAAACGGCGGCACATAGGCAATTTTCGGGAAGTCCCCGCTCTGTTCACAGGCTCGGAACTTTTCCCAGCCACCGCTCGGTATTGCGTATATCGTTTGCGAGGAGTGATAGCGTAATTCCACGCCAAATGAGGCTGTTGTGCCTGTCGCCTGCCTCCATTCCACGTCGATATAGATCAGGATGTACTCCTGCTTCTTCTTGCCATCGACCAAGGGCCAATAGCGATCCGTGCGGTCTTTCCACAGCAGGTTGAATTCCGGCACCGGCAGCGCCGTGAAGTTCGGCAGCACCACCTGGATACCCTTGGAGCCGGCACGTTTAGAACGATGGAACTCATCCACGCAGAACTGCCAGATGGCCAACGCCTGCAGCACCGTGCTCTTACCGCTGTTGTTGCGCCCAACGAGCAGGTCGAATTGGGTGAACTCGTAGGTCTGCTGGTCCACGCTTTTGAAATTGCGCAGGGTCAATTTAGTGATCATGCCTGTTCCCACATTCTCGCAGGAACTCCCGGCACTTTGGCGTCGCTCATTCGTTTTCTTCGCTCATCAGGCCACCTGGAAAACTTTCGTTACTTCGTCACCGAGGTGGTTTATAACCTTGACGGCGATGCGGCCGGACTGGGGCTTGTCGAACGGCCGCGAGGTGTCGCTGTGGAGAGTGGACCGGGCGTCCTCGTCAGTTTCGGCTGGAGCACGCCAGAAGGCCCTGCAATCTGGTTTGCAGAAATATTCCCGTCGCTCGTGCGGTACCCTGAGTGGACTGCTGAGTATGAGTCGCGACGCGATCGAACTCAAGTGCAAAGCTGCGTTCGGTACGCCGCGGAGCGTGATTCCGCTGGAATGCTCCAAGGAGATTTTGCCAAGCCAGGCACACTGGACGCAGTGACTCTTGCCAGGGTAGAGGACGAGGAAGGGTGGATCTTGTGGGTTTGAACCGAGCGCGTTTCTCAGCCACGTCAGCGCCATCTCGGCCGTTCATCGTTTGGTATTAGATTTGAATCATGGACGAGGACAAACACGAAAGCACGTCTCCCAAAACTGCCGGGCAGAAGGCGGCGGAAACGAAAGGGAGGATCGAACGGGTTCGGGAAGCGACAATGGCGGCGTGGACCAGGAAGAACGGCAAGAACGACGCTCTTAACCCGTACTCCAAGCAAAACTATCCCACTGAAATCGCCCGGCGCCAGGTCGCCAGGAAGATCGGACCCTGCTCAGACAGGAGAGACCGCAATACCCACATGCCAGTTGACGGATTGTCAAACCGCGGAATGCAATCCAATCCGCGCTACACCGCTAGCACAAGGAAACGGTGGGAGGCGCTGCTGCGGGCGGGGGCGGTAGTGCCGGAGCACGCGGAGGAGTTGGAGCCCGGCGAGGCGGTGTCGGAGGTGCTGCGGTTATGGATCGCGCGATAGGCTCCGTCCTTTTGCCGTTGCCGAGCGTTTCATAGACGTGAGGCCCCAATCTTTGTATTTCGCCCTTGCGGCGGCAATTCTGTCCTTTTCCGCACATGCGGCAACATTCAGCGTCCTTTCGGGAGCGAGTTACCAACCGGTGGTCGCCCCCAATTCGTGGGCCGTGGCCTTCGGCACGGCGATTGCCCGCTCCACGGCGTCAGCCACGCTCACGGCCGATGGGCAGTGGCCCACCACGTTGGCCGGGACCACGGTGCAGGTCAACAACCAGTTGGCGGAGCTGTACTACGTGTCGCCGGGGCAAATCAATTTCCTGGTGCCCGATGGAACGGACTTCGGTTCGCTCAGCGTGGTGATTACCGATGTGGCCAGCGGCGCCGCGCAGACGGCCAGCGTGCTGGTGCAGAACAGCGCGGCGGGAATTTTCAGCTCGAATTCAAGCGGCGCGGGACCGGGCGCGATT
>Ga0182030_10025915_pt1 | contig 10650 bp, 9 predicted proteins | sample 812S3MmetaG_FD_121299 | JGI IMG/M metagenome (GOLD analysis project Ga0182030, IMG submission 121299) | Permafrost microbial communities from Stordalen Mire, Sweden - 812S3M metaG (Illumina Assembly) | ecosystem: Environmental > Terrestrial > Soil > Wetlands > Permafrost | place: Sweden... | reverse complement strand
TTCGCTGCAGATCAGCGGGCCGGTCGGCTGAATCTTGCGCACCTTCGCAAAATTCTTCTGCACGTCGCTGCCGAAATTTGCGGCTTGAAACAGATTCGTGAGCATGCCGTTTTTCATCACGTCCGGCGGATTGCACTCGAACAGTGGCACGTCAAACCCCGCGTCCAGCAAGGCGTTTCTGATTTCGTTCATGTAGCCCGCGTCCTTGCCGTAAAAGCCGTATTCGTTTTCCACCTGCGCCATGATGATCGGGCCGCCGTGCGTGACTTGCAGCGGGCCGAGCACGCGGCCGACTTCCTGCAAATAACTTTTCACCGCATTGAGGTAGTGCGGATCGCGCGTGCGCAATTTGATGTCGTCATGTTTCAGCAGCCACCACGGTGTGCCGCCCATTTCCCATTCGGCGCAGGCATACGGGCCGGGTCGGAGAATCACCCACAAGCCTTCCTCTTGCGCGATGCGGCAAAATTCCGCGTCGTCGGCCTGGCCGGTCCAGACGTATTCGCCGGGCTGCGGCTCGTGCATATTCCAAAAAAGATAAGCACAAACCGTGTTCAAGCCCATCGCCTTGGCCATCTGCAAACGGTGCCGCCAGTATTCCATCGGCACGCGCGCGGCGTGGATTTCACCGCAGCGGATTTGCAGCCGCTGGCCGTCGAGCAGAAAATCATTCGTGCCGATGGCGAAGGTGTGCGCCGCCGGCGGCGGTTTCACCGTGGCGCAAGAAACGGCAGCCAGCAAAATGCCGGCGAGCAAAGCGAAAAGGAATTTCGGGGCGGTCATGGACAAAGCATGATTGACCCAGCGACCGTCGGCAAATCTGATTTTGCACTTTCATCTGGCAAAAAAATCGTGAACATTTCCGGCTCTTGTCTGTCATATTTTCGGTCGGACAAACAAAGATGCGGGTGAAACTTAAAATTTTAGTCGGTGTGATTGCCGTCGTGCTGCTCAACGGTGCGGCGTTCGCCGCGTCGTTCACCGCGACGCTGGACCGCGACACGCTCATGCTGGGCGACAGCGCGACGCTGTCGCTGGCATTTGAAGGCGGCCAACCCCAGACCACGCCGACGCCACGCGTCCCCGGCCTGCAGATCGTCAATTCGGGGAACTCCCAAAATTTCAGCTACATCAACGGCGCGATGAGCTCGACCGTCACCATCACTTTTTCCGTCACGCCGCAGCGCGCCGGCGAATTTGTCATCCCCGCACTCACCGCTGATGTAAGTGGCCAGCGGCTGGTCACCGAGCCGCTGAAGCTGACCGTGCAAACGGCGGCGGCGCCCTCGGCCGCGGTCCAGAATTCCGGTTCGGAGATTGCCTTCCTCAAGCTGACGCTGCCGCGCCAAAAAATTTATTCCGGCGAAACCGTGATCGGGCAGGTGGAGCTTTTTCTGCGCGACGACGTCCAAAATTTCGGCAGCTTCCAGTTTTCCGGCACGCCGGCGGACGGATTTCAGATCGGCAAAATGGTGCAAGGCTCCAACCGCCGCACGCAGATCGGCAACCATGTTTACACCATCGTCCCGATTTCCATCGCGCTCACAGCGGTGAAATCCGGCGCGCTCACGCTCGGCCCGCTCACCGCCAGCGCCGTCGTCGTGCTGCCCGCGCAAAATCAGGGCGGCGATCCGTTCTTCGCCTTTTTCAACCGCGGCGAACAAAGACAGGTTTCCCTGACCAGCGAAGCCGTCAGCGCCGAAGCCCTGCCGCTGCCCGGCGACAATGTGCCGGCGAATTTCAACGGGGCCATCGGCAGTTTTTCACTGGCGGTCAGCGCCGGGCCGACCAACCTGACCGTCGGCGATCCGGTGACCGTGCGTGTGCAGATTTCCGGGCGCGGTGCGTTCGATGCGCTCACGCTGCCCACGCAAAATTCCTGGCGCGATTTCAAGGCGTTTCCGCCCACCGCCAAAGTGGAGACGCACGACCAGTTCGGGCTGCAAGGCACGAAAACATTTGAGCAGATTGTCTCGCCGCAGAATGTTGACGTGCACGAATTGCCGGCGTTCAGCTTCTCTTTTTTTAATCCCGAAGACGGTAAATATCACACGCTCACGCAGCCCGCCACGCTGCTGCTCATTCATTCCGCCGGGGCCACCGCGTTGCCGACCATCGCCGGGAATAAAAATTCCAACACCGAAAATCCCCCGCCGCCGCAGGACATTTTGCCAATCAAGGAAAATCTGGGCGCGCTTGTTCGCTCCAGGGCGCCGCTGATCACTTCGCCGATATTTCTCGCCGCGCAAAGCCTGCCGGCGCTGGTTTTTTTGGCCGCCTTTGTCTGGCGCAAACGGACGGACAGCCTGGCGAACAATCCGCGTCTCCGCCGCCAGCGCGCCGTCGCGCAGTTGATCCGCGACGGCTTGAATGATTTGAAAAAATTCGCGGCGGAAAATAAATCCGACGAGTTTTTCGCGCTGTTGTTCCGCCTGTTGCAGGAGCAGTTGGGTGAGCGGCTCAATTGTCCGGCCACGGCCATCACTGAAAACGTCATAGAAGAACACAGCGTGCTGCGCGGCGCGCCAACCGCCACGCTGGATTCGTTGCGCGAACTCTTCCAGCTTTGCAATCAGGCGCGGTATGCGCCCGTGCGCGGCACCGGTGAATTGAATTCCGTCGTGGCGAAATTCGGAAAAACGGTCGGCGAACTGCAGGAGGCGACAACGTGAAAATAAAACTGATCGTTTGGTTCGCGCTGGTGGTGGCCGGGAATATTTTCGCGGCGGAGGTCGCCGCCGATTTTTCGGCGGCCAACGAGCTTTACGCGAAGGGCAAATTCACGGATGCCGCCACGGCCTATGAAAAAATCCGGCAGACCGGCGCGCAGTCGCCGGCGTTGTTGTTCAATGCGGGCAACGCGGAATTCAAGTCGGGTCATCTGGGCCGGGCCATTGCGGCGTATCGGCTGGCCGCGCAGCTGTCGCCGCGCGACGCGGAATTGCGGGCCAACCTCGCCTTCGTGCGGAATCAGGTTCAAGGCGCAACCCTTCGCGAAAGCCGCTGGCAAAACTGGGTGGGCGCGCTCACGCTCAACGAGGGCGCGGTGCTGACGGCGGTTTTGTTCTGGCTGACGTTGGCGCTGCTCACCGCCCGGCAAGTCCGGCCCGCGCTGGTTCCCAACTTAAAAAACGCGACTTGGATTTTGATCGCGTTGACGCTGGGTTCCGGCACCGTGCTGGGCCTGCAGGCGGCGAACCATTTTTCCAGCGCGACCGCCGTGGTCATCGAGGACAATGCCGCGGCGCGCAGCGGCCCGTTTGACGACGCGCAGAGCGCGTTCACCGTGCGCGACGGCGCGGAGCTTTCCATTTTGGATCGGCGCGCCGGCTGGGTGCAGGTGGCGGCTGGCGCGGGGAAAATCGGCTGGCTGCCGGTGAAGCAGGTGGAAGTTTTGCCCGGCGCATGAATTTAGAAGTCTGGCGACCGCGCCCAAAAATAAAATTTAGTTGAACGCAAACGAAACTGTTCTGTCCATCGGTAACACATATTCACAAATGAACACAGGAATCAGTGCCATTAACGAAGCGGTAAAAGAAGCGAGCGCGTTCACGCACCCGCTGTTTAACGAACTCGGCAAGGTCATCGTCGGCCAGCAATATCTCACCGAGCGGCTGGTCATCGGCCTGCTGGCCAACGGCCACGTCCTGCTCGAAGGCGTGCCCGGTCTGGCCAAAACGCTCGCCGTGAAATCCATGGCCGCGTGCATCAGCGTGAAATTCTCGCGCCTGCAGTTCACGCCGGACATGCTGCCCGCCGACGTCGTCGGCACGCAGATTTACAATCCGCAATCCGGCGGCTTCAGCACGCGCAAGGGACCGGTGTTTGCGAATCTCGTCCTCGCCGACGAAATCAACCGCGCGCCCGCCAAGGTGCAGAGCGCGCTGCTCGAAGCCATGCAGGAAAAGCAGGTCACCATCGGCGACCAGACTTACAAATTGGAGGAACCATTTTTGGTTTTGGCGACACAGAATCCGATTGAGCAGGAAGGCACGTATCCGCTGCCCGAAGCGCAGGTGGACCGCTTCATGTTGAAATTGAAAATCGGCTATCCGTCGCGCGCCGAGGAGCGGCAGATTCTGGAAACGATGGCGAAAACTTCCGGCACGCCCACGTGCAGCGCAGTTGTCACGCCGCAGCAAATCCTCAAGGCGCGCGAAATCATCAACGACATTTACGTGGACGACAAGGTGAAGGATTACATCGTGGACCTCGTCTGCGCCACGCGCGATCCGGACCATTACAAGATCGCGGTGAAGGATTTCATCCAGCTCGGCGCGTCGCCGCGCGCGACCATTGCGCTCACGCTGGCGGCCAAGGCCTACGCGTTCCTGAAAGGCCGCGGCTACGTCACGCCGCAGGACGTGAAAAGCATCGGCATGGACGTGTTGCGCCACCGCGTGGCCATCACCTACGAAGCCGAGGCCGAGGAAAAAACCAGCGAAACGGTCATCCAGAAAATCTTTGATGAACTGCCAGTGCCGTGAAAAACGAAGGCAGAAGGATGAATGAAGAATGCAGAATTTTTTTAGCGTGCTGGATTTTTATTGGCGCGAAAGCGGACTTCTTCATTCTGCATTCTTCCTTCATCATTTCCCCATGATCCCCCGCGAGATTCTCAAAAAAATCCGGCCGAGCGAGCGGCGCACCAACCGCCTCGTGACCGCAACGGGAGCGGCGTGTTTCGATGGGAAACGGAAGTCAGTGTTTTCGTCCACCCTCACCTGTTTCCTCTCCCCCGGGAGAGAATTTCAACCGGCCACGCTTTCGGTCAGTTCGGCAGTCCATCCAACCGATCCGGTCGCCGGTCTTTCCAAAGACGCAGCTAGCGTTTCTCCTTCTCCTTGTGGAGAAGGCCGTGATGAGGGAGGGCAAAACCATCTAAAATTGACCACGGGACGCGCCAGAAGCATTAGTTGCTGCAATATAATGCCATGTAACCTTCGCGCAGAGGCGTGGACCGGCCTCGCGGACGACCGGGAACGGTTCGCGGAACACCGGGAAAGGGTCGCGGACGATGCGGCTCAAGTCGCAGACGACCGGGAACGAGTAGCGGACGCCCCGGCCAAGTTGGCGGACGACCGGGACGCCATCGCGGTTGGCGCGAACCGGTTTGCGGACCGTCGGGAACAGGTCGCGGGGCACGGGGAACGGTTTGCGGACGGGCGGGAACGGCTCGCGGAGGGTGCCGCCAGCATCGCGGATCACCGGGAATGGTTTGCGGAGGACACGTTCGTCGTTGCGGAGGATTCGGAACGAATTGCAGACCGCCGGGAAGAAAATGCGGCCGTTCGGATTTTGTTCGCGGAGAGCCGTGACCGGCGCGCGGACGTGGCGCGCCGACGTGCGCGACGTCCGACCAGTTCCGCGCCAAACCGGTTTCAGACTGGCGAGGGCCGGGTTCATTCCGCCATTCATCAGCCAGCCACCCCTTTCGTATGATCCCGCGAGAGATATTAAAGAAGATTCGCCAGATCGAGCTGCGCACCAACCGCATCGTGACCGAAACGCTCGCGGGCCAGTATCATTCCGTCTTCAAGGGCCAGGGCATGAACTTCGACGAGGTGCGCGAATACCAGCCCGGCGACGATGTGCGCGCCATCGATTGGAACGTCACCGCGCGGATGAACCATCCGTTCATCAAGAAGTTCGTCGAGGAACGCGAACTCACGCTCATGCTCGTCGTGGACGTGAGCGGCTCGGGGCTGTTTGGTTCGCGCGGCCAGTCCAAGCGCGAACTCGCCGCCGAGATCGCCTCGGTGCTGGCGTTCTCGGCGATTCGCAATAACGACAAGGTCGGCCTCATCCTCTTCAGCGACGAGGTGGAGAAATTTATTCCGCCGCGCAAAGGCCGCAGCCACGTTCTGCGCGTCATCCGCGAAGTTTTGTATTTTGAACCAAAGCGGCGAGGCACGAACTTGGTGAACGCTTTGGAATTCATGGCGCGCGTCACGGCGCATCGCGCGATCACGGTGGTCGTGTCGGATTTTATTTCGCCGGAGACCTCCGTGGTTTTGCCAAAAACCACACAGACGCGGCTGCGCATGTTGAATCGCAAGCACGATGTCGTGGCGGTGCAAATCACGGACCAGCACGAGCTGGAATTGCCCGCGCTGGGCCGCCTGATTTTGGAAGACGCGGAGACCGGCGAGATTTTGGAAGTGAACACCGGCAGCGCGAGCAACCGCGCGGCGTTTGCGCTGCGCCAGCAAAAGCAGCTCGCCGATCTGGCGAAACAATTTCGCTCGTCGGGCATTGACTCCATCCAGCTGCGCACGAACGAGGCGTATGGCGCGACGCTGGGAAAATTTTTCGAAACGCGGGAGAAGCGCAGATTGAGAGGCTAGGGTTTTCATTCATACTGGGAAATGACCACAAATCAGATCAACGACATTCGCGACATCAAGCCGCCCATCGAGATTCCGAGCGGTCTGGGATGGCTATGGTGGATGCTGGCCCTGGTGGCGGTGGCGGCGTTGCTGTTGCTGGCCTGGCGTTATTGGCACCGGCGGCTGACGCACGTGCCCGTCGTTCCAGCGGTTCCGGCGCACATCCGTGCAAAACAGATGCTGGAGCGGGCGCTGGCGTTCATCGTCGAGCCGAAACAATTTTGCACGTTGGTCTCGGACACCATCCGCGTTTATCTCGAAGAACGGTTTAATTTCCACGCGCCGGAGCGCACGACCGAAGAATTCCTGCGCGAGCTGCAGGCGACGGACCGGCTCTCGCCGGAGCAGAAGGAAAAGCTCGGGAAGTTTTTGGAGAGCTGCGATCTGGTTAAATTTGCGAAATACGAGCCGGGCGAAAATGAATTGCGCGAGCTACACCGCTCGGCGGTGAAATTGGTTGAGGAAACCGAACCGCAACCGGAAGCGGTCGCGCTGGTTGATGATTTGAAATTGGAAACGGAAAATTCCAAATGACCTTTGCGCATCCTTATTTTCTACTTTTGCTGTTGCTGCTGCCGTTGCTGGCCTGGCTGAAAGGCCGGCGCGGGCAGTCGCCGGCCTTTTTATATTCTTCCGTCAAATTGGTCGAAGGCTTGACGCGCGCGCGCCGCTCCCATGCGGGCGGTTTTTTGGCGGCGTTGCGCTGGCTGGTGTTGGCGGTGTTCATCATCGCGCTGGCGCAGCCGCGTCTGCTGAAAAGCACCACCGAGGTCAAGGCAAGCGGCGTGGACATCGTCATCGCGCTCGACATGTCGGGCAGCATGATCTCCGAGGATTTTGTGGTGCGCGGCGAACGCGTGAACCGCTTCAACATGGCGCGCTCGGTTTTGAAAGGGTTCATCGACAAGCGGCCGGGCGACCGCATCGGCCTGGTGGTTTTTGCCACGCAGGCGTTCATCGCCACGCCGCTGACGCTTGATCACGATTTCCTGCAGGAAAATCTGGATCGGCTGGAGATCGGCGGGATCAATGAAAACGCCACCGCCATCGGCGACGCGCTCGGCACGGCGGTGAACCGGCTGCGCGATTTGAAATCCAAAAGCAAAATTGTCATTTTGGCGACGGACGGCGAAAACAATTCCGGCAAGATCCAGCCGCTGATGGCGGCGGACGCCGCGCGCGCGCTGGGGGCGAAGGTTTACACCGTCGGCATTGGCGAGCAAGGTTCCGCCCCAATGCCGGTGTTTGCGAACGGCCAGAAAGTCGGCTACCAAAACGTGGCGGTCGACGTGGATGAAGAGACGCTGCAAAAAATCGCGGACGCGACCGGCGGAAAATATTATCGCGCGGACAATGCCGAAAAATTCAAAGCCATCTACGCGGAAATTGACAAGTTGGAAAAAACGGAGGCGACGATCAGCAAATACACCGAATTCAAGGAGCTGTTTCCATGGCTGGTCGCGGCGGGTCTGGCGCTGTGGCTGATGGAACTGATTTTGGGAAACACTCTTTTGCGGAGGCTGCCATGAGGTTCGAGCATCCAACATTTTTATGGTTGCTGGCGGTGCTGCCGCCGGCGCTCGTGTTGTTTTTCTGGTGGGCATCGCGGGTGCGGCAAAAGTTGCTGACGCAATTCGTCGAGGCGCGGTTGTTGTCGCAGTTGACGGTGGGCATTTCCCCGGCACGCCGGAAAATCCGGTTCGCGCTTTTGATTCTGGCGGCGGTGTTTTTGGTTTTCACACTGGCGCGGCCGCAGCGCGGATTTGACCTGGAGGAAGTCGAGCAACGCGGCTTGGATATCGTGGTCGCGGTGGACACGTCAAAATCCATGCTGGCGACGGACATCGCGCCGAACCGGCTGGCGCGAGCAAAGCTGGCGGCGCTGGAATTGATGCAGCGGGCCGGCACGGATCGCCTGGGCCTGGTGGCGTTCGCGGGCGACGCGTTTTTGGAATGTCCGCTGACGATTGACAATACGGCGTTCCAGCAAAGCGTGCAGGCGCTGGATGTGAATTCCATTCCGCAAGGCGGAACCGCCATCGCCGAGGCGATCAATGCCGCGCTGACGGCGTTCAAGGAAAAGGATCATTTCAAGGTGCTCGTGCTGTTGACCGACGGCGAGGACAACGACAGCGAGCCGGGCGCGCTGGACGCGGCGAAAAAGGCGGCGGAAGCCGGCTTGAAAATTTTCACCATCGGCATCGGCTCGAAGGAAGGCGACTTGCTAAATCCGGATCTGGTGCGCGATGAAAATGGCAACGCGGTGAAATCGCATTTGAACGAAGCGCTGCTCCAGCAGATCGCCGGCGCGACGGGCGGTTTTTACCTGCCGCTGCGCGGTGCGGACACGATCAACACGCTTTACGAACGCGGGCTGGAGCCGCTGCCGAAATCCACCGGCAAGGAAAAGCTGCTCCGGCGCTATCACGAGCAGTTTCAATGGCCGCTGGCGGCGGCGGTGCTGCTGCTGCTGGCCGAAATGTTTTTGCCGGAGCGGTCTTTGCAGACGGCCACCCAGCGCAAAGCCAAAACCGCGGCCGTCGCCGCGCTGCTCATGATTGTGATTATGCCGGTTGCCGCGAACGCTTCGCCGGCTTCGGCGCTGCGCGATTACAAGGCCGGGAATTACACCAATTCGCTGGCAGAATACGAACGGCTGGCGCAGGTCAGCACGAACGATTTGCGGCTGGTGTTCAACGCGGGCGCGGCGGCGTATCGCGCGACGAACTATGACGAGGCGTTGAAAAATTTCCAGCTGGCCACGGTGGCACCGGATTTGAAGCTGCAGCAGCAGGCGTATTACAATCTGGGCAACGTAGAGTTTCAAAAGGCGAAGCAGGCGAAGGATTTGGATGGGCTGGAGCAGGGCTTTGACGCCGCGGCAAAAATATACGAACGCGCGGTGATTTTGAACACAAACGATGCGGACGGGATTTTTAATTTTCGTTTCGCCCAGGGCGCGGCGGAGCAGGTGCGCGCGATCAAGGCGGCGCTGCTTCGGGCGAAGGCGAGCGCGGACACGGCGGTGCAGCGCGCGGAATTTCACACGGCCTACGGCATCATGCAGGAACTGACGCAAAAATATAAAATCGCCGAAAAGCAGTTTGAAGAGTTCACCAAAAAACTGAAGGACATTGATGACATCACGACTCCTCATCAGCCTTAGCGTGCTGCTCATCGCCGCGCCGCGACTTTGCGCGCAGCTGGCGCCCGCCGAAGATTTTTTCAACAGCGGGGCACAACTCTATATTTCCAACAACATTCCGCTGGCGAAGGAGCAGGTGGAAATGGGGCTGAAACTTTATCCGGACGACGAGAAACTAAAAAAATTGGAGGAACTGCTCAAGCAGCAGCAGCAACAAAATCAGCAACAGCAGAATCAACAAAACCAGCAGAAGCAGGACCAGCAACAGTCACAGCAGCAAAAGTCGGACAGCCAGAAAAACCAGCAGCAAAAAGAGTCGCAAGACCAGCAGAAACGGGACGAACAAAAACAGGCGGAGCAGAAGAAGACCGACGAGGAGAAAAAAGCGGAACAACAGAAAGCCGACGCCGAAAAGAAGGATGAGCAAAAAGGCGAAGGTCAGCCGCTGGCGGCGGGCCAGATGACGCCGGAGGAAGCGAAACGGCTGCTGGATGCGCAGAAGGGCAACGAGCAGTTCTTGCAGTTGAAGCCGCAAGACAAGCCGCAGGACAGCCGGCGGCTCGTCAAAGATTGGTGAAATCACCGCCGAAAGCCGCCAAGGAATTGGCGGCTTTCTGACGATGCCTATTTGAGCTTGTCGAGCATCTGGTGCGCCGCCGCTTTTGAGGTCACCGATCCCGAATCGCTTGCGCGGACGATTAGCCGGCTACTCGGTGATATGGCCCTCATTGAACAACACGCCATGATCGCCCGGACCATTTTGGCCAACCAAAGTGGTGTTGTTGAACGGATTATGGAAGTCATTGAACCGACTCTAAAGAAAATTCAGAAACATCATGCGGCTTAAGGAACCCTATTTTTGGCAACACAAAACGGTCGTGAGCTTGTTGCTTTGGCCCATTTCTGCCTTGTTTTGCCTACTCGCCCACTTACAAAGGAAAATGACGAGGCCCATACGGGTCTCCGTGCCCGTCATTTGCGTGGGTAACGTGCGTATTGGGGGGACAGGCAAAACCCCGACTGTACTCGCCTTGTGCGAAATCCTCAAAGAGATGGGCCTCCATCCTCACGTCATCAGCCGGGGATATAAGGGGTCGATTAAACAAACTACCCGAG
>Ga0182030_10025914_pt1 | contig 10651 bp, 4 predicted proteins | sample 812S3MmetaG_FD_121299 | JGI IMG/M metagenome (GOLD analysis project Ga0182030, IMG submission 121299) | Permafrost microbial communities from Stordalen Mire, Sweden - 812S3M metaG (Illumina Assembly) | ecosystem: Environmental > Terrestrial > Soil > Wetlands > Permafrost | place: Sweden... | reverse complement strand
CTGCTGGCGCATAGCGTTCCGGTGAAGCTCTCCTTCAATGTCCAGACTAAATTCGACATGGCGCAGACCGATTCGTTCAACGTGATCGCCGAGATTCACGGAGCGAGCAAGCCGAATGAACTGGTGATGGTGGGCGGCCACTTCGACTCCTGGCATATGGGCACCGGCGCCACCGATAACGGAGCCGGCAGCGCCATCGCCATGGAAGTGATGCGAATCCTGAAGGCGAGCGATTTGAAGATGGACCGAACCGTTCGCATGGCCCTGTGGGGCGGCGAAGAAGAAGGCCTCCTGGGCTCCGCCGCTTACGTCAAGGAGCATTTCGCCGATCCCGCAACCATGAAGACCACCAGCGAACATGACGGCTTCGCCGGCTATTTCAATATCGATAACGGCACCGGCAGAATTCGCGGCGTTTATCTGCAGGGCAACGAGACGATGCGGCCCATCTTCGAGCAATGGTTCGCCGCCATCAAAGACCTCACTCCGGGTATTATCACCATTCGCAATACCGGCGGCACCGACCACCAGTCGTTCGACGCCGTGGGATTGCCGGGCTTTCAGTTCATTCAGGACCCGATGGACTACGACTCGCGGACGCATCATACCAACATGGACACCTACGAGCGCATCCAGCAAGCCGACATGGAGCAGATGGCGATCGTTGAGGCGTTCTTCGTGTACCAGGCGGCCACCCGGCCGGAGAAATTGCCTCGCAAGGACTTGCCGGCAGCACGCGGCGCCGGAGGACGCGGCGGGGCGGGGAACTAAGGATACGAAGACGAACTCGTTGGAGGAGCCGGCCTCCTGGGCATCGCATTCGAACGGAATAGATGCCCGCTGGAGCGTGGCGGACCGGCGAGGCGCGGAAGTACCTTGGGCTGGATAAGGTCACGACGGCGGCCCGAAGACAATAAGCGAGGAAGCCCTAGGATTAGCGATCTGGCGGCAGGCACCTTCGCTCCGCTACTCCGCAATCTCCTCCGCCGACTGTAGGGTCCGTTGATCTTCACCGGCGAACCATACATAGAGCGTAGGCAGCAGGAAAACGCTCATCACCAGCACAGCCATCAGTCCGCCCACGATGACGATGGCAAACGGCCTCTGCGAGTCTGAGCCGATTCCGTGCGACGTAGCTGCCGGCACCAGCCCGAGCGACGCCACCAGCATGGTCATCAGGATGGGACGGAAGCGCCGGACCGCGCCCTCCCGGGCCGCCTCAAGAATCGGGTAGCCGCGCGAGCGCAACTGATTCATATACTCCACCATGATGACGCCGGTTTGCACCGACACGCCGAATAGCGCCAGGAAACCCACGCCCGACGACACGCTGAAGTTGGTGTGTGACCAAAGCAGCGCCAGCAGTCCTCCCACCGGCGCCATGGCGACGTTCAACAGTACCAATCCAGCCCATTTGGCAGACGTAAACATCGTGTAGAGGATGAAGAAAATCAGCAGCAGGGTCATGGGAATGATGAGCATCAGCCGGCGCTGCGCACGCTGCTGGCTGGCGTATTCGCCCGCCCAGTCGATGGTATATCCCGTCGGCAGTTTGACCTGCGCATTCACTTTTCGCATGGCTTCTTCCACCGTGCTGCCGAGGTCGCGCCCGCGCACGCCGTACTTGATGGCGACGTAGCGCTGGCTGCCCTCGCGATAGATCTCCGCCGCGCCGTCTTCCGTCCTGATGTCGGTGAGTTGTGCCAGCGAAACCCGTTCTCCGCTGGGGGCGAGCAGGCGGATATTCTCAATCGCTTCCTTGGTATCGCGGTATTGCGGAAGGTAGCGCAGCACCAGGTCGTAACGTCGATCCTCCTGCAGCACCTGCGTCAGCGCGTTGCCGCCCACTGCCGTCTGAATCGCGTCCTGCACGTCGGTGGCGTTAATTTGGTAGCGGGCGGCCTTATCGCGGTTCAGCGCCACGTTCAAATTCGGTTGGCCGATGACGCGGAACAGACCTAAATCCTCCACGCCCGGAACGGCGCGCATCACGTTAATGATCTCCTGCGCGGTGCTTTCGAGTTTGCGCAGGTCGGTGCCATACAGTTTGACCGCCAGTTCGCCTTTCACTCCGCTGACGGCTTCCTCCATGTTGTCCGCGATGGGCTGCGAGAAATTCCAGATCACGCCGGGGATCTTCTCCAATTCCTTGTCCATCGCCGCGATCAGCTCTTCCTTGTTCTGATGAAAGCCCGGCCGCCACCGCTCCTTGGGCTTCAGATCGACAAAGAATTCGGTGTTGAAGAATCCGGTGGTATCGGTTCCGTCGTCCGGACGCCCCGTCTGGCTGGTGCATTGCGGCACTTCGGGGAACGAGCAGAGCAGAATTCGCGCGCGGTTCGCGAGCCCAACTCCCTCAGTCTGCCCGGTTGACGGCGCCAAGGTGCCGCGCACCCAAATAGCTCCCTCGTCGAGATGCGGCAGAAATTCCGACCCGATCCCGCGGCTCACAACCACTGTCGCGGCCAGAGTCGCGACGGCCGCGCCCACCGTTACCCACCGCCTGCGGATGGCGATCCTCAAAACCTTATCGTACATTCGCGTCAGCCATACTACGCCTGGATTGCGCCACTCGCTGGTTCCCTTGGGAAACGCCACTGAGGCGAGCACCGGGCCTATCAGCATCGAGAAAATCAGAGCGCCCAGAAGCGCGAAGGCCACCGTCCATGCCATCGGCTTGAACAATCGCCCTTCCACTGCCTGCAAAGTGAAAATCGGCAGATACGCCGTGATGATGATGGCGATGGAATAGAAGACCGGGCGCTGCACCTCGTGCGCTGCCCGCTGGATCTTTTCGCTGACCGCTTCTCCAGGATGTTGTTCCCCGTGCGACAGCAGGCGGACGATGTTCTCGATCATGACCACCGCGCCTTCCACGATCATTCCGAAATCGAGCGCGCCCAACGACAGAAGATTCGCGGGAATGCCGCTGAGTTGCAGACAGATGGAGGCGAACAGCAGCGCGAACGGTATGGTCAAAGTGACGATCAAAGCTCCGCGGACGTTCCCCAGGAAGATCAGCAGAATGACCGACACCAGAACGATGCCCTCCGTGAGGTTATGCAGCACCGTGTGGGTGGTGAGATGGACCAGATCGCTGCGGTCGAGGAACGGAACGATTTGAACTCCGGGCGGAAGGATACCGTGATTCAATTTGTTCACTTCCTCGTGAATCTTCACCAGCGTGGCGTCCGATTCGGCGCCTTTGCGAAGCAGCACGATCCCCGAGACAACATCGTCGTTGTCGACGATCTTGCCATTGGCCAGACGTTTGGCCCGCCCGAACTGCCCCAGCCGAACCTTCGCGCCCTGCTCCACTACGCCGATATCACGAACGCGTAGAGACGTGCCGTTTTTCGTGGTGAGCACCGTCTCGGCGATGTCATGCACATCCGCGACTAGGCCAACTTCGCGCACGTTAATCTGCTGGGCGCCGGCCTGGATGAAATTGCCGCCTCCGTTTACGTTGTTGTTGGCGATCTGCTGCTCTACCTGGCCGATGCTCAAGCCGTAAGAAATCAGCTTCGTCGGGTCGAGGTGGACCTGATATTCCCGCGTCGGGCCTCCGAAGCTAGCCACGTCCACAACGTTCGGGACGGACTTGAACGCTTTCTCGACTGTCCAATCCTCGAGCGATTTCAAATCCATCACGTCGTACTGTGGATTCGTGCTGTGCAAGGTAAAGAAGTAGATCTGGCCTACGGGGCTCCAGTCGGTTCCGATTTGCGGCTGCAGTCCTTGCGGCAACACCACCTGCGTAAGGCGTTCGACCACCTTAACGCGATTCCAATCGTTGGTGGATTCGTCGTCGAAAATCATAGTGACGCTCGACAGCCCGGCCAGCGAAACGGAGCGCAGGTTTTGCAGATGCGGTATCCCGTTCATGACGATCTCGATGGGGATGGAGACCTGCTGCTCCACTTCTTCCGCTGCCCGCCCGGGCCATTGCGTGATTACCGTGACGTAGTTGTTGGCTACATCGGGATAAGCTTCGACCGGCAGATTGTGGAAGGAAATCGCTCCCCAAATGGAAAGGAGAATCGCGACCATGATCACCACGAAGCGATTCCCAAGGGCAAAATCGACGAGTGCGCGGATCATCTATCCCCGCCGGAACGTCGCGCGTAACCCTGGCTACAAGATCGTCTGAGGACCATGAACACACCTTACCCAGCTACTGAAACGCCTGTCGAACAAACATCACCGACGCTATCCCCGTTTCAGCTCTCAGACTTACTTGTGTTTGCATGTTAATGCGCCGCGCGGCGTGGTGTCAATGCGGCCTTCCGCCTTGCTGTAAACTGAGCACGATGGGAGATATCGAACAAGCTCGCGAGTGGCTCGCGCAGGCCGCTTCGTTGGCCGTCTTGACGGGAGCGGGGATTTCGGCCGAAAGCGGCGTGCCGACCTTTCGTGGCGCCGGCGGCCTTTGGAAAGATTACAAGCCGGAGGAACTGGCCAATCCGGAAGCTTTCGCTAAGAACCCCAAGCTCGTGTGGGAATGGTACAACTGGCGGCGCGAAATCATTTCCAAAGCGCAGCCCAACGCCGGACACCGCGCGCTTGTCGAATTCGAAAAACGCATCGCGCGATTCACCCTCATCACGCAAAATGTCGACGGCCTTCACGACCGCGCGGGGAGTGGCAAAATCCTCAAACTCCATGGCGACATCTGGCGTATGCGATGCACCGTCTGCGGCTCCAATTGGCCCGACCGCCGCGTGCCGCTGCCGAAAATTCCGCCCCACTGCCAATGCGGCGGATTGACGCGGCCCAACGTGGTTTGGTTCGGCGAACCGCTGGCCGACGGCATGATGAAGGAGGCCGAACACGCCGCGGCGGCGGCGCAAGTCTTGCTGGTGGCCGGCACCTCCGCCGTGGTAGTGCCCGCCGCTAACCTGATTCCTTACGCCAAGAAAGCCGGCGCGAAGGTGATTGAGATCAACACCGATGAGACCGCCGCTACCGCCCTGGTAGATTGCGCGCTCCGCGGACCTTCGGGCGAAATACTACCGAAGCTGCTGTAGATTAGAACTCCTGAGGTCACCCCGGAATTTCGGGCTGCACCCGCTCAGGACAAGCTGAAGCATGTGCCACGTGGAGGCTCATTCAGACGTGGGGCATGCTTCAGCTTGCCCAGACGAGTGGGACTCGCCCGCCCTCACAGGAACGCGCTCACGGAAATCTCCACGCCATCAGGAGTTCGGAGTCTCGACCCAGCAAGCCTGAAGTCTGCGCCACAAAGTTACCGCAGTTGCGGTGGCTGTTCGAGCGCCAGATCCACGACCTCTTCCATCGTCTTTACATAGTCGATTTTCATGTCGCCAATCTGCTCGCTCTTCAGGTCTTCACGCACGTCGACCTCGTTCTCGAACGGCATAATCACTTCGCGCACACCGCTCCGCTTGGCGGCCAGCACTTTTTCCTTGATGCCGCCAACCGGCAATACCTGACCGGTCAGGGTGATCTCGCCGGTCATGGCGAGGTTCGGCCGCACCCGCCGATCGGTCAGCATGGAAAGCAGCGCCGCGCCCATTGTGATGCCCGCCGACGGCCCATCCTTCGGAATCGCTCCCGCCGGCACATGAATATGGATATCGCTGGTCTTGAACAGTTCGGGATCGATCCCATACTTCGTGGCGTTGCCGCGCACCCACGTGAGTGCAGCCTGCACCGACTCCTGCATCACCGGACCCAATTGGCCCGTCATGATAAGCCCCTTGTTCCCGCCAGGCATGCGGCCGGCCTCGATGAAGAGCACGTCGCCGCCCACCGGCGTCCAAGCCAGTCCCACCACCACGCCCGGCCGGCTGGTGCGTTCGGCCACTTCGGTGTCCGTGCGGAAACGCGGAGCGCCGAGGTCTTTCTCCACCAGCTCGGGCGTTACCACGACCTTTTCGCGCGTTCCTTCGGCGATCCGCCGCGCCTGTTTGCGGCAGATGGCGCCGATCTCGCGCTCCAGACTGCGCACGCCCGCTTCGCGCGTGTAGCGGCGAATCAGGAAGCGCACCGACGCGTCGTCGAATTGCAGATCGTTCTCGCCGTCGAGCCCGTTCTCCCTGGTCTGCCGCGGAATCAGATAGCGGAACGCGATGATCGCCTTCTCGTGCTCGGTGTAGCCTTCGAGCGGGATGATCTCCATGCGGTCGCGCAACGCATCGGGCACCGGATCGAGCACGTTGGCGGTGGTAATGAACAGCACTTTCGAAAGATCGAACGGCGCGTCCAGGTAGTTGTCGCGAAATGTGGAATTCTGCTCGGGATCGAGCACTTCGAGCAGCGCCGATGCCGGGTCGCCGCGAAAATCGCGGCCGAGCTTGTCCACCTCGTCCAGCATAAACACCGGATCGTTAACGCCCGCGCGGCGGAGCGCCTGAATGATCTGCCCCGGCAGCGCGCCGATGTAGGTGCGGCGGTGCCCGCGGATTTCCGCCTCGTCGTGCATGCCGCCCATCGACACGCGCGCGAACTTGCGCCCTAACGCCCGCGCGATCGACTTGCCGAGCGAGGTCTTCCCCACTCCCGGAGGGCCCACGAAGCAGAGAATCGGCCCCTTCAGCACGGGCCGCAATTGCAGGACGGCGAGGTAATCGAGAATCCGATCTTTCACCTTTTCGAGGTCGTAATGGTCCTCGTCGAGAATTTCCGCTGCCCGCCTCACATCCACCTGCGAGCCCGAAGAAAGGCTCCAGGGAAGCGCCGCCATCCATTCCAGGTAAGTCCGCGAGACTCCGTATTCCGGAGAATTGGGAGAGATGCGTCCCAGACGGTTCAACTCGCGCATGGCCTCCGTCTTCACGTCTTCCGGCAGCCCGGCAGCCTCCAGCTTCTGGCGCAGATCTTCCACATCGCGGCCGACCTCGTCGGTTTCGCCCAGTTCCTTCTGGATGGCCTTCAACTGCTCGCGCAGATAGAACTCGCGTTGGTTCTGCGAGAGCTGTCCCTGCACGGTCGATTGGATACGGCCTCGCAATTCCACCAATTCCAACTCGCGCGTGAGCTGGCGATTAATTTCATTGAGACGCGCGAACCCGTCCGGCTGCTCCAGCAGCTTCTGCCGCTCGGGAGCACTCAGCGAAGGTAGATTGCCGGCCACGAAATCAGCCAGAGCGCCGGCCGCGGTGATGCCTTCGGCGGTAGAAGAAAGGTCGTCGGAGAGATTCGGCGAAGCCGTCACAATCTGCTGGAACAGGCTGACGACGTTCTGCCGCAGCGCGACGATTTCCGCCGTGATTTCCGGCTCGACTTCGGAAATGCGTTCGACGCGCGCTTTCAGGAAGGGCTCGGTAGCGGTGAATTCGCAGGATTTCAAACGGCTCAGGCCCTCGCAGAAGAGCAGCAAATTGTCCTTCGGCACGCGGATGGCCTTGTGCATCACGCACACCGTGCCCACCTGGTAAAGATCCTCCGGCCCCGGGGTGTCGACGCGCGGATCGAGCTGGGAAACGACCGCCAGCAGCCGATTCTCGCCGAGAGAATTCACCAGCGCGACCGAGCTCGGCCGCCCCACCGTGATGGGCAGCATGGCCCCCGGAAAGATAACGGTGTCGCGCACCGTGAGGACGGGCATTTCCTCCAGGATTTCGGCGGTTGGTTCGGCAACTGGTTCGGCGGGTGTTGTCTCTTCAGGAGTGGGGGTCTCTTGGGCAGCCATCGCAATTTAAGTGTACCCCGCGGATTCGGCCAGCTTGCGCTATTCGGTCTCCGAACTCCCGATGTGGTGGAATTTGCCATGAGCCCGCAAACCGACTCCCTTACGGTCGCGGCTCGGAAACGCAGTGTGCCGATACCGAGCCACGACCGTGAGGGAGTGGTCCCGGACGCGAAACGGGCTGACGCTAATCCTCACCCCCAAGCTCAGTGCGGGTGTTCTCTATCAGACAGGATGGCCGGGGTTCTGGTAAGCTCACAACTTATGAGGTGCGCCTTTTGGTTGATCGCCGCCGCTGCGTATGCGCAGCCTGTAGTATCGGTGGATCCCGCGCTTGCCGAAATCGCCGCCACGCATCGCTTTCTCGAAGGCGCGATCTCGCCCGATGGCGCGCACATCGCCTACGTGGAAGCGCTCGCGGGGCCGGGTGAGTCGGCCATCTACATGGCGCCGCGCACGCGGGTGACGGCGGGCGATGGCAAGAGCGCGAGCGACGAATCGGCCATCGCGTGGGCGCCGGACGGCAGGCAGCTGGCGTTTCTGTCGGACCACGAAAAGAAGGAGCAGTTACAGCTCTATGTGGCGCCGGCGGATGGTGGGCCCGCACGCCAGCTTACGCATCTCAAGGGCTTGCTGGCGGAACCGAAGTGGTCGCCCGATGGAAAACGCATCGCGATTCTATTTACCGAGAATCTGCCGCACGCCGCAGGGCCGCTCGATCCCGTGCCGCCCGATTCCGGCGTGCTGGGATCGCAAATCTACGAGCAGCGCCTGACCGTCGTCGACGTGGCGGCCGGCGCGGCACGCCAGCTTTCGCCCAAGGACATGTACGTCTACGAATACGACTGGTCGCCCGATGGCCACGCCTTTGCCGCCACTGCCGCTCCGGGCGCGGGCGACGACAATTGGTGGATCGCGCAGCTTTATACCATGCCGGCCGAGGGTGGCGCGATGAAGAGCATTTATAAGCCGCCGGTGGAACAGCAGATCGCCACGCCGCGCTGGTCGCCCGATGGCAAGTCGGTGGTATTTATCGGCGGGCTGATGAGCGATGAAGGGTCGACCGGTGGCGACGTCTTCCAGATACCGGCGACGGGTGGTGCGGCGCGCGATCTGACGCCGGGAATAGGTTCCTCGGCGAGCAATATTACCTGGCCGCGGTATAGCAATCGGCTGTATTTCACCGAACATTTCGATGGAGGCAGCGCCGTCTCGCAACTCGACCCGGTAAGCGGTCAGACGGAGCGTCTCTGGCAGGGCGATGAGAGCATCAATCCACCCTTCGACGACAACGGAATCTCCATGACGGCCGATGGCAAATCGAGCGTGGTGATCCGCCATTCTTGGCAGAGGCCGCCTGAAATTTGGGCGGGGCCGGTGGGCGATTGGAAGGCGGTGACGCACGAGAACGCGCCGCGCAAGCCGCTCTGGGGCGAGGCCAAGAGCCTGCACTGGACGGCGGACGGATTTCGCGTGCAGGGCTGGCTGCTCTACCCCAGCAATTTCGACGCGGGCAAGAAATATCCCATGGTGGTAGCGGTGCATGGCGGGCCGGCGTCGAGCCTCAAGCCGTCGTGGCCGCGGCCGGGGTTCAATCCGACGCTGCTTTCGCAGCAGGGGTACTTCGTGCTGATGCCCAATCCGCGCGGCAGCTACGGGCAGGGCGAAAAATTCGCCATGGCCAACGTGAAAGATTTCGGCGGCGGCGATCTGCGCGACATTCTGGCCGGTGTGGACGAAGCCGTCCGCACCGCGCCGGTGGACCCGCAGCGCGTGGGCATCACCGGCTGGAGCTACGGCGGATTCATGACTATGTTCGCGGTGACGCAGACCACCCGCTTCCGCGCGGCCGTGGCCGGCGCGGGCATTTCCAACTGGCAGAGCTACTACGGTGAGAACTCCATCGACACCTGGATGATGCCGTATTTCGGCGCTTCAGTGTATGACGACCCGGCGGTATATGCCAAGATGTCGGCGATCAATTTCATCAAACAAGTGAAGACGCCGACCCTGGTGGTGGTGGGAGAGCGCGACGGCGAATGTCCTGCGCCGCAGTCATACGAGTTCTACCATGCGCTGAAGACTATCGGAGTGAAAACGAAAATGGTGGTCTACCCGAACGAAGGCCACGCGTTCCATACGCCGGCGCACCAGAAGGACGTGCTGCTGCGCATGATCGCCTGGTTCAACGAGAATCTGAAGTAGGTCTTGGGGCGGCTCACCACCCCTCTGCGAGAGTGTTAGTGATGACACCGAGGCGCATGCATGCTTCCACGGTGCTCGACCCGGAGACATCGGAATCGATTGAACGGGGCACGAGAGGTCCCTTCATCCGCTGTCCAAAATGCGGATGGACGCCGCGCGCGGAGGACCGGTGGCGCTGCTACTGCGGACATACTTGGAATACTTTCGATACCGGAGGAGTCTGTCCCGGATGCCAGTATCAGTGGAAGATCACGAAGTGCCTACGGTGCAAGGAATGGTCTGCACACTCAGACTGGTACGCGCAGAAATAAGTTTTCACGCTGGCGTGTGCAACGCCTTCGGCTTCTCACGATAGCGCTTCTTTTCCGAACCATAACGCCACCGCCAGATGGACCCCGCAGCCACCGCAACCAGGCAGCCTTCAACCAGGACTTTCTCGCCATCCAAGGGATCGGGCGGCCGGTTCTTCAGGTCGGGGTCGATAAGGATGCCGTGAGTGAACATCAATGCGGCTGCAAAATAGGCGGCGTAGTGCAGCTTTTTCCAGGTGCGGTAGCCCAAGCGCGGACGAAAGTAAGAAGTGATCACGACCAGGTTAAAGGCGTAGAACGCAGTTGCGCCCAGACAATTGTACAAGCGCTGCCCGGGTGAGTGTAACGGCAGCACGATGTCAGAGATGCCGAACTGCGCAAGTTTATCGGACGAAAAGAGCAGGATGACCGGATGCAGGCAGACCACTGCGATGGCGAAATACGCGTTCCAGTTGTGAGTTTTGAAAAGCGGGATCTTGCGGCG
>Ga0182030_10025913_pt1 | contig 10651 bp, 13 predicted proteins | sample 812S3MmetaG_FD_121299 | JGI IMG/M metagenome (GOLD analysis project Ga0182030, IMG submission 121299) | Permafrost microbial communities from Stordalen Mire, Sweden - 812S3M metaG (Illumina Assembly) | ecosystem: Environmental > Terrestrial > Soil > Wetlands > Permafrost | place: Sweden... | reverse complement strand
TTCCCAGATCGCGACTTCACGGGCGTTTGCTGGTGGGAAGGGGATCTCGCGACAGGGATCAGCCGGTATATGGCGACGGGCGGCCACGACCACATTAAGCGGTCACAAGCCGACTTGCGGGGAGTAATCCGGCTAACGCGCTAGTGAACGCCGTCTGGGGCCAATCGATGGGAACTCGAAGCGCAGGCCCGCAGCCTGAGACGATGGCTCCGGCAAGTCGAGGGAGCGCGGCCGGTGCGGAGTGTATGGTCCGGAATGGTCATTTGAGCACGAGGACGATGTTCGTGACGAGCGTCGAGATCGTATCATCTGCCTGCGGTCCGTCGATTGACAGGAGCGATGGGTGTGCAGCCATATTGCGCCTGGTTAACTGCATGTCCAGGAGCTTCTTCGTGTTGCTTGAAGCGAAGAGCCCTGCGTTGCTACAGATGTCCAGGACCTCCTGTTCCTTGAAATCCTCGAAATCCTCGCGCTTCCCCATCACTAGCCCCGAGCCTTTCTTCGCGCCCACGCGCGCGAGAATCTTGCTATTGAAATCCGCGAGGCGCTGCGGGTCGGCAAGCACCCAGTGGAGCAAGTGATCATACGCGAGGTTCCAGGCCATCACGATCGCCGCGCGAAACGCCTTGACGTTGTAGCACTTGATCGCTTCGGACAGGAAGAGCCGCTCTGCCTCATCAGAGATCTTACCCGTCAGGTCCTTGAGGAGTTGCGATACGGCGATGGTCGTCTCATGCTGGCCGTACTTCTTGTCGAACCCTTCACGAATCTTGACTTCAAGCTTGAAACCGGAACCGGAAGGAAGGACAATTTTGGGCCGTCGGTCGATCAGCCGCTTGAAGAGCTTGCTCAGGTTCGGCTCCTCCATGTGCCGTTCCCTGAAGCACGACCGGATCATTGCCTGATCGATCACTTCCTTCTTGCGGTGATGGTGTAGATACCACGAGAAGTGCAGGATCTGATCCGTTTGGGAGAGCGAAGAAAAACCTTTCACGATAGTGGTGAACTCACTCAGTTCCATCCATCGTCCTCACGTCATCCTCGCCGATTGGAGTGATGGCGTACTCGCCCGGATTCACACGCCGAAAACGGTTCGTTGGGACCTGTCCCCGGAAGTTCGCATCCCAGTCCGGCTGGGTCGTCGGCCAGGATACCGTGCGGTAGCACGTATAGACCTTGTCGATGTTGATCGTCGGGCTGTTCCCATGTTCCTTGAGCCAACACGCGGCAACGAGGTGGCGCTGCGTGTTTTTCTTCGGGTTTTTCTGCGCGGCGAAATCCTTGAATGCGACACCGTTCCCGGTGACATCCATGTCGTGCTTGTACTCTGGAACGCGAGGCCTATTGACGGATTTCGCTTTCTGCTTCGCGTGAGGAGCGTCCTGGTTGACTACTTCAGCGTCGGCATACTCAACGTCCTGCAAAGTCTCTTCTTCTTCAGTAATCTCGGCTTCGTTTCCTGCCGCGATCTCTTTGGGCGACTTCGGAGGTGCCATGCGAGTAGACGCACTGTTACGTATTCCTAGGGCGTGCGTGATCTGGCGAATGCTGCTTTCAACTGCAGCATTGCCGCCTTCAAGTTCAAATTCGACGACGCGAAGCTTTACCTTCGCATGATCTTCGTTACCACCAGTCTTAGCCATAAAGCTCGTAAGACCCCCAGGTTCATATTATCACTATCGATGTAAATTGCGTTAATGCACCCCTTCATGTGGCCGTAGCTTTCTAGGCACCACCATATGTAGTGGGTCAAGGTCACGGTGCCCATCCTGTGGGGTGCTCGACCTGCGAAAGGCAGGAAGGCCGGCCGACGTCTATCCGGTGTGGGAATCCGGCCGAGTTAGTAACGAGAACTGCGCCAGCGTGCTCTGCACGCGCCTGGCGGCTTCGCAGCGTCGTGCAGACTGCAGGAATGGCTAAAAAAAGTAAGCTCACTCCCAAAACCATCCTGAAACTGCCGGATCTCGAACAGTCGAAATCCGCCGTCCTCAACAGCCTGACCTCCCGCAGTTCTCAACGGTCCTACGACCATGCCATTCGTGAGTTTATCGACTGGTACTGCTCCGAACCGCGCCTTGCGTTCAACAAGACTGTGGTGACCCGCTACCGGATCAATCTTGAACAAGCCAAATATGCCTCGTCCACGATCAACCTGCGCCTTGCGGCGATTCGGCGATTGGCATACGAAGCTGCCGACTGCGGGCTTCTAAGCCCCGATCTTGCGGCTGGAATCCGACGGGTCAAGGGCGTAAAGAAGCATGGCATGCGCATCGGAAATTGGTTGACGGCGGACCAGGGGAAGCGACTCCTCACAGCGTTCGGCGGTGAGGACCTACGTTCCAACCGGGACTACGCCATGATCGCGGTTCTGCTCGGTTGTGGCCTCCGGAGAGCGGAGGTAGCCGGGCTCACCGTCGAAGACCTCCAACAGCGAGAAGAGCACTGGGTCATCGCCGACCTTGTTGGCAAGGGTGGTCACGTTCGAACGGTGCCAGTCCCGACCTGGGTGAAGCTTGCGGTGGACAGCTGGTTGACCGCTGCCGGCATCTCGACCGGCCCGGTCTTCCGGGCGATCAACAAGGCCCACCGGATCGCGACAAGTGGTTTCAGCCCGAAAGTCATCTGGGGCGTCGTAAAGGCGGGGTCCGCGAAATGTGGTCTGGATCGCGTTGCGCCGCACGATCTCCGCCGTACCTGCGCCCGATTGTGCCACGAGGCAGGCGGAGAGCTTGAGCAAATCCAGTTCTTGCTCGGACATGTAAGCGTTCAAACCACGGAGCGATATTTAGGCTGCAAGCAGCGGCTCCGAAATGCGGTCAACGACAAAATCGGCCTGGAGCCAGCGTCGTCTTGAGCATTTCCGTTCACGCTGACCTACTTATCTGGACCTATCGGGCAACTTTCCGATTGCCGATCCGCCGGGTTGTATCGCCCTGCCAGAAACCGACTTCTGGGGGATCGGACACCTCAAGCTTAAATACGTCCGGGCCGCGATAGTTTCCAACCCTTGTATCCGACTAAGTTGCCCTTAACTCGCCCATGAGCGCTTCGCAATTTGGAGAAGCGGCTATCTTCGGAGGATAAGATATGGGGCGTTCTTCTGTTCCCAGGCTCTGATGGCCGCGCAGAGGGGTGTGGGTGCGAAGTCGGTTATGTGGTAACCCAACCGCAACTGACGCTCCACAGTGTAGGGCGGCACATCACGACCGAGTTTGTTGCTCAACAATGCCGCTAGAATCGCGGTCATGTCATGCCCGCAGCCGACCTGCCAGTGGTCGTGATCGGCCTTCTGCAACGCCACCATCATGCCCAGCAGTTCAGTTGCTGAGCGCTTGCATGCGAGATTCTGCGCCAACACTTCCTGCACCAGCTTCGCCGGGTCGATTTGCGGCGGTGGCCCTACCACAAATCTAGTGTAATCAATCTTATTGAAGCCCAAGCTTAGCTTATGTTTAAGAGAAGCTAAGCGCAGGTAGCCAAGCGGGATGCTTGCGGACGCCAAGAGCGGCCCGATATTCCGGCCAAACTCGTCCGCTTTGTGGTCGTACTCGATTAGCAGCCTGACCGGAGCTGGAGATTTCAGCAGCATCGACTCCAGGTCGTGTTCGTCGCTGACGACCACGTCCGGGTCTAGGGTCAGTTGGCCATCTACTCTCGAAAAGTCGGCGTCTACCACCACTAGGACGCCGGCTTGTTTCGATTTTCGCAGGTCGTTAAGAGCATCGTATGCGTTCCGCTTGCCTTCAGTCGGAACGACATCGCACAGGGATTCGTCAATCAGATTACGAAAGACGCGCACGTCCTTCGCGCCCTCGACAAGCAGCGCAGACGCTTTCTTGCGTACTGTTCTGCTCAGCCTAATTTCGTTTGCTATCGAAAACCCGTCTACCGAGCTCCTCACACGGGCTGCTCCGTGGCCATGCCTTGCAATTCAACCGTAAGGTCATCCCATCTGTCGTGGACGATCTGCGGGGAATGGGTGGCGATAAGAACGTCGAAAGAGGCCAATTCGGTGACCTGCTGCAGGTCCCGGAGGAATTGCTTCTGCCAAGTCACGTGCAGCGAGATTTCCGGCTCGTCGATCATGACCAACGAATTGGATTCCACCCGGAACAGAAGTTCGGAGAACAACACGAGCATGTGCTGTTCACCGCTGGACAGATGCGATGGGTTGAGAGGTTGATCGCCGTCCGTGCGGAACACGAATCCTCTCTCCTTGTCGATCGAGATTCTCTTATAAGGGAACCGGCTGTTGACGATATCCTTCAACAAGTCGATCTTCGCCGCGATGTCGTCGAAGACGCCCAGCTTCTTTTCAACGTCAGTCACATAGACCGGTAGAACGCGCTGAGTTGGCTCCTGCAGTTCCTCGGGAACCTGGAAGCGCAAATCCTCCTGCTTGTCCAGCAACCCGGCGTCCTGTAGCCGATTGCGTTTTTCCTCCAGCTTGTTCAACTTCTCTCGAAGCTGAGCAATCGAGTCGGTTGGATACACCGTCGCGGATTGCATGTGTTCGACCAGCCGACCGGGAAATGTGCGATCGAGCGACTGCGAAAGCGTGGCGTACTCAGCGAGTTTGGCCTGAATCGCCTTGGCCAAGTCGTTGGCATGGATAGCGACCGAAAGCTCCAGAGCAGGTGAACCTTCATACTCGTGTGGGCGCCGGTGGACGTTGCCTTTCGACAGGCGCAGAAGCCGCTGGCTTTCGATGAACCGCACCTTCACCGATTTCTGCAAATGGTGAAGCCACTCCGCGTTGGGCTTCTCCGTTTTGAAAAGACCCGGCGGCATTTGGTCGGCGAAGCGGTCAATCAGGTCCTCGAATGTCAGTTCCTCATTGGTCGGAGCATACCTCCAAGTATTGCGCCCCTCGCGGACGATTCCGCTGATGAACTGTTCGAACGGAGGTAAGGCGAAGTGCGGTTCCATATCCTCCGGCATGGGGCTGGCAAAATCGGCTCGCTCCACTTCCTTACCTTTCCTCAGCAGGCGGACGTGGATGCCGTGTGAACGCCTCCGCTTTCCACTAACGCGCTCACCGTTGAGCTTCGTTACGGAAACGGTGCTGCCGTCTTCTAACTCGACACGGAACTCCTTAAACGGCGTTGTCCGCAAATCCGAATACCGCTTGTTGAACAGGGCATTGACCATGCGCAAGATCGTCGTCTTGCCGTAGCCATTCATGCCATGGATGATAGTGATTCGGTCATCCAGCTTCATGCCGATGTCGTGGTTGAACATGCCGAACAGGCCATCAACGCTGATGCGGGTAATCCTCATTGGCTTTACCTCCTCGTCGCATTTGCGATTCATACCGCCGCCTGCACTTCTCCAGGGAACTTTCATTTTGACCCGCCTTCAACTTTAGAACACAGGGAATCAGAGGGCGTCAGGACGAAACCCCAAAAGTAAGGATACTCCGGCTTGCGCCGGGAGCGCGTCGTAATTAAGAAAGTCACTGTTTGGAATCACAGTGTATGGCGCGAAGAAGGCTCCCGCACCATACTCATTACCGCTCTTAAGGAGCACAAACCAACGATTCCAAATCAACCAGCTTTGACCTCAAGCTAGTCTGGGTTTGCCATTCCGGCGCCTTCGCGACGGTATAGCAACGTCTAGTTTACCACGCGTCCCTCGGCGCCATCCCCGTCAATTCGGGCACCTTCGGATTTCAGCACCGAGAGCGTGAAGTCGCTGGAAATCAGCGACTTGGCGGAGGCGTCATCGATTACTCCCCATAAACGCGCTAGGTTTCGGCGATCCACCTTTTGGTCCGGAGTCGAAGTCACCGAGAATCATCCTCCGCGCCGGGTGCCAGATTCCTGGCGCTAACGGCCAGTCGGTCCAGATACGGCGTTGTGGGAAACGTCGCCTCTTTGGCCGCATGGTGTCGGCCACTCGTACAAAGCTCAGATCGATCCCACAGCCCCCAGCGACCTCGCAATCGGCCGGAAACTGTGAGCTGGGAAGTTGGCGGATCAGGAAAAGGAGGGCGCCCTCTGCCCAGGAATCCGGCCACCGACGCCGCTCGGGACGTTTTGGAGACTTGCTGACGAGTCGAAATCAAGAGGACCAAAGCGTCACCGCGCTTCTTCTCAGGGATAACTGGGTATTAGAATGCGCCTAAGTTAACGCTTATTGGGGGCACCCCCGGGCGCTCCGGGACGGTGGATGCCGCTCGCGAAGAGGGTCGAGATGAGTCTCGCCCCAGCAGGCAGGAGTGCCTGCGCCACGAAAACGGGCTCATCCCAAATTCCACGACGTCAGGAGCTCCGCGTCTCGATGCGCGCCAATGGCCTCATTCCGAGCGGCGCGCCAGCCCTTATCCCGCCGGCTCCACTACCGCCGACATGGATCCCTTGGACCGCTCCAGGCGCCAGTCCCGCCCGTAGGCATGGATCTGGTCGCGGCCGAATTCCGCCTCCGCCAACTCGCAGGTAATCAGCACCGTCCGGCCGCATCGATCCACCTCTTCGGCGTGACGATATGCCTGGTCCAGCGAAAAGATGAAAATCCGCTGCAGCATTTCGATGACGTAGTCGTAGGTGTGATCGTTATCGTCCAGGAGCACGACGCGGTAAAGCGGAACCAACTGGTTCTGCTCGACAACTTCCGTATCGGGAGCGACCGAAGGCTTCGACATGCACACCGGCCACCGCCGGTAAGACCAGTATCCGTCATCACCCTGCCAAGCCACAACCGGCCGGCCGCGAGGTGCGCCAAAATAGGAATACAGTGCCTCATACCCCGCAGCGCCAACCCATCTACCTGGATCACCACGCCACCACTCCGGTGGACCCGCGCGTCCTGGCCGCCATGCTCCCCTTCTTCGGGCCCAAGTTCGGCAATGCCGCCAGCCGCAGCCACCGTTTCGGTTGGGAAGCGGAACAGGCCGTGGAGTTCGCCCGGAAACGCGTGGCCGCGCTGGCCGGCGCCCTGCCGCGCGAAATCGTGTTCACCAGCGGGGCCACGGAATCCAACAACCTGGCCATCAAAGGCGTGGCGGAAGCCTACCGCTCCAAGGGCAATCACATCGTCACCATGGCCACCGAACACCAGGCCGTGCTCGACCCCGTGCGCCATCTGGAACGTCTGGGCTACGCCTCCACCATCCTGCCGCCCCGCCCCGACGGCCTGCTCGACCTCGACCGCCTGCGCGCCGCCATCCGCCCCGAGACCCTGCTGGTGAGCGTGATGTACGCCAATAACGAGACCGGCGTGATTCAGCCCGTCCGCGAGATCGGCGCCCTGTGCCGCGAAAACGGCGTGCTGTTTCACTGCGACGCCGCCCAGGCATTCGGCAAAACGCCGATTGACGTGAACGGCGACCAGATCGACCTGATGTCCGTCAGCGCCCACAAGATGTACGGCCCCAAAGGCGTAGGGGCGCTCTACGTGCGGCGCCGCAAGGTGAAACTGGCGGCACAGATGGATGGCGGAGGCCACGAATCGGGCATGCGCTCGGGCACCCTCAACGTGCCCGCCATCGTAGGGTTTGCGGAAGCCTGCGCCCTTTGCGCCGCCGAAATGGTGGAAGAGAGCCGGCGTCTGGGCGCCCTGCGCGACCGTCTCCGGCAGCAACTGGAGAGCGGTCTGGAGGCCGTCGCGGTCAACGGTTCGCTGGAGCATCGCCTGCCCGGCAATCTGAACGTGAGTTTCGCCGGGGTCAACGCCGAAACGCTGCTGATGAGTCTGCCGGAAGTGGCGCTCTCCACCGGGTCCGCCTGTTCTTCCGCGGTTGCCGAGCCCAGCCCCGTGCTGCGCGCCCTGGGAATCGGCGAGGATCTGGCGCGCTCTTCGGTGCGTTTCGGACTGGGCCGTTTCAACACCGAAGAAGAGATCGATTTCGTGGCCCGCCGGGTTATCGAATCGGTCAGGCGGCTGCGCGCCTTCACGCCGGTGTGATAATGGCGGAAGGCGGAACGCATGAAAAAACTACTGGTAGCTTGTACTGTGACGGCCGTGTTGGCGGGCCTTGCAGGTGTGGTGGTGGCGCAGCAGACGCGCCGCGAGGAGGTAAGATCGTCGGGTGCGGCCGAGGATGCCCGGCCCAACAGCCCCAATGTTCCCGACGTCTACGCCATCAACGGCCAGTTCGACCGCGTGGTGATCCTGCGCTTCAAATACCAGACCGACCTGCTGGCCGGTATGGAAAAGATGGTGAAGGAGCAGCACATTAAGAATGCCGTGATCCTGTCGGCCATCGGATCGGTGCGCAATTACCAGGTCCACGCGGTCTCCAACCGGACGTTTCCGTCCAAGGACACGTTCACCACGGACCCCACCGCCCCGGCGGACGTGATCGGCATGAATGGCTACATCATCAACGGGGTCATACATGCGCACATGACCCTGGCGAATACCGAGAAGGCGTTCGGCGGACATCTGGAGCCCGGCACCAACGTCTTCACGTTTGTGACCGTGACGATGGGCGTGCTGGCCGACGGCGTGGACATCAGCCGCATCGACGACAAGACCAATCGCTGAGGTATTTCGGGGACAGGCTACATAACCTCGAAACTCGGCCGGTGTATTTCGAGGTTATGTAGCCTGTCCCCGAAATAGCCCCCGGCTCACGTGTTATAATCCAATAGTCTTTCCTGCAAAGATCCAGGGAATAATTATGCCGAAGCTCAAGACCCACAAAGGTGCGTCTAAGCGGTTCAAGAAAACTGGCACGGGCAAAATCGTTCGCGGTCATGCCTTTGGACGCCATATCTTGACCTCGAAGCCGCACAAACGCAAGAAGAAATTGCATCAGTCCGTGGTCGCCGATAAGGCCGACCAGCCGGTACTGAAGCGCATGCTCCCCTACTAAAAGGGTGAGTGTCATTGCGCGGACGGCGCCTTTCGCACGTGCCCGAACCGCCAATCCAAGCAACACTAAAAAGGAGATGAAACGTGCCTAGAGTTAAAAGAGGGACCCACCGCCGGGACACCCGTAAAAAGACGCTGAAACTGGCATCCGGTTATTTTCTCACCAAGAGTAAACTCAACCGTGCCGCCCAGGAGGCCGTGGAGCGTGGGCTCAAATTCGCCTACGTCGGCCGCAAGAATAAGAAGCGCGATTACCGTTCGTTGTGGATCGTGCGTATCAACGCTTCCTGCCGCGCCGCCGGCATATCCTACAGCCAGTTCCTGCACGGCCTGAAGACCGCCAGCGTGGACCTGAACCGCAAGGTTCTGGCGGATATCGCCCTCAAAGACGATGCCGCGTTCCAGCAACTGGTAGCCACTGCGAAAGCGGCCCTGGCTAAGGCATAATTGCACTATGGCCCCTCTCGAATTCGAAGTCGATTCCCTGAGCAGTCTCGAAGAGCGGATCCAGCGGGCGGTTCAGTGGGTGGCGCAGTTGCGCCAGGAGAAGGCTGCGGCCGTGGAAGCGGCCGCCGAAGCCAGAGCCGAGGCGGATCGCCTTGCCCAGGAAGTGAAATCGCTGCAGGCCGAGCGCAAACAGGTCCGCTCCCGCATCGAAAAACTGTTGGGGCAGATCGACCAGATCGGCGGCAGTTAGCCGCGCCTGCTCTTCCGGAGGTTCGGTTGGAAAGCGTAGCCGAAAAACAGCCCGTTCGCGTCACCATTCTGAGCCGTGCGTATGTGCTGCGGACGGCGGACGATCCGCGCCAGGTGGAAGCCTTGGCGAACAGCGTGAACGAATTGATGCTGTCCATCGCCTCGCGCGCTCCCAACGCCGATTCCACCCACATCGCCGTGTTGGCCTGTCTGCATCTGGCCGACAGGCTCCGCCTGCTGGAGCACGATCTTTCGAGCCTCAAGGAACGCGTGGACCGCAAATCCAGCGAGTTCGCCGCCCTGCTCGACCAGTTGGTTCCCGCATCGGGACCCGAACCGGGAGAAGACGCATGATGGCGCGCATTTTCTTCGCTTCGCTTGTGGTGGCCGCAGTCTTCGCCGCCGCCAGCTACCAGGATGAAATCGCCGCCTGGCGCACCCACCGCGAGGCCAGTCTGAAAGCCGAGGACGGCTGGTTATCGCTGGCCGGGCTCTACTGGCTGCACGAAGGCGCCAACCCGTTCGGCCGGGATCCCGGCGAAATCACTCTTCCCGATGGCCCCGTCCACGCCGGCGTGTTCCACTTGCAGCAGGGAAAAGTGACGGTCACGCTCGATGGCGGCACGCGCGAAGTGAAGCCCGATTCCGACGACATCGTGCAGATCGGGAGGGTCCGTCTGCTGGTCATCAAGCGGGCCGACAAGTACGGCATCCGCGTGAAAGATCCCGAGAGCCAGGCACGGCGCGAGTTCAAAGGGATCGAGAGTTACCCGGCCGACGAACGGTACCGCGTGACGGCGAAGTGGGTCGCGGAACCGAGGAAAATTCCGATCCTCAACGTGATCGGCCAGACCGAACAGAGCGAGTGCCCCGGATACGCCGTCTTCAAGCTGCTGGGGCGCGAGTTGCAGTTGCATCCCATCCTGGAAGAGTCCGGCGCGAAGGAGCTTTTCTACATCTTCAAAGACGAGACTTCAGGCAAGGAAACCTACCCCGCCGGCCGCTTCTTTTATTCCGGCATGCCGAAGGACGGGCAAGTGATTCTGGACTTCAATAAGGCTTACAATCCGCCCTGCGCCTTCACGCCGTATGCCACCTGCCCGCTGCCGCCGCCGGAAAATCGTCTGGCGGTGCGCAT
>Ga0182030_10025912_pt1 | contig 10651 bp, 11 predicted proteins | sample 812S3MmetaG_FD_121299 | JGI IMG/M metagenome (GOLD analysis project Ga0182030, IMG submission 121299) | Permafrost microbial communities from Stordalen Mire, Sweden - 812S3M metaG (Illumina Assembly) | ecosystem: Environmental > Terrestrial > Soil > Wetlands > Permafrost | place: Sweden... | reverse complement strand
TCAATCGAACGATGTTATTAAATATTCTAGAACCCCTATCGGTAAACTCAAGGACCTTTAAGCAGCATATTCTAGCGATAATACTGTAGCATAGCCCTAAAAAATATACAAATGAACTAAAAGCCCAATATAGCAAAAGGTTTGATCGCTCAGTAGAGATGAGGATATAATATTGATATGAAAAACACCGAGAAAGTAATATACCTGGCTGGTGGCTGTTTCTGGGGTCTAGAAGAGCTATTTAGAGAAGAGCCTGGGGTCATTGATAGCGAGGTTGGCTACTGCGGAGGTAAAAATAGTCACCCGAATTTTTATTTTCACCCAGGTCATGCTGAGACACTTGCTATCACCTATGATACAGATAAAACCACTTACGAAGCTATACTGGACTATTTCTTCCGAATTCACGATCCGACTACCCTAAACCAACAAGGTAATGACATCGGCTCATCCTATCGCTCAGCAATTTTTTATACCAATGACGACGAACTAAAAGCCGCTAAAGCTGTCATTGCTAAGGTAAATGCTTCGGGTCTTTATAAAAACCCTGTAATTACGTCATTAGAGAAATTTAAAAAATTCTACACCGGGGAACAGTATTTTCAGGATTATCTTCAAAACAACCCCGGTGGCTATACCTGTCACTATCTCCGAACCGATAAGAGTCTTATTTAAGCCAGATGACAAAACTCGTTTTTGCCACTAATAATCCAGGCAAGCTAGACGAGATTAGATCTTTCGCTAAGAAATTTAATATCGAAGTATTGTCACCAAGTGATTTAAAACTAAGTTTCTCGGTTAATGAAGGCGGCAAGAGCTACGCCGAGAACGCTTTACTTAAAATGCAGGCCTTGCTGGCACAAATAACCGATGAACAACTATGGGTGGCTGGTGATGACAGCGGTATTGGTATCGATGCTCTGGGCGGTGCTCCCGGAATTCGTACCCGTCGCTGGGCAGGGTACGAGATGAGCGATCAGGAAATAATAGACTACACTCTTAGTAGCCTTAAGGGGCTGCCAAAAGCCAAGCGAACTGCACATTTTAACTCAGTTGTAGCTATCGGAAAACTAAATTCGGAGCCAAAAATATTTAAGGGTCAGGTTAGTGGTTATATTCTCGACAAACCCAACAAAAGAATATCGTTGCAGCCAGGTTTACCGTTTAGGAACCTATTTCATACCGACGAAGGTAGATACTTAGGCCACAACCTAAACTCTGCCAATCATCGCCAGCAAGCTTTCAAGCAGATCTTTGAATATATTAGTCCCTAGTAAGCCTATTTCTTAGGCTGTTTGGGCTTACGGATTTCGCGTTTGGGTCGATCCTTCGACATATATTCCCCCCTTATTAATACGGACAAATCTTAGTAATAGTCTTAGTTTGGACAGTTTGGGCATCTTGGACAAGGGCGTGGCTCAACCAATAGGGCTTACTCTTAGCTGTTTCAAGGGAATCACCAGGGAATGGTGGCATATATGGTCCAATCCAGGTGTCAATCAATTCAAAGTTACCCTCATGGTCAGCCTTAATGATAATGCTAAGTTTTTGGCTAGGCGAAGGTGAGCGGTTTTTTGCATAGCGTGAAAATACCTCTTTCTTAACCGGTTGGGCGTAGAAAATAGTATCCTTTTCAGTTGTCTCAATAATATCGGTGTTACCGATCACTCGGCCTAAATCAAACTCCAAAGACAGATCAGTTTTTCTCATATCGATCGGTGCAAGGACTTCTTTAATCAGGTTGATAACGTAAGGTTGGCGGCTCAGATACTTACCGGCCGAGGAAAGAATTAAGTTAACATAAACTTGATAGCCATCGGTTGACTGGATAATAATGTATTTATACATAGCGACCCCTCTTGTAAGCCTTATTATACGCTGTTAGCCAGCTAATAGCCAGCTGCTTTAGCCCTTTAGAGTACTTGGTTAGGTGTGTTAATGTAGTAAATACTTAAATTTGCAAAAAAATACCTAATATGTAATAGTATTACTTAAGAAAGAATAATTTATTGTTAGGTATATGGAAGCTCAACAAACCAATCAGGAGTATCTAAAGTATAGTCGATTAGCTCGAACAACGGCTTCATTGATACTATCTGCCGGAGTTTTTGTTCCAATTGAGTCAAGTGCGAGTAATTCCCAGGTAGAGTCGCTAAGTTCTATTCCCCTTGTCTCTGAATCACTTCAAGCTAGAGAGCCGGTGACACCAATGGAAATCCGTTTACCAGATTCGGCAGGAGGTGTTCGACTGAGAAAATCCCTACAACAGTTAGCCATCTCTACTACTTGGACTGGCTACGGCGTAAATGCTCGCTCAGGACAATTTTTCAATCAAGTATCTGCTGAATTTATGGTGCCGCGTTTATCTTGCCCCACCTCTCCACCTAAAGGCGATGGTTATCAATATGATTTGGGTGGCTCTTTTTGGGTCGGTATTAATGGTTTCCCCAACAACAACCCCAAGACTCCGGCAATTGAGCAAGACGGTCTTGATTTTTTTTGTTCTGGCTATAATGAGGCTACCGGTCATCAAAATGCCAATTATTTCATGTTCTATGAACCTTGGCCTTCGAGTTCTACTCCTGTTCTAACCGCTGAGCCAGTCTCAGTTGGCGACACTATCGAAGCTGAGGTTGATTACTCAGATGGGTCTTATTATTTTAATATAGAAGATTTAAATATCGGTGAAGGATTTAACAGTCCACCGACGGCCTGTCCGATACCGCCCGGAGACACCACTAGCCAACCCTGCACCAATACTTACGTGGAGTATATCGCAGAAAACCAGACTCCCGGCGAACTTGGGCTGGCAGATTTTCATAGGGTTCAGTTCACTGATGCTACAGCTTCAACGACCGAAGAAACTACAGTATCAACTAATGGACCGATACCACTTGGAGACTACATTATTACTAACCCCACTACGAAAATAGTGTTTGCACTTGAGCCTCAAGGCTTTATGCAGACTGGCCCCGTGGCACACCGCGGAGACTCGTTTGGAGTAAAGTGGGGCTCCTAATCGTTCCGGCAAGCGTTAGGGGTATATGTTGAAAAAATAGTCAAAATATTATGAAATTGGTGGCCGCCATGCTATACTCTAGATAAGCAAGTGGTTAATCCAAACCTCTCCGTTTGAATATTTTTTCTTTAGCACTCTAAATTATCATCTCGGTCAGACTTTTTATTAAGCTCGTGTGATATTAAATCAATCGAAGGGAAAAATATTATGGCAATGAAATTATATGTAGGCGGTTTAGCTTACTCAGTAACAGAATCCGAGCTAGAGGCTTTATTTGCCGAACAGGGCAAAGTCGATAGTGCTGTCATTATCAAGGACCGAGACAGTGGTCAATCAAAAGGCTTTGGTTTCGTAGAAATGTCTGACCTAAAAGAAGGTCAGAATGCTATCAAGGAATTAAACGGCAAAGATGTATCTGGCCGTTCGATTACAGTTAACCAAGCTCGTCCTCAAGAAGATCGTCGCCCAAGCGGTGGTAGTAGCGGCGGTTTCCGTAAGTCTTACTAGATAATATCTAGCTTTTTGTTTTTGTTAGCCCTAGGTAAGTAGCGGGTAAAGATATCTTTACCCGCTAGGAGAATATTAGTTATGAAAAAAATTAATAAACATATTGTCGTCGTACGTTCATCGGATATTTGGCTGAGTTCACTGAGCCTAGTCTCTTGTGATGGTATTGTGGCATTACTTAAAAATTTCTATGAGTCCGTCGATGTAATTACGGTGAATAATCCGGACGATCTAGAAAAGATTATTCTGGCCAGTCCCGATCTAGTTTTTATGGGCATGAAATTCGTGCCCACCGACACTAAATTGGGCCTAAACGACCCTAACAAGATTTGGCTAAGTGATTATCTTGATGAACACCAAATTAGCTATACTGGTTCTGGGCAAATGGCCCATGAGCTTGAGCTCAATAAACATTTTGCTAAACAGCGGGTTAGAGATCGTGGTATCAATACCTCAAATTTTTATGTCAGGGGAAAACTAGGGACCTTTGCTTCCGATAGCGCGCTAAACTTCCCGCTTTTCATAAAGCCAACTAACAGGGGCGGTGGTTTGGGTATTGATAGTGACTCATTGGTTAATAATTATCAACAACTGGAAGCCAAAGTTTTATCAATTCGTCTTGTCCACGGCTCTGACTCACTGATTGAGGAATATTTACCTGGTAGGGAATTCTCCGTCGCCATTTTAAAAGATGATGCTTCGAGTGGCTATTCCGTCATGCCCCTAGAACTGGTAGCTCCCAAAGATGCTCAAGGCGCCCGAATTCTATCGCAAGAAGTAAAAGCCGCTGATGAGGAAGATTACTTAGAGATTACTGACCCAACGATTAAGAAGAACGTTAGCGAACTAGCCATGAAAGTTTTTGAGGCACTCGGTGCCCGAGATTATGGTCGAATAGATATTCGACTAGATGGCACTGGTGTGCCACAGTTTCTTGAAGCCAATCTGTTGCCCAGCTTACTGGCTGGTTACGGTAATTTCCCGAAAGCCTGTTTGCTAAACCTCAATCTCAGTTACGGCGACATGATCCTTGCAATCACCAAACTTGGTTTCGAGCATACTAAAACCCTAGCTCCTAAACACAGCTATTCCCCATCTAAGCTTCCGGTAATGAATACTCTTGAATTAGTCAGCTAGTATTTAATTAATCTAAAAGTCGCCTACGGCTATATATAAAAATCTCTAGCTGGCATATAATTACCGGCAAGAGATGGCTGATAACGATATCCCTAATCCAAGCGTAGCACTACCCGGACCAGTGATGAGTGGTCTAAGCGGTAATGAAGTATATTGTATGGCGATGCTGGGCTTGACACCCGGAGATCTAATTATTGGCAACAGTGTTTACTCGATGGGTCTGCTTGGTGGATTAAAGACCGATATAAAGACAGCATTTGGTGGTGAGTTACATAGCTATTCTCAGATGGTAGCCGAAGGCCGACAACGTTCCTTTGACAGGCTGCGGGAGGAACAGGCGAAGTGTGGCTCAGCTGGTGTAACTGGTGTTAGTAATGATTTGATCTTCCATAATACCTCCAATAACATTGAATTTTTATCAATTGGATCAGGCGTTAAGACGGCTTCTAACTCTAACGCTCAATTTACAACCTCAGCCAATGGCCAAGAATTGTTCTGCATGGTTGATGCTGGATACTCACCGATATCTTTTGTATTTGGCAATGTCTCCTACTCTATAGGTCTAGCTACCCACGCCATCGGCGGTTTCAAACAAATGATAAAAGGTGAGGTTAAAGAATTTAGTGACATCTTCAACACTACTCGTAACTTAGCTTTGCAGCGAATTGCCAAAGACGCCGAAGCGGCCGGGGCTAACTCGGTAGTTGGTATAAAAACAACCGTTCTACCTTTCGGTAAAAACGAAGTTCATGAGATGGTAATGATTGGCACGGCTGCGAACCATCCTATGGCACCTGGGAACCTGCCCGCGACAACTGGTATTATGACCTCTGACCTTTCAGCCGTAGAGACTTGGAGCATAGCTAAGCTCGGTTATATGCCTCTTGAGCTGGTTATGGGTACTTCAATTTACTCACTAGGGGTTATGGGTGGGATAAAAGCTTCTTTAGAAGAACTGGTTCACGGTCAAGTTGATGCTCAAACCGAGATGCTCTACGGCGCCCGAGAATCCTCAATTAATAAGCTAAGAGCTCAGGCAACTATCTTAAAAGCCGATGATGTTTTTGGAATTAAAACCTATATCTATGACTTGGGAAGTGGTTTGCTAGAATTTCTGGCTATCGGAACGGCAGTTAGAAAAGTTAATGGGCTTACTACCAATTCTCAGCAGTTGCCACCTCAGGCTATAATTTACGACAGGGATACATATATTGATGTTTCCGATCTTCACACTAGAGTTAATCTGAATGCAGACAGCAATTAAGGCCCTTCATAGTCACACCCCTAAAGGTGTATAATTAGTATAGATTCAACAATAAAAAGGGAGTAAAGTTTGGAATTAACCATTAAGCGGACATTTTCGGCGTTGCATATACGCAATTTCCGGTTATTTATTTTCGGTCAAGGCATATCGATGTGTGGTACCTGGATGCAGACCGTCGCTGTCTCTTGGCTGGTCTTAAAAATGACTCATTCCGGAACTCAGCTGGGGCTAGTTATTGCCGCCCAATTTTTGCCGATTTTAATTTTTGGTGTCTGGGGCGGGGTGGTGGCTGATCGATTTAATAAGCGCACCATTCTATATTTTACCCAAACCCTAGCCGGGCTACTGGCTTTAACTTTTGGTATATTGGTTTTAGCACACGTTATTACGCTCTGGATGATCTATGCTCTATCAATTGGCTTTGGGATGGTATTGGTTGTCGATAACCCAACCCGGCAAGCTTTTGTTAGTGAGATGGTCGGCCGTGAACAGCTAAAAAACGCTATCACCCTTAACTCAACCATGGTTAACATGGCCAGAGTGATTGGCCCATCATTTGCTGGTATTTTGATTGCTACCGTTGGTATTGGGACCTGTTTTATTGTCAATGCCGGCTCTTACCTAGCGGTTTTAGTCGCTCTATATTTGATGCATGGTGGTGAACTTAACCCGTCTCCGAAGTCGGTTCGTGAACCTGGCCAAATTCGTGCCGGGCTAGCCTATGTTTGGAGTGAACCAAAATTAAAGTCGACACTTCTGATGATGTTAATTATTGGAACATTCGCCTATGAGTTCCCGGTTATCTTGCCACTCTTTGCAACCATTACCCTCCACGGTGATGCTAGGACCTATTCAATCATGATGGCGGCGACCGGTGTCGGAGCTATAGCTGGTGGTATATATACTGCCTCTCAGGCGACCACCCGAGAAACTCAGTTAGTCTGGTCAGCCATACTTTTTGGTATTAGCATTCTGCTGGCATCTTTAATGCCTAATTTGGTTAGCGTTATTATTCTACTAGTCATAGTCGGGAGTCTGTCGGTATTATTTATAGCTCTTGGTAACACTACCTTGCAACTGACCTCGGAACCCAGTATGCGTGGGCGTGTTATGGCTCTATGGATGATAGCTTTTGCTGGGACTACACCAATCGGCGGGCCAATAATTGGCTTTATTAGCGACCACACCAACCCTCGCATTGGTCTGGCAACCGGTGGTTTATCGGCGGTTATTGCCGGTGGGATAGGCCTATATGTTTATTCTCGTGGCGTGAAGCGTTCAACTTAGTTTTTATGGTGGCGGCGAAAGATAGCGTCTTTATATTCTTGTCGTTCGCCCAACCAGAAACTAGTGATCATCAGGCCAATAATTGCTAGTGAAGGCCAAGCAATCCATAACCAGGTTTTGGTACTTTCGAAGAATTTTGCTAGACCACCAACTGACGGCGCCGGCAGCAGGTAATTGGTTGAATATATATTGGCAGCGTTGGGGTTTCTGATTAAGGCAGCTAACTGCAAAATATGAACATCGCCGTTAGCATCGGTAGCTTTAATAATAACCGGGTAATAACCTTGCTGGGAAAAAGTATGTTTTATGGTCAGTAGGCCAGAAGCGTTGGTAATTACTTCGGTCTGCTTAGAATCACCCCAGCTAATCGTCAGGGTTATTGGTGGTATACCACCTTGAATCTGGACGCGCCAACTAAAGGTGTTATTTACGACAAAAGTTTGATACTGGAAATTACTAACTAGTAATAGAGGCAGTACTGTAGTTGGCGGGGGAGTTGGGGTGGTCGGAGTGGTCGGGGTGGTCGGGCTGACCGCGATGGTGTAGGTGACGGTAATGCCAGAACTAGTTGGGCCCGCTTGGTTAGTAATGTTATAGGCCCGAGCTACTAAATCATTTGTGCCAAGAAACAGACTCAACTCTAGCTGAAATGTACCACCGGTAGTACACATACTTGTGCCGCTGAAGCCACCGTTGTTGTATACATTAACGTAGGAACCATCAGGACAATAGCCTTCGACTAGAATGTTTGATGTGTTAAAGGAAAAACCGTCTGTTGGTGATGTGATTACAGCTGGCGAGGTTAATATTGCTGCCGGAACGGTAGCGGTAATTGTTAGAGTATCGGCGACAACTCTATAGGTCCACTCAAAAACAAATACTCCAATAACCAGGACGAACAGCAGAGTAATTGGGTGTAGTAAGATTCGCTTGTGGACTGGCCGTTTTTTACGTATCTGCAGTTTAATAATTTTCTTTTTAGGGTCGCGGCGCATCAAACCTACCCTACTACCACGCAGTTTCTTAAGAGTTTTGGGTTTTGTCTGTTTTTTTGATTTTACTTTTCGGTTTTTCATTTTAAAAAACTTTACTGCAATTATATCATATTATGTTTCGCGGTAAATACTAGGGCGTTTATTCATAACACATAATGTACTATTATTAAGTAAGGTTGGATACGACTTCAAGTACTATGACTAAGCCTCATAAGAAATTACTAATTGTCTGTACTATTTTATTTGTCATTTGTGCAGTTATACTACTGCTGATAGACAAACAATGGACTCAGCCGACTACCACGAGTGCAGTAAGTAGTCCTTATCCAGTTACTAAGCAAGCAGCTCTCAACCTGATCCCCAAAGACTATAGCGACAACTTTGTTAGTTTTAATTATCCGACAATTATGACGATGAACCAGACGCCTAAGTTTGGCCCACCGATTGTTGATGTGGCTAATCTGTCCTACCCGGATGATGAGAGCTGGTTATTATCAGTTCAAGTCTTAAATATTCCGTCCGGTACTCTTTATGATAATAGCGCATACCAAGCACGAATAATTAATCCGACTACCTACCAACTAACTCAAAGTACCATTAATGGTATGTCAGTGCCGATCTTTACCGATAAAACAGCCTCGGGCTATAATCGAGTGGCTTTTCTGCTTAGCGGTAATTATCAAGCAACAGTCTCATTGACCGGTAACGATATTAGTGGGCTAACGCCATTAGTTAATACAATGGCCATGGTCCTAAATTCCTGGCAGTGGCAAGGTTCTTACTAAATTTGATTGTCAGACTTATAAGCAATACAATAATGGTTATATATGAGATTTAGCAGTTTGGTTTCTTTGCCTATAATTACACTCGGCGCATTTTTTGCGACGTTTGCTCATAGTACTACTTATTATATGCAGAGCTACAGCGTTGGCGCCGGAGCGACTAACACCGCCCACTCGACGACCTACACGATCCAGGGTAGCGTCGGCGAACAGGCTAATGGTACGGCAACTGATGGTACTAACACCAATCATAGTGGTTCGATTCAAACCGAACAGCTTAATATACCCGGAGCCCCAACCCTTAGCAACGGCTCTAATACTTATTACAATCAGTTAAACTTTATTTTATCGACTAGCGGCAACCCAACTGATACAACCTATGCCATTGCCGTTTCAACCAATAACTTTACCTCGACTCTTGGTTATGTACAGGCTAGTGGGGCATTGAGTGGGACGCAGTTTTACCAAAACTATACTGCTTGGGGCGGTGGTAGCGGTGCCTTCGTAACTGGCCTAACTGCTTCAACTACCTATGAACTGCGGGTAGCGGCCATGCAGGGGATGTTTACCAACAGCAACTTTGGTGCCTATGCCACAGCCTCTACCGTTGCCTATACAACGACCTTCTCGGTTAGCCCAAACTCTCTGAGCCTCGGCTCATTACTGCCTGGAACGGTTGTTACTAGCAGTAACCTGACTCTGGATTTTGCGACTACGGCCGCGCAGGGGGGCGATGTCTATGTATATGGGGCTAACGCCGGCCTACTTTCGGCTAACAAATCCTTTACTATTGCTGCAGCGACCGCGAACTTAGCTGTCGCAGCCTCAGGGTTTGGTCTACAAGCCACTGGCGCTAGCCAGTCTTTTGGTGGGCCTCTAACCATTGTCAGCCCATACAACGGCTCTAGCCATAATGTCGGCACAGAAACAACCGGTCCGGCGGATATTTTAACTACCGCGGCAGCCACTTTGAGCGGCACAGCTAGCGTTAACATACAAGCAGAAAGCTCGACAACTACACCTGATGCTTCTGATTATACGGAGACTCTTACCTTTGTTGCGGCGGGCAGTTATTAATAAACCTGTGGATAACTATTTGCACTAATTAAAAGCATTAGCTACAATGCAGCTCAGCGTTAACAAATAAACAAATTTAGAGAGGTCAAAAAACCATGAGGTCAATAAAAAATAAATTACAGAGATTCTATCTGTTAATAATGGCTGGGGCTTTGATTATAGCCAGCGTACTGGTATTTTCTCCAGCAGCTTTCGCGCTATCTTACTTAGTCAAACCGGAAGTTATTGAAACCAATATGAATGCGACCGGCACCAGTGCCCTTATTATTACCTTCACGACTTCAGCTTCTAACACCGGCACGGCTCTGTCGGTAACTTTCCCGGCTGGCTATACAGTTAACAGTACCCAACACTATCAAACAACCTTCGGCACTCCCAGCTGTACAGCCATAACTGGAGCTACTTCTGTCTTACCTGGCGCCCCAACTGCTACGGGTAGTGGTCTAGTGATTACCTTTGCCGGTATCACCGCTTTGAGCATTAACCACTCATATTGTGGTGTCTTAACCGGTACATCAGGTGTATCAAATGACTCTGTTACTAACCCAGCTGCAGGAGTCTATTCCGGTTCTATTACAGCCGG
>Ga0182030_10025911_pt1 | contig 10651 bp, 12 predicted proteins | sample 812S3MmetaG_FD_121299 | JGI IMG/M metagenome (GOLD analysis project Ga0182030, IMG submission 121299) | Permafrost microbial communities from Stordalen Mire, Sweden - 812S3M metaG (Illumina Assembly) | ecosystem: Environmental > Terrestrial > Soil > Wetlands > Permafrost | place: Sweden... | reverse complement strand
AAGTGGCCCACGCTTCCTTCCACGGCTTTGCGAATGTCATAGCCGGATTTGTTGGGCTCGATGGAAAGCATGCCCAGCAAAACGTAGGCAGTCCGTTTGTGTGCCATATATCTACAAGATATATCTACAAGATATAAACGTCAACACACGGACTCTCTTCCAATCGCGGGATTGCTTCATGCTTAGATTGAATTTCGCCTCATTTTTCAATTTAGATATGCATTCTTTGAGGTCCTTTTTTACAAATACATAGAGGTTTGCCGGATCGGATTTTCCGGCGGCACGCGGGTCACTTGCTCCCAGTGCCTCTGGCTCGGTAAAGTGTGACCCACGCGGGATTTCGATGGAGTGTCCCTCTTCTACGCCTCGTTGTACGCACCCGTCCGCGGCCATTTTTTTCCTATTCCCTATAAAGGATCGTCATGCCATCCATTCCCCTCTCGTCCCTTTCCAACCAGGACCTCGAATCCACCCTGCGCGAAAATCGCGTCTTTCCGCCGCCTCCAGAATTCAGCGCCAAAGCCCATATCAAGAGCCTCGAAGAATACGAAACTCTTTATAAGCAATCCATTGAGGACCCCGAAACCTTCTGGGCCGCTGCTGCAAAGGAGCTCCATTGGTTCAAACCCTGGGATAAGGTTTTGGACTGGAATCTCCCCTGGGCCAAGTGGTTTGTGGGCGGCAAAATCAATCTCAGCTACAACTGCGTCGACCGTCACGCCCGCGGCCTCCGCGCCAGCAAAACCGCCCTCATCTGGGAAGGCGAGCCGGGCGAAATCCGGCGCCTGACTTACGCCGAATTGCACGCCGAAGTCCAGAAGTTCGCCAACGCCCTGAAGTCTCTCGGCATCAAGAAAGGCGATCGGGTCGCCATCTACATGGGGATGACGCCCGAACTCGCCATCGCTCTGCTCGCCTGCGCGCGTATTGGCGCTGTGCACTCGGTCATCTTTGGCGGATTTGCCGCGACCGCGATTGCCGACCGCGTCAATGATTCGGGCTGCGTCGCGATCCTCACGCAGGACTCGAGCTACCGCCGCGGCGGCGAAATTCAACTGAAACGTACAGTCGACGAAGCGTTGCCAGGTTGCCCCACAGTCCAGCATGTTGTTGTCTACAAGCGGACTGGCTCCTCGATCACCATGGTCGAAGGACGGGACCACTGGTGGCACGATTTGGTTGCGAAAGCATTGGCCGAGTGCGCCGCGGAACCGCTGGACTCGGAAGATCCGTTGTACATCCTTTACACCTCCGGCACCACGGGCAAACCGAAAGGCCTCGTGCACACGACTGGTGGCTACTCAGTCGGCACCTATCTCACGACCAAATACGTCTTCGATCTGCGCGACGACGATATCTATTGGTGCACGGCCGACATCGGCTGGGTCACGGGGCACTCCTATGTTGTCTATGGGCCGCTGCAAAACGGCGCGACCGTGTTGATGTATGAGGGCGCACCGAACTGGCCGGACTTCTCGCGTTTCTGGAAGATCGTTGACGACCACAAGGTGACCGTCTTCTATACCGCGCCTACGGCAATTCGCGCGTTTATGAAGTGGGGCGACCAGCACCTAGTGAAGCACAAGCTCGACTCGCTACGACTGCTTGGTACGGTGGGTGAGCCGATCAATCCCGAAGCGTGGATGTGGTATCGCGAGAAGATCGGCCACAATCGCTGCCCCATTGTCGACACATGGTGGCAGACGGAGACGGGCGCTATTATGATCGCGCCCATTCCTGGAGCTGTGCCCACGAAGCCCGGCTCGGCCACGCGGCCTTTCTTCGGCATTCAGCCCGAAGTCGTAACGAAGCCGGACGCCGACGGCAACTTCCACGCTGTGCCGGCGGGCTCGGGTGGCCTGCTCATCATTCGCAAGCCCTGGCCCTCGATGGCGCGCACTGTCTACGGCGATCCCGAGCGCTATCAGAAAACTTATTGGACTGACGTGCCCGGTTGCTACTTCACCGGCGACGGCGCGCGCATGGATGCCGACGGCTATTTCTGGCTGATGGGCCGCGTCGATGATGTCATTAATGTGAGCGGCCACCGCCTCGGCACCATGGAAGTCGAGTCGGCTCTGGTTGCGCACCCCAAGGTCGCCGAAGCCGCGGTCGTGGGCCGTCCCGATGAATTGAAGGGGCAGGCGATCTCGGCTTTCGTTTCGCTCGAGAGCGGCAACGAGCCCAGCGAAGCGCTGAAGGACGAACTGCGAAAGTGGGTCTCAAAGGAGATCGGGTCGCTTGCGCGGCCGGACGATATTCGATTCACGGAAGCTCTGCCGAAGACTCGTAGCGGAAAAATCATGCGGCGGCTGCTGCGTGAGTTGGCCACTCATGGAGAAATTAAGGGAGACACTACCACGCTTGAAGATTTTACCGTCATTGCTAAGTTGCGGGAGGCGGATGAAGGGTAGTGGCTTCCCGATTGGGAGGCCCGTTCGAAAACTGAAGAGCGAAGATAGTGCGAGAATAGAACTGGCATGCGACAGAGGGTCGTCAAACAGCACTTCGCATCCGCCGGCTACCTGGCGCGATTTACGCTCGGCGGTGAACGCGACTCGCTGTTTTATGTTTTTCCACCGGGCCACGATCGATACCGGGAAGCCACGCCCGAAAGCACTGGCTTCGAAAAGCATTATCACGACATCGACGCTCCCGGGATCTCGCCCGATCAATTGGAAGTGTTCTTTCAAAAATTTGAGGGACCTGCGTGTGCGCTGTTTCGAATTCTTTCGGCAAACCAAGGGCGAGCCCTGGTTAGTCAGAAAGAAAGAGAGACGTTAACGGAGTTTCTGGCTTTACAGGCTGCTCGCGTCCCACAAGGTAAAAGGAAATACGAGAAGTTGGCTCTTGATAGCCGCATCGCAGATGCAACCGAATTCGCAACTTCGCCGCTAGCTTTCGAAAGGTTTATGAGCGTTGCTCGCAGGCACGGAATCGAGGTCCCGCCCGATTTTCAGTCGAAGCTGTTGGAAGGACTGCAGAATGGCCACATATTTCCCGTCGTTAACAAAACCGATGCGTCTCTTGGCATTTTGAGGCTTGCTAACGCAATTGTTGACCAGCTAAAAGGAATGTATTACTCGCTCCTTTACGCCGAAGGGCCTGATTGGTTTGTATGCTCTGACTATCCTGTCGCCATATATTACAAAATTTCAGTTCCTGATGACTTCCACGAACGCCAGGACAACCTCGAATGGCCCAAGCTTCAACCTTTTGAGCACACCATTTACATGCCACTTGCGCATAACGTAGCCGTTATGATTCGTCGCTTTCAAGACTGCCCCACTATTCTTCGAACTGACCGTCATATGGTCGCACTCGTGAACTCTCTCACGATTGCATCCGCACAGCGATTTATCTGTTCACCAAATCCGGATTTCATCTTTCTGTTTCCCGGAGGCAAAGAGATTGGTAATGCCGCTGATGCCGCCGTCGTCTTACGAAGCCTCAATGAATGACCCAAATGCGGGTGCCCCAGGTCTCGATTCTGAGACCTGGGAAAGCACGAACCCGTGCCGCCCATCATTGACACACACACCAAACCCTCCTACCCTCGACTCATGACCGTTCAGCTCACCGCCGAACAGGAGGCCCAGCTCGCGCGAATTGCCGAGCAGTCCGGCCGTGCTGTTGACGAGCTGGCGCGTGAGGCCGTGGATCGCTACCTGGCAGAGGACGCCCACTTCCGCGCCGCCGTACTTCAAGGTCTTGCTGAAGCCGACCGCGGCGAACTCCTCTCATCGGAAGAAGTTTGGGCAAGTGTCGAGCGTGAACTCCAGGCGTGATCTCCTTTCAGCCGATTCCAGCGTACAATCAATCCACGGAGGCCGGACAATGGCTGCGACCGGAACCCTCATCCCCGTCGAAGAGTATCTGCGGACCGTGACCGACCCGGACTGCGAATACGTCGACGGCGTCGTGGAGGAAAGACCCGTGGGCGAGTACGATCACGCAACTTTTCAAGCCATATTGATCGCTTTCTTCATGACCCGGCAAACCGAATGGGGCATCAAGGCGCGTCCCGAGTTGCGTATCCAAGTCGCTCCCGACCGCTTCCGCGTTCCCGATGTGACCGTCCTCAGTCGCAGCGCTCCGCGCGAGCAGATCATCACCCACGCGCCTCTGGCAGTCTTCGAGATTCTCTCGCCCGAGGACACGATGACCCGCATGTTAGAGAAGCTCGCCGACTATGAGCGCATGGGCATCGCCGCGATCTGGGTGATCGAGCCGAAGAAGCTGCTGTACTACCGCTATCGCGAGGGACAGCTTGCTCCCGCCTCTATATTCGAGCTGCCGGGTACAGGCTTCAATGTGCCTTTCGCCGAAATCGCGGCCCTCGCCGATTGATCTCCTGGACAAAGAAGATCGCGCAACCTTAGAGATTCTCTCCTCGCGTCTCGCGAATCAGCAGCAGCCCCACAAATGTCACTGCAGCGGACGCAGTAAGGTAATAGCCCACGAACTGCAAGCCGTGCGTCGTTGCGAGCCACGTGGCGATGTACGGGGCGAGCGAAGCGCCCAGAATTCCCGCCATGCTGAATGTGATGGAGCAGCCGGTGTAGCGTACAGCCGTGGGGTACAGATGCACAACGCCATCAACTACCCGACGCCCGCGTCGATGGTCCAGGCCATTGGCACCGTCGCGCTCAACTTCCCCGGCATCGATCAGCAGGTAACCGAGCTGGACATGAGCGTCTACAACGCCGGCGACACCACATCCAACTACGGCAACAGCATTCCGCCGTTGGTTCTGGCGGAACAGGGCTGGCTCTCCAAGCAATACTTCGACGTCTTCCGGCTTCTGCGGGGCCAAATCAGCGCTGTCACAATCTGGGGCATGGCGGACGACGACACCTGGCTCGACAGCTTCCCGGTGACTCGCACCGATTATCCGCTACCTTTCGACATGGGACTGCAAGCCAAGCCAGCCTATTGGGGCATCGTCGATCCCACAAAACTCCCCGGATACGGACTCTCATTCACCGCAGCAACGCAACCCGGAACCGGCGGATCGAGCACTGTTGCGGACCGCCCCTGTATCTTCCTGGCCACCCTCCGTCCCCATGGTATTTATTTGTTGCAACGAATACCCGGCCCGAAGCGTCTCAATTGCAGGCACTCTCGCGTGTCTTCGCGCTCGAAAGCTCTTCCCTTCGCACACAACCATTCCGCGGTTCGGTCCCGATCGACTCGGAAAAAACTACAGCGGCCCAACGGCCCCTATCCAAAGGACGTGATCGATGAAGCGTTTGGCATTACTGACTGGCATTCTGTCACTCGCCGGCCCTCTGGCCCTGGCGCAAACCTCCACCTGGGTGCCCGACAAGGCGCACAGCGAGGTCGACTTTTCCATCCTCCACATGAGCTTGTCCCATGTGAACGGCCGCTTCGGCAATATCGGCGGCGCCATCACCTACGATGAATCCGACATCACAAAGTCCACCGTGAATGTCACCATCGATGTCACATCAATTGACACCGGTGTGAGCCAAAGAGACAACGACCTCAAAAGCGCGAACGTTTTCGATGCCGCGCAGTTCCCGACGGCGACTTTCGTCAGCACCAGCGTCGCGAAAAACGGCGACGGCCTCACGGTGAACGGCAATCTGACTCTTCATGGAGTCACGAAGCCTGTCACCCTCGCAGTGGAGGGTCCAACGGGTCCGGTTCCCGGCATGGACCATAAGCCGCATGCCGGATTCTCGGCAACCACGACCATTACCCGGACCGCGTTCGGCATCGCGCCGAAGTATCCGGCAGCGATGATCGGCGATGACGTAAAGCTCACCATCGAGCTGGATGTTGCCAAGCAATAACGGATTTCGCTGGCAATGCGGACTATCCAGCGGTCGACAACTCAGCGGAGACAATGAATGGCGGCGCTGAAGCATGAAATAGCGCAGGAACGTCCTTTCTCAAGTCCCGAGGAAGAGGCGCTTCTGAACTTGATGCGGACTGCCGATTGTCTCCAGCGGGAGTTTCAGCGCGTGAGCCGCGCGTGGGGCGTGACCAGCACGCAATATAACGTGCTGCGCATCCTGCGCGGCTCACATCCGCGCGGCCTCGCATGCTCCGCAATCGGCGAAAGGATGATCACGGCCGAACCGGATATCACGCGCCTGCTCGGGCGACTCAAAGCTCTCAAGCTGATTCGGCAGCAGCGCGACCGTCACGACCGGCGCGTCGTGTGGACACAAATCTCCGATGCTGGATTGGATTTGTTGCGCCAGATGGATCCCACAATCCAGCGCACCCCCAAAAAGCTGCTAGACCATCTGACTGAACATGAGGTAACGGAGTTGACCCGGCTCCTTGAACTCGCACGCAAACCATGCGTGGATGGTCAGAGTCCAGTGAGTTGCAGTGGCAATACGGGATCTGAGTCAGAACCCTGCGACAAGGAGCAAGCGACAACCCAGACAACGTGATCTGGTCGAACTACGGAGACAAAGACTCGCAGACGAAGACTCAAGGATGGGTTTGAAAAAAAATCGTCCGATCTAAATAGGTTCTACCGGCTCACGATCTTCTTGGCCACGGTCTCTTCATCAACGTCGGCCTGAATAATCTTATTGTGCAAGCAATAAAGCGCTAACTCGAGACGGTCCGAGACACCTAGCTTGTCATAAATCTTTCTAAGATAGTTCTTGATGACCTGTTCCGTTGTCCCCAACTGAAAAGCAATTTCCTTGTTCCGCTTGCCCTGCGTGATGCAGGTGATGATGGCCATTTCTTTGGGCGACAACCGTGGCTGGCTCCGCGGACTTACCAGCGCGGCCGCTTGCGATCTGTACGCATCAATGACCCAATTTACGGATTGATTGTCGATCCAGGTTTCGCCGGCGGCAATTCTCCGCACGCAGCGCACCAGCAGGTCCGGTGAGATGGAGCGGGAGATAATTCCCCGTACACCCCGGCGGTAGAGTTCCACCGTCTGGTTCTCATCCGCAGAGATAGCCTGCACAATGAGCTTCACGTCCGGCGCGACGCGCAAAATCTCGGGAATGGCGCTGGTGGTGCCAACGAGCAGGCCGCCTTCCAGGAGCACAACGTCGGTTGGATAGCGCTCGATTGCCGAGCGCAGATTGTCAAAAGAGTCTGCCTGCGCGACGACGCGAAGATCGTCTTCCAGCGCAAAGATCTTTCGGATGCCAACTCGATATATAGCCTGAGAGTCCGCAAGAATAATACGGATCGCACCTGGTCTTGCCGGTCCGTCAACTACTTCGCCTTCAGGAGTATCGTCCAAGAATTCCATAAATAGGCTGCAAACCGCCAGCGCATTACCTCACCGCTCCGCAAACCGGTAATCGTCGATGGTTGCAGCAGCCTGGTACTGGCCCTGGCTCAAGAAGCAGCGTACCACACGACCATGGCACCGAACCATGACATCGGCCGGCGCGCCTAGCACATCTCCAGGCATTCGAATTGAAAAGTCGATACCCTGCCCAACTTCAAGCGGGTCACGCAGCTCAAGCAGGACACCGCTCGCTGAAACATTCCGCGTAAGAACCTTGGACTCCTGTTGGTCGGCAAGGATCGCCTGGAGCGAGAGTGGAAAACGGACTGCACAACGGACTTCTTTCTTCGAAGCGGCCGTGTGCGAGGAGTCATCCTTGTTTGCGAAATTCATTTTTGGGGTGTCCTTCATATTGCTTCCCGGAGTTATTGCTTCACAACCTAAACGACACTTTATCTTAAATTTCAGATTAAACGTAGGGCACGAAAGTTTTTCGATAGGTAATTGATTATGTACCACGTGGTCTAGGACTTGCAGATTGCCTAAGTTCCCCTGGGCCGCAACGGAGCTACTTTGGAGGAAAGAAGGCCGCCGAAGCACCCACCCATGCCTGATTTTTGTTGTGGTCCACTCCCATCATTTTTCCTCGTCCTAGCCGAATCAGAGAGATTGCAGGCGTCAGTTCTCCCCCGTCAGGCCACATATATAGGATGCGAAACTCGGCCTGGGTCAGCCCATGGGGCGTGTCGATCGTCGGCACAAAACTCATCCGCTGCTGCAGTAGATAACCGGAACGCTGCGTGGAAGGAATTGCCTCAAGCTGAGACTGCGTCGGATCGAACTGGATTCCTTTGCCCGCAAAACTAAAGAGGGGCTTAAGCAGCAGGTCGCTATAAGCGGTATCTGGGCCGGTGCTTGCAGGAAGCGGCACGCCGGCGGCAGCCAGTTTCTCCCGGCCCGGACCTTCGAGAAATTCGTCGACAAAGACGGCAGGAGGGACCACTGCGCTGGGTGCGCCCGGGCTCGACAGCCATGGCACGGAAAACTTGCTGATCAGGAAATACCAGTTCGGATGCCCTGCCCACTCTACGTCCCATGGATGCGTCAGATCGAAAGGCAAATGAATGCCGCGTCCGATCAACTCATCGGCAATTGCGCGGTTATAGATACGATGAATCGGCACTAACTGGCCATTCGCGTTTCGGAAATGCAGTTTGTTGCCCACCGCCTTCAGCTCCCTGATATCAACGATCGCGATGCCGAGCCGCTTCGCCGTGGTGGTGAAGTCAGGCAGTGTTTTCTGATGCCAAGGATCAACCTCCGTGAGCACCACGTTCTCAGGATCATGCCCGGCCAGGACGGTTCGTGCTAAAAGATCCCAATAACTTGCCTCGTCAAGCCCGCCAAGAAATGTACGTAAGGTGTTGGGCAGGCCATAAATCTGCCGATAAGTCGAACAAAGCAGGGCCTGGTACCCAAACACCGACGGGAATGCCTGGATTTCGACCAATCTGGGAACAAGTTCGCCGCTTTGATCGCGCACAAGAGCGAAATCGGCGGTAAGAAAATGCGGATGCGGTGTTTCGTTGGCCACGCAGTAGCCCTGCGGAATTGCGCGCCGCGCCGCGACCAAATAGTCGGAGTCGGCGATAAGCCGAAATGCAAGCGCCGCGCCTTCGTCCGCCATCTGCTGCAAGAGCGACTCGGGCACAAACACTGGAGTTTCAGAGACCCGAAACTCCACTTTCGCAGCGCTCTCTTCATTGAGAAGCTCACGAAGCGCAGCGTACTTCTCGTCGGAGTAATCCCGATTGAAGCGGGTTCGTAGCTCTGAAATCACGCGGTCCTCTTCTCGAAAAGCGGTCTGTGGATCATTGAATAGAGGATAACGCCAGTCCTCATGCTGGACTCTGCGACGCCCCAATCGAGAAACTCCCTAGAATCAATGCGAGCAGTGCAGCGCGGCACACAGCAGGCTGATAAGTTACTGAAGGAACCGTCATCACAATGCGACCGAACGCATTCCACCTGCCAAAACCGGCGACCGACCGGAAGTGTGACTCCTTTGTAAATACTGAATGCACCCAATCCGGGTCGCATTGTCTCGAATTTGGACGACTTCTGTCCCGATTTTTTGTCTTTGGGATTTGTCCATTTTTGCCCGTATCACTTCTGTAATCTGCGGTTTTCTCCGACATTGCTCCGTCGAAGAGTGTGCAAAAAACGCTATCGTCCAAAAAAATATTATGATTTCGGTACTTTTGTTGTAGATTTCGTGCACCTTTTGGGTTAGTCTTTTCCTGCGTGCCCCTCTCTCGGTGCGCAAGGAGTCTAACTTCATGCAATTGAGTACGTTGAAAGTCTCAGCTGTAGTGCTTGGTGTGATCGTCGCCCTTTCTGCGGTTAAGGCCAGTGCCATCCCAATGGGTCCATTCCCTGGAAGCGGTGGCAAGGTGGTGCTCAGCGCGATTCCGATGGGTCCGTTCCCGGGTAGCGGTGGAAAGCTTATCGGCGCCATCCCGATGGGTCCATTCCCAGGTAGCGGTGGCAAGCTCAGCGCGATTCCGATGGGACCGTTCCCGGGTAGCGGTGGAAAGCTTATCAGCGCCATCCCGATGGGACCATTCCCAGGTAGCGGTGGCAAGCTCAGCGCGATCCCGATGGGACCGTTCCCCGGAAGCGGTGGCAAAGCACGGACGTAACATTGGGTTGCAGTAGCCGCAGCCAAGTTACTGTTACACTCACTTCATCGCATCGATTGGTTCAGACAGGATGTCGGTGATGAGTCTGGACAACACGCTTTGGTTGGCTGGCATACTAACGGAAGCCTTCGTAGTCGGGCTGCTCATATATAGGCGCGTATGGCGGCTTTTGCCGCTTTTTTGCATTTATTGTGTTTGGGATGTGCTGAGCAATACTGAGGGCTTTGCCAGCGCATATCTGTTCGATCCGAATTCTCGCAATTACCTCACAACCTATCTCATACAAACTGCAATCGATTCGGTGCTGCAGTTTTGCGTGTTGGTCGAGCTCGCATGGTCGGTGTTGCGTCCGGTCCGCTCGTCGCTTCCCCGCTACACGCTTGTCGGACTTAGTGCCATAGTCCTCTTGATCGGTGCTGCAATTTGGCCTTTTTCTGCAGTCACAGGCAATGCTCAACTTCCGTCCGATGCTCAACTTGTCGTCCATCTTCAACAAACTGCGGCGATTCTTAGAATCCTTCTCTTTCTGGGAATGGCCGGATGTAGCCAGTTGCTTTCGATCGTGTGGCGGGATCGTGAGCTCCAAGTGGCAACCGGTCTTGGATTTTATTCACTGGTCAGTCTCGGTGCCGCGTTCCTTAGTAGTCATCAGCAAACGGCGCACCAATTCGGTCACGTGAATCAATTCGTCATAGGGAGTTTTCTT
>Ga0182030_10025910_pt1 | contig 10651 bp, 9 predicted proteins | sample 812S3MmetaG_FD_121299 | JGI IMG/M metagenome (GOLD analysis project Ga0182030, IMG submission 121299) | Permafrost microbial communities from Stordalen Mire, Sweden - 812S3M metaG (Illumina Assembly) | ecosystem: Environmental > Terrestrial > Soil > Wetlands > Permafrost | place: Sweden... | reverse complement strand
CGTAGGCGCTACCGCAGCACACTGGATCGCGTCCAAGGAACTTGCCGACGTGGTTCTTATCGACATCGCCGAAGGCATTCCGCAAGGCAAGGCACTCGATCTGCTCGAAGCCATGCCGATCGAGAAGCGCGATGTCAGCGTGATCGGCACCAACGACTACGCGGCAACCGCCAACTCGGACATCGTGGTGATCACCGCCGGCATCCCACGCAAGCCGGGGATGAGCCGCGACGATCTGTTGCACACCAACTACAAGATCATGTCGGACGTGGTGACCAAGGTCGTCGCCGAATCGCCGGAAGCGATCCTGATCATTGTTTCGAACCCGCTGGATGCGATGGCGCAGGCGGCGTTCAAGCAGTCGGGCTTCAATCGCGAACGGGTCATTGGTATGGCCGGCATTCTGGATTCGGCACGCTTCCGGACGTTCATTGCGGAAGAGCTGAAGGTGAGCGTCGAAAACGTGACTGCGTTTGTGCTGGGCGGTCATGGCGACACCATGGTGCCCTTGCCGCGCTACTCGACGGTCGCTGGTATTCCGATTACCGAGTTGATCCCCAAGGACCGCCTGGACGCTATCGTGCAGCGAACACGGGATGGCGGGGCCGAGATCGTCAAGCACCTCAAGACGGGCTCGGCTTACTATGCGCCTTCGGCGGCTGCAGTTGAGATGGTCGAGGCGATCCTCAAGGATAAGAAGAAGATTGTTCCATGCGCTGTCTATCTGCAAGGCGAGTATGGCATCGATGGGTATTTCATCGGCGTGCCATGCAAGCTAGGCTCTGCGGGGCTGGAGCAGATTATCGAGATCAAGCTGACTGCAGAAGAAGACGCTGCGTTGCAGAAGAGCGCCGAGGCAGTGAAGGAGCTTTGCGCGGTGATCGGGGTCTAGAGTTCTCGGATCAAAACAGAACAGAAGTTGCTGCTCAGGGATGGGCAGCAACCTCTGGTTGCCGACAAACCTTGCTTACGTCGAAAAGTGTTCCATCAGCGGCTAAAGCCGCGTTAATTTTGCTGAACTTATGTACGGCCTGAAGGCCGTACCCTTCAAAGGCGGGACGTTTTCATCAGTCTTGGTGGCTGCCTACAACCGGGCAGCCACTTCTGTTTTGATCGCCTGTGTGTGGCCAGCAGCTTTGGATCTATCGCTGAAGTTTCAGGGCGAGTTGCAGGATGCGCGGAGATTGTGCCTCTGTAATCTGCCCGAAAGCGGGCGAGTTCATGTCGTCCACTGGAAGCATCAGGTTGGTATGGTTGGTCAGGTTGAAGGCCTCGGCCCGAAATAGCAGCCTGGTCTTTTCAGCAATCGAGAAACTCTTGGACAGCGAAGCGTCCAGGCTGCCAAAGGCGGGGCCATCGACGCTGTTTCGCTGTTCATTGCCGAATTGGCCGGCGTCGGCAACCGGATCCAGCCGTTGAAACGCCGTGGGAGAAACCCATTGCGAGACTCTGTGGGGCGCTCCCTTGTTCGGATTGGCTGCGACATTGGGACGGTCGCCGAACATGCCGGAGACGCCGGGATGCGGCGCCTGGAGTGAGACGTTGGCCGAATCGTAGACGGTGAAAGGTGTGCCGGAGTTGATGGCGGCGAGAGCGTTGAATTGCCATCCGTCCAGCAGGAGACGCGACAGCCCCATGAAGTTGGCCGCGAAAGGAATCGCGTAGGTCACGCTTGCAACCAGACGGTGGCGCGAGTCGAAGATCGACCTTCCGTATTCGCTCTTGAGATCGAGGTTGTTCTGCGGGACATCCAGTTCTCCAACAATCAGCATTGGTGCAGGACCGGACATGTGGAGGCTCGACGAATAATCGAGATCCTTGGAGAAGGTATAGGCGAGCGTGTAGTTCAGATCTGGCGTACCACGCCGCGTGAAAGAAACCTGCGCAGAGTGGAAGGTCGAGTTTGCATTCCCTTCTACGAGTCCAGCGGTGCCCAGCTTGCAGGTGCCGGCGGTCAAGGTGCAGCCGGAGTAAAGGCGACGGCGTCCTGAATTCGCCAGGGTTGCGCCGGGTTGATATATCGCAGGATTTGCCTCAACCAATCGGGGCAGGTGGGTTCCCTTGGCGCCGATGTAGCCAAGGGACAGTACCTGTTCGCCGAGGCTATGGTCGATGGTAAGATTCCAGTCCTGCGTGTACGGTGGCAGCAGATGTTTATCAAGCGTGAAGGTCGATGCGGGCAAGGCGAACTGGCCGGGCGTGAATGGATCGCTGACGGCTGCCAGTGGATTCGCGTAATTGATTGTGCCGGTAAGGGTACGAACCACCGTTTGTGGAAGCGCCGAACTGGTGGCGCGATACGGCATTCCGATGCCGTTCAGGACCTCATCGTAGAAGATGCCGTAGGCCGACCGAACGACGGTGCGGCCGTTGCCGCGCGGATCCCACGCGAAACCGACGCGCGGCGCGAAGTCGCCCTTGAATGTGGGGGCAATGGTATCGGGTACTCCGGCGTCTCCAGGAAAGAGCAGGCCCTCGGGCGCACTCGGGTGGACGACGGATTGGTTGCCGGGGGAAAACTCCATCATGCGATTGTGGATGTCTCGGAATGGCGTCGTGATCTCGTAGCGGACGCCGTAGTTCAGCGTGAGTTTCGGGCCGAGACGGTACTCATCCTGGGCGTATGCGCCAAGCTCCCATCCCCGAATATCGCGCGTGAAATCGCCACCGGCCTGGGTGAAGATATCCGGCTTACCCAGCAGGAAGTTGGCCAGCGCATTGTTGGTGTAACCCTGCACGGTAAAGGTAAAGGCTCCGGCGGCGAAGTTTGCCTGATAACCGTTGACCTGCGTACGGCGAAACTGGGCTCCGAAGCTGGAGGCATGCTTACCTTGCGTATGAGCGAGGTTGCCGCTGACCGCGTAGTCGTTCTGGGTGCTGACGCGGGGATTGATGATCGGATCTCCCACGTTGGAGTAGCCCTCCGTCATGATCAGCGGCGCGCCGTTGGCCGCGGCAAGAGTTGCTGCATAACCGAAGCCGAACGACGAAGGCGAGAAGCCCGAAAAACGCTTATCTAGAATGATGAAGTTCTGAAAGAAGCTGACGTTCGCAGTCATCACCGTCTTCGGAGAGAACGTGTGCGTCTCGGTCAGTCCCCCGAGATGCGTGTTGGTGTAGTCGCCATCGGGGAATCCGGGAACATCTGCGCCCAGTTCCGAATATGGGTCGTGATAAGAGAGCGTGGAGTAGGTGTAGCGCGCGCTCAGCACGTCCGCGCTCCTGAGCAGCCAGTCTGCCTTCAAACCGCCCTGATCGGTGGTGTATCGGCTCTCGTTTGTGGTTTGGGCCATATGCGGATTTTCCGCCGTATTTGGGACGGGAAAGAACTGGAGGTAGTTTGTCGTGATAGGGCTGACCTTGCCGGAAAGATCGTTTCCGAAAGGTGTTCTTGAAGCATTGAGAAGAATGGGCGAGTCAGCCGAAAAGTCACCGCTGCGCTCTGCCATGGTCGGGACAATCACTCCGTGCGTGATGTCCTGGATATTGCGCAGTCCCTCATAGTAGCCAAAGAAGTAGGCACGATCATGGATAATCGGACCGCCAATCGTAACGCCAAATTGGTTCTGCTTGAGCGCTTCCGTTTTCGGGGCAAAATAGTTGTTGGCATCCAGCGCGTCGTTGCGAAAGAACTCATACAGGGTTCCATGAACCGTATTGGTTCCGGAGCGTGTAACGATGGTGGTGATGCCGCCGTTGGTGCCACCGAACTCGGCCGGCGCGGTTGCTGTAAGGATGCGGAACTCGGCGATGGAATCAGCCGGCGGACGAAACCCGTATCCGCCGTCCATGCGGTTGATATCGCGCATACCATCCACAAGAAAGTTGTTCGCTTCGGGACGCTGGCCGTTGACTTCATAGTTTTGCCCGGCACGCCGGAATCCGCCCTGCACCACCAGGCCCGATGAGACCGGACGCACCCCAGGCTGAAGGATTCCGAGCTGGGCAAAGTTGCGCCCGTTGAGCGGAAGATTGGCAATCTCGCCTTCAGTTACCACCGCGCCCTGTGCAATCTCGTTGGTCTGCAGGCGGGCGGCTTCCGAAGAAACCTCGATGCTCTGCTGGGTGGTGGCAGGAACAAGCTGCACGGCAATCTGCGACTGGTTGCCAACATCGAGGTGAATCCGTGCATTGACCCAGGTTGCGAAGCCGGCGACCCGCACCTCAACCCGATAATCGCCGATGAATAACTCCTGGAATGAAAACTCGCCATTGTTATCCGTGATTTGGAGATGCTGCTGCCCGGTATCGTTCGACGTGATCGTCACGGAAGCCTTCGGAATCACTGCCTGCGTTCGATCCGTCACCACACCGCGCAGAGACGCGGTGGCGCTCTGCCCCAAGGCCGTATGCGCAGCTGGCAGGAGCAACAATCCACACATCGCTGCGAACACGGAAGAGCCAATCCTTAGCTTCATCTAAGAACCCCTCAATCAAATATCTAAATTGACATCGGCCAAGGCTACCATCTCAATTCTGAATGCGCCTGCACTGTTCGGTGTATATCTGTCTCCATCGAACGACTGATTTAGGAGCACTCTACTACGAAATGCCGGACGCAAGAAGGCGGCCTCTCAAGAACAAGAGGCCGCCCGACTTTACCAAGATGATTTCGGTTCCTACCCACTTACAGTAAGCCACGGGATCCAAACAGCCACGCCGGATTGTATGCTGACTACCCGATTCGGCATCCATCGATTTTCCATACGAAAACTTCGGTCGAGCATCTGTTGCGGCGAGCGCAGTTGTTACCGCCTCGCCTGGACGGTGGCCACTGACGCCGTCGTCTTTCGCGCTCCGGCATGCAACAGCCGGACTTCCATCAGATACCACGACGCGGAAGCATAGGCGACGCAGAGTAAGAATCCCGCCCCCGCCGCGAGCTTCGGTGAAAAATATCGGCCGAGCAGGATCAAGACTCCCAGATGCACCAAGTAAAAAGAGTAGCTGACCTTACCCAGATATCGTAACGGAGCCCACCGCAACGGGGCCACGCCCTGTCCGCTAAGCGCCCAAAGCATTACCCCCACCGTAGAAAGCAGCGAGCCTTCGTAGATCGTTACATTGCCAAGCCGGGTATTCCCATAAGTGCTCACGCCAAAATGGGCCAATAGCAATAGTCCGGCAACCCCTGCCGCGGTACACGCCGCTCCAAGAGCAGCGCCCCATCGTTCAAGCCAAGGACTGTGGTCGTTGTACAGCATGCAAAGCAGCGCCCCCAGAGCCATCAGGTCCATGCGAAACGGAGTCAACGTATAGATGGCCCAGTGCTCGGGAAAATGAAATACTCCCCGCAATACCGGCGCCGCGAGCAGCAGACCCAAAGCCAACCAGCGCAAGTGCCTGGGCCTGAGGAAATATACCGCGAACGGCCAGAACACATAGAACTGCTCCTCCACCGCGAGCGACCACAGCGGATCGAAGGCCTCCGGGCGCGGTATATGCATTGGAAGCAGCAGGTTGGTCAGTAGAATATACAGATACCAATGCTTCAGCCACGCAACGCCGAAAACGAAACTCATCGCCACCAGCGTCAACAAATACGGAGCGAGAATGCGGCGAGCCCGGCGCCCATAGAACTGGGCGAAATAGTGACCGAGTCCTTGCTCTTTGGCTCGGACGAGAACGCCAGTTATGAGAAATCCCGAAAGGATGAAAAAGAGATCCACGCCCATCCAGAGCAGCTTGACCTTCAGCGCATGGTGCAGATACACCGCAAGAATCGCAAGGCCGCGCACCCCGTCCAGTTGGCTGATCCTCTTCACGCTATCTCTTCCTCTGGCCCAGTGTCATTGCGTTTCGATAGAAAATCTGCTGCTCAATGAACCTGACCCAACGCAGGAGTGGTTTGCAAACATCTCCGTCGCGCACGGACTTGCAAATAACGAAGGCGGCGACACTGCTTGACATCAGTAATCGAGAGGCAGAACCTCTGACAATGCCGCTGCCATCACCGCATAGCCTGAGTCGTTGGGATGGAGACCGTCCTTGAAATATTCCGGATGGCCTGCCATCGGAGTGTAGTAGTCGACGAGACGATACTTGTTTGCTTTGGCAAGGCTCGTAATTGCGGCATTCAGCGGCACTACTCGGGCGTCGTCATTGGCAATAGGAGGTAGGTCGCACAATACCACAACGAAATTGTCCTTCCTGGCATCCTCGGCCATCGCCTGTAGATTGGCAACAACCGTGGCAACCTCCTCGTCCACTGAGGTATTTACATTGCGTATATCGTTTGAGCCGCCAAGGATAACGACCGCCTTGTATCCATGACCCAGAACTTCACCTGAAAATCGGTCCAGCATGTTGGTCGTTGTGTTTCCGGGTACGCCAAAGTTAGTCGCCGGCAGGCTCCAGTAGTTTGTAATCGAATCCCCCATGAAAGCAATATTCGAGTTGGCGTGAAAGGCACCGCCGCACCCTGTCACGGTGCAAACCAGCAGCAAGGAAACCCACACAGCGACGGCGACTTTCACTCATCCTCCGGAGCGGTTTATATGGGATAGCCGGAGCGTTGCGAGACTTGGCGGCTGCCACAGTTTCGCCGCCCGCTCTCGCAGTTTCTTTATCCTACTCTACCCGCTCAATTGTCACCGACTCAAGCACGACCGGCTTGTGCGGCTTGTCCTGCGAGCTGCGCGGGACGTTGGTGATCTTCACTGCAATGTCCTGCCCCTCAACCACTTCACCGAAGATGGTGTGCTTGCCGGTCAGCCATTCGGTGGCAACGGTGGTGATGAAGAACTGGCTGCCGTTGGTGCCGGGGCCGGCGTTGGCCATGGCCAACTTGCCAGGCTTGTCGAAGCGATGCGGCGAGCCCTTAGTCTCATCTTCAAAGCGATAGCCGGGGCCGCCCATGCCGGTACCCGCCGGGTCGCCGCCCTGAACCATGAAGTCCTTGATGACGCGGTGAAAAACGGTTCCATCATAGAGCTTGCTCTTGGACTTGACACCGGTCAGCGGGTGCGTCCACTCGCGCTTGCCCTCGGCCAGCTCAATGAAGTTGTTGACGGTAATGGGTGCGACTTCGGGGAAGAGGCGAACCGTAATGGTGCCTTCGGTCGTCTTGAAAATGGCATAGGTGCCGGTGGTAAGTTCCATGAAAGCTCCTGTGTTTCAAGTGCGTTTTGTCGCATGCATCTGCGACCTGTGAACGGAATGCCGAAAGCGCGCAGCCAGTTAGCCGCAACCCCTCCGGATGAAAATCAGTTAGCCCTGCGGAGCCGGTTTCGCCGCTGGTGGCTGCGGCTGACGGGCGGGAGGCGGAATGGGCGAACCCTCGCGGACGATGGTGACCTTGCGCAGCACGACCGGCGCGACCGGCTTGTCGTTGCCGTCGCGGTCGACGCGGGCAATCGCTTGCACCACGGCTACGCCGTCTTCGTCGCACTGGCCAAAGAGCGTGTAATGCTGGTTCAGCGAGTCGTAGGCCTGCTCGGTGATGAAGAACTGGCTACCATCCGTGTTCGGGCCGGAGTTGGCCATCGCTAGCCTTCCTGGCCGGTCAAAGTTCAGGTTCGGATCGAATTCATCCTCAAACGTGAACCCCGGATCGCCAGTGCCGTCGCCAGCCGGATCGCCGCCCTGAATCATGAACTCGGGAATCACGCGATGAAAAGTCGTGCCGTCGTAGAGCGGCTTGTGGTGCATCTTCTTGTGCGTTGTGGGATCGGTCCAATCCTTGGTCCCTTCGGCCAGCGCAATGAAGTTTTCGACCGTCTTGGGAGCCTGCGCCTGGTAAAACTGGCAGGTAATCCGCCCCATCGAGGTGTCGAAAACCACCGTCGGTCCGTTGGGATGCACCAGCGCAGCCGCCTGCGGCGCAGGCGAATCCGGAATTTCTTCCGCAGGCGCGGAAACGGGTTTGGAGTCGGGATCGGCAGGCTTGCTCGCCGGCGTAGGAGGAGTTTGCTGAGCGGCAACCCCAAGGCTGCCTGCCAGCGCTGCTGCTAGAAGAAACGTGCTGCTAAAAGCGGCTTTCATACTTCCTTAAGGGTAAATCACCCGCCCTTGGGGAGGCCAGTATCGCTGGCGGCATCAGCGATGCCCTCCGCCACGACCGCCATACATCATCTCCACCTCGCGGCGGAAAATCCCCGGCAGCGCTCTCGAATCTTGTATCATCCGGCCATGCCCGAGTCGAAAAGCAAGCCCAGGAAAGTGGCCACCGTGGCTCGTGCCGCCGTCGAAGTTGCCTTCATCCTCTTCCTCTTCTATGCGAACCTGCTCATGGGCGAGTTCACCCGCTCCAGCCGCTACGGCAAGACTCTCGCCTACGCCCTGGCCGACATCTTCACCTATACCAACTTCCTCATCGGTGCCCTTGCCGCCGTAGCCGGCTACCTCTTTTTTGAGCGCCTCCGCAAGCACCTCTAGCGTCCCGAGCCTGTAATTCGCTCAAGAAATGTTGTCATCCTAAACGTAGTGAAGGACCTGCTTTTCAACAATTTGCGCCTCCAGCCCATACCTGGAAATCTGATGCGAACTTCCGACTCATGACACTAGCGTTGCCTACTGCCGCACACCCGCTTCCACCAGCGCCTTAGCCCAGATCGCATAGCCAGCCTCAGTCGGATGCGTTCCGTCGTCCATCATGCTCGTGGGCAACGTGCCATCCGGAGCCAGAAACCGCGTCCCAATATCCAGAAACGTCGTATTGCCCTCGATTGCAAGCGCCTTCCCAAGCAGTTCGTTGATCTTCAGAATCGGCGCGCGAAAATCGTTCCCCGGCGCATAGCCGCGCGGAAAAACTCCCATCACGATGATCCAGCTCTCGGGACTGCGCTTGCGCACTTCGCCCACGATGGCCAGAATCCCCGTCACAATTTCCTCTGGCGAATTGATGCGCGCATTGGCCGTCCCGGTCAGGTTGTTGGTGCCGATATTGAGCACCACGGTCTTGGGATGCAGCCCTTCAAACTCGCCCTCGCGCAGCCGCCACAGCACATTCTGCGTGCGGTCCCAGCCAAAGCCCATATTCAGCACACGCAGCCCGCCAAACAGCGCCTCCCAAGCCTTGCGACCACTCACCCGTGCCTCCTTCGGCTCGCCTGCCCAGAAGTGCGTGATGGAATCCCCAATCAGCACCACCTGCGGGTCCAGCGTCTTCTCCAACTGCAATTCCTCGTCGTGGCGCTTGTACCAGTCGTAGGAGTCCAGCTCCAGTCTCGGCACAGGGATCAGCGCCGTGTTTACGTCGCGCAAAGTCGCCAGATGCGCCCGCGCGCCGTCGTTCAAAATGTGCTCAAGCGTAGGCTCGATTGCCTCCGCCATGCGCCTTTGGCCCACCGTATCGGGATGCAGCGGCTTGCCATGCTGCGGCAGCCGGGGATCGTAAAAAATCTCCTCGTTCAGCCTGCCATTCTCAAAGAAAATGCTGCCGATATCGAGATAGGTCAACCTGGAATCGGTCGTCCCGCTGGCCGGCCCGTACTTTGCCGCGAGATACCGGTTTACCTCCAGATTTGCCTCGACCGCCCGCGGCGCAACCCCGCTCGGCAGAATGCCCAGCAGCAGAACTCGCGTCTCCGGGAGCTTCTCTTCGAGTCTGGCCACGACCGCGTCGATCCCCCGCTCGGTCTGCTCCGCCGTCTCCACGCGCCAGCCGGTGTTGTTGGTGCCAATCAACACCACGGCAGCCGCCGGGTGAATGCCGTCCACTTCGCCGTGATCCAGCCGCCAAAGCACGTTCTCCGTCGAGTCTCCGCTGTAGCCCAGGTTCAGCGCCTTGCGAGGCGCGTAAAACTCCTGCCAAGTGGGCTGAAAATCCTCGTCCGGCAGCTTGCTCTTCTCGTAATTCTGCGTAATCGAGTCCCCGACCATAATCAAGCCCACATCGGGATTGGCCTTGATCCGGGCCAGCACCGCCGCATGTTTCTGCGCCCACCAATCCTCGCCCATGCGATCGGTCGGCGTCGTTCCATTCCAAGCCGGCCCCTGCGTCCTCCCGGTCACGGTGATGAAAGTAACTCCCAGCACAATCGTCAACGCCATCGCCTTGCCAAGCCGCATCCAAGCGCCTCCCCTACCCATAGAAGTTTAGACGCTCGAACGCCCCTTGCAGTCGGAACATGCTGCGGCCAGCGCGCATTGAAGCGTTGTTTCCCCTGATGCATAATGGCTTAACGCTCTGAATCTTCTCGCGGAGACCGCTTCCATGCCTTTTGCAACTCGATTTATCCTGCTGCCGTTCCTTCTTTCGACAGCTCTGATCGCAGCTCCCGCCCCCTCCGCGACCCCCAATGCAGGGGCAAACGCCGAGGCGGTAATGACGCAGGCGAAGACCCAGGCCGCATCGCAGCACAAAAATATCCTGGTCACCTTCGGCGCGTCCTGGTGCGTCAACTGCCGCCTCTTCGACAAGTTCCTCGCCGACCCCGCCATCCATCCCATCATGGACAGGTTGTTCGTCTTCACCGATCTCGATACCGGCGAGATGGCCAGAGACACGAAACATGCCAACATCCCAGGCGGGGTGAAACTGCAGGCCGCACTGGGCGGCAAAGGCGCGGGATACCCCTACATTGCCATGCTCGACCCTACCGGCAACGTGCTCGCGAATTCAGTCGCCCCAGGGTCAGGCGAAAAAGGTACGGGCGGCAACATCGGGTATCCGGTTCTCCCCTCGGAGATCGACTGGTTCATGGAGATG
>Ga0182030_10025908_pt1 | contig 10651 bp, 9 predicted proteins | sample 812S3MmetaG_FD_121299 | JGI IMG/M metagenome (GOLD analysis project Ga0182030, IMG submission 121299) | Permafrost microbial communities from Stordalen Mire, Sweden - 812S3M metaG (Illumina Assembly) | ecosystem: Environmental > Terrestrial > Soil > Wetlands > Permafrost | place: Sweden... | reverse complement strand
CGGATCGCATTCGGTTCACGATTTGAAGGCGATGGGCGCGGAATGCGCCCAGCACCAGATTGAGTTTGTCCGCCGCGACAGCGAACGGCTGTTCAAGCATGGCGAACGGATGATCGAAACCACATCGAACCTGTTTAGCGACCGGCCGCAGAATGAGCCGCCTTCGGGCTGTCCGTAGATTTGCGAGCGTTACGTGCGTTCGGCCAGCGGCGGCCGGAATTCAGGCATCGCGGCGCCGCCGGGCGTCGGGCGCGCGGACGGTGAGACCCAGCCTGACTTGCCCGGGGATTGTCTCCGCCAGTGACTTGGCTTGCTGCGTGCTGGCCTATCCAAGCCTGGGATTCGGGATCTCAACCGATTTCAGGGCCGCCAGCTTTCGATAGGCTGCGCGTGCGGTCCGTATCAGCCGTTTTTGGTGTCCCCGGCCAAGATGCGGCACGGATAGCCGGACACCGTCTCGTCCCGCAGCGGCCGCCAGCATTTCGCTTCTTGCATCGTCATTCAGCTGCCCAAGAGATTTTTGCGCTTTGCGTAGATACTTCAACGCAACCTGTTGCCTCGAAGATTGCTTGTCCGAAAACAGGCCTGAGAAGAATTCAATTGAATAGCATAGCTTCTTGTTCAGCAGACGCAGCCGGTGTCGCTTCTTCGCGCTCATTATCTGAAGTTTGCGGCTCTTCTTCAGAAGTGTCTCCTGCCATCGCGCGAGTTTGCGCACGCTGTATGCGGCGATGGGAGAAGTGCGCCTTTGTCTGGGCTGCCGTCCCTCCTTGATGGACCAGGGCCCATCCTCGATCCAGCCGGATATGCTCTTAACAAGACGCCGATACCGGATCGAGCGCAGCGCCCCCGCCAGAAGCCGATGGCTGTCCGCGCGCCTGCCTTTCCAGGCCCGATAGTTGGGTGTCAAGTGGGCCTGATTGTTAACCTCCTTGAGCCGCTCAATCGCGACGTCCAAATCCCGCACGGCGCCAAGTTGGGTTTGCAGCCACTTCAGTTCATCCCTTATTCGCGTCCGCTCGGGGTCGGCAACCATCGGTGAGAAAAACGATATCGCAGTGCGCAGGCGAGTGAGTGCAATGCGCATTTGATGCAGGGCTTCGGGGTCGCCTCTGCATGTAGCCTGATGATTTGCAGTCAAATCCCCGAGGTAGCGGCGCGCCACAACCCGAAATGCGGTGTCGCACGCCATTACTGGAGTTAGCTGCGGATTTGACCGTTGCGTCCTCTCGGCCCGAGAGGTGGCCTTGCTCGCTGTTTTCCGGGATGGCGACATTTTTGTTCCGCGCTATCGGCTCTGAGCCGCCTCACAATGAGCGATCTGGATTTGGCATCGTCTCAAGGTCAGCTCGGGCGTTCCGGAAGCATCGATGACCGTCCAGTCGACCGTACCGATATCATATTTTTCCTGCAGTCCCGCGATCGCCGCCGTAGCGTCGGACGCGTCGCCCTCGCGACGGCCGAGGCGGTTCAGTCTGGTCGCAAGATCCGTCCGAAGAAAGAAGCCGGCAAACCTTATATTCAGTCTGCGCGTGGCTTCGCGGACGGCGGCTCGCTCCGATTCCCGGGCAAACACCGCGTCGACGACGACGGAATGGCCTTGCGAAAGAATTCGTAAAGCGCGCTGCACGAGAAGTTCGTAGATTTTCTCGGTCATCTCCGGCTGATATGCGCTCTCGGGCAGTCGGTCTGTTTCGGTGACCTGGAATTGCTGCTTTCGCAATACGTCGCTGCGCAGAACGACCGCTCCGGGCAGCGGCATGACATAAGGGGCGAGGTCGCGCGCCAGAACCGATTTTCCGGTTCCGGACAGTCCGCCAACGGCGACGAGCGTTGGCGCTGGAGGATGGATCAACTGCCGTGCAAGCCTGAAATAGTTCTGCACCGATTGAATTGCGTCCGCCTTGTCACGAGAACTCCGGTCGAGACGGGCCAGCAACACATTGGCGCGGATGGCGGCGCGGAGCGACATAAACAACGGAAGCGCTGCCAGAGCGTCGAGATTTTCGCTGGATGCCGTCTTCAGATCTCTGTTGAGGAGGGCGTTCGCAGCGGCCCGCCGGTCGTAGCGGAGGAAATCCATCATGGGGAACGCAAGATCGTAGAGAATATCGATCGACGCGATATCAGGATCGAACTCGATCGCATCGAACAGGACGGGTTTGTCCTTGATCAGGACAATGTTCGCCAGATGCAGATCGCCGTGGCATCGGCGTACATGTCCCTGTCGGCCGCGCTGCTCCAGCAGGTTGCGGATCCGGGAAAACGCCGACTGAGATGCATCTTCCAGGTCGTCAACGTCGCTTGCGGGAAAGCAAGCTGCGGTCCGGAATGCTGCGGTATTGCCCTTGATGATCGCCAGGATCGATTTGATCCAGGGTTCAGCCGGCGCCAGCGGCGCGACAACGTGGGAGGCCGCGATGGTGTCGGCAATGGCGTCAACCAGGCCGCGATCTGGCTCGCCAGCTTCGGCCAAATGATCGATGGTCTGACGCTCGTCGAAGCGAGTCATTTCAATCGCAAATTCGACCGGTGTACCGTCGCCATCGATGCTCAACGATCCATCATCACCTTGCGTGATCGGGACGACGCGACGGTAGATTTGAGGTGCAAATTGGCCGTTGATGTTCATCTCCTCATCGCAGGCGGCTTTCCGCTTATCCAGCGTCGAGTAATCGAGGTATGGAAAGCGGACGGCACGCTTGATCTTCAGCGCGCGGGTGCCTTCGAGAAAAACCGATGCCGCATGCGTATCGATCCGAACGGCATGAGGATGCGCAACCGAATCTGTCAGAAAGGCAAAGACGCGTTCTTGCATACCGCTGTCGGCTGTTACTGAAGTTGTCATGCGCCGATGAACCTAGGGTTTGAGGACCGCGGCACCCAGTATTTGTCCTGTCCGAAGCTTTTGCAGGACCTCGTTGGCCTCACTGAGCGGGAACGCTGTCGTCTGGGTCCGGATTCCGGCCAGAGGTACAATCTTGAGGAAATCCAATCCGTCCTGGCGCGTGAGGTTGGCAACCGACACCAACTGTCGTTCCTCCCACAGAACTTCGTAAGGAAAGCCTGGAATATCGCTCATGTGGATTCCGGCGCATACCACTTTTCCGCCCTTGCGCACCGCACGCAGCGCCGCCGGTACCAGTTCTCCGGCGGGAGCGTAGATGATGGCTGCATCGAGGGGAGTTTCAGGCAGCTGATCCGACGCCCCGGCCCATGCAACGCCAAGTCGACGGGCGAAATCCTGCGCGGCGATGTCGCCGGGTCGCGTGAACGCATAGACAGACCGGCCCTGCCAGCGCGCGATCTGGGCGACGATGTGTCCCGCCGCGCCGAAGCCATAGATACCGAGCCGCGCCGCGCCGCCCGCCATCACCAGTGACCGCCAGCCGATCAGGCCGGCGCACAACAGCGGCGCGATCGAAACATCGTCGCCGTCTTCGCCGAGCGGGAAAGCAAAGCGCGCGTCGGCAATCGTATGTGTCGCGAAGCCGCCGTCCCGGGTGTAGCCGGTAAAGAGCGGATGATCGCAGAGATTTTCCATTCCCTCCTTGCAAAATCGGCAGACGCCGCAGGTGTACCCAAGCCAGGGGATTCCGACCCGATCACCGACCTGATGTGTGGCGACGTTGCTGCCGACGAGGTCGACGCGGCCGACGATTTCGTGGCCGGGAACGATTGGATATTTGATGTCCGGAAGTTCCGCATCGAGGACATGAAGGTCGGTCCGGCAGACCCCGCAGGCGCTTACCTTGACGCGAATTTGTCCGTTGCCGGGGATGGGATCCGCACGCTCTTGCATCCGGAGAGGCGCCCCGGGCGCCGATAACACCATCGCATGCATCGGTTTCTCCGGAACGAACTTGCTGGCGGACAGGATAACGCATATGGCCTTAAGCTGGCGAGCCCTCGACCTCGACTTGAACGGTGGATTGTTCCTGAACTGATCGTCTTGATGAAGATCAAAGCGAACGACCGCTGATAATGATGGTCAAAACAATGCACATGGCGATCAAGGATGTTTTCTTGCTCCTTGGCGGCGAACCCAACGCGGCGGCGATTGCCGTCACTTCCGGCTGGATGAAGTGGTGCGGGGTGGCGCGACCAAGACCGTCACCGGGCGGCCACCGTGGTCGGTTATCGTGTCGTGATAGGCGGTCCGTCGCGCACACAAATGCGTCACGATTCACAATATCCAGGCTGGCCCCGGCCGGACGATCGAACTGATGTCCACTTATCGTCTGAAAAATCTGCTTTCGCCCCGGTCGGTCGCGCTGGTCGGGGCTAGCCCGCGCCCTGGCTCGGTCGGTCGGGCGATTCTCGGGAATATCCAGAAGGCAAAATTCAACGGCGAATTCGGCCTGGTGAATTCGCATTATGCCGAGATCGATGGCGTTGCCACAGTCGACAGCTTAAGAAAATTGCCTTTTGTGCCCGAACTCGTGGTGATGACTGCGCCGGCTGCGGCAGTCGCAGGCCTCGTCGATGAGGCCGGACAGCTCGGTGCGGCAGGTGTTCTGATCATCTCCGCCGGACTTGGCCATGGCGTGGGGTCGCTGGCGGAAGCCGCCGAGCGCGCCGCGCATAAATACGGAATGCGGCTGATAGGGCCTAATTGTCTGGGCATCATGATGCCTGGTGTTGCCCTCAACGGCAGCTTCTCCGCGTATATGCCACACCCGGGAAATCTGGCGCTGATTTCCCAATCAGGCGCCATTGCCGCCGGCATGGTGGATTGGGCGGCGCAGCGCGGGGTCGGTTTTTCCGGCATCGTTTCCATCGGCGACCAGCTCGACGTCGATATCGCCGATCTGCTCGATTACTTCGCGCTTGACGGCAAGACGCGCGCTATCCTGCTCTATATCGAAGCGATCGAGAACGCCCGCAAGTTCATGTCGGCGGCACGCGCCGCCGCAAGGATCAAGCCTGTCGTCGTCGTCAAATCCGGACGTATGGCGCAAGGGGCGAAGGCCGCCGCGACCCACACCGGCGCGCTCGCCGGTTCGGACGCGGTCTATGACGCTGCGTTTCGTCGCGCCGGGATCCTGCGGGTGTCGGATCTTCGCGAGTTGTTCGATTGCGCCGAGACGCTGGGACGGGTCGAATCGCCATTTGGAAAGCGGCTGGCGATCCTGACCAATGGCGGCGGCATCGGGGTCCTGGCAGTCGATCGGCTGGTCGAACTCGGCGGTATCCCCGCTGCCATCGCGCCGGCTACCCGCGAAAGACTTGACGCGGTCCTGCCGCCGACATGGTCCGGATCAAATCCCGTCGACGTGGTCGGCGACGCCGACGCCGCGCGCTATGCGGCGGCACTTGAGGTGTTGCTGGCCGACGCCGGCAGCGACGCGATCCTGGTGATGAATGTTCAGACCGCGATCGCGCCGGCTGACGACATCGCCGCTACCGTGACCGGCCTGGTCAGCAAGTACCGCCAGCGGCACCCCGGTCCGGCCAAGCCGGTGCTCGCGGTTTGGGTCGGCGCGGACCAGAAGATCATCGATTTGCTGAGCGGCGCCGGGATTCCCAATTACCCCACCGAAGATGACGCGGTGCGCGGATTTATGCATCTGGTACAGCATCGTGAGGCGGTGGCGACACTGGCGCAGGTGCCGCCCGCCATGCCCGGCGGATTTACCCCCGATATCGATGCTGCTCGCGGAATCGTCGCCGCAGCGCTTGCCGATGGCCGCCAGTGGCTTGATCCGATCGAGATCAACCGGCTGCTGGAGGCCTACGAGATCGCGATGGTGCCGACGTTGGCCGCCGCCGATGCCGAGCAAGCCGTCGCCCACGCCTCGGCGCTGTTCGATCAGGGTGCGACCGTGGTGCTCAAGATCCTGTCGCGAGACATTGTTCACAAGTCTGATGTCGGAGGCGTCGTTCTCAATCTCACCAGCGTGGATGCGGTGCGCGCGGCGACGGCCGATATTCTTGCGCGGGCGAAAGCGCTTCGGCCGGAGGCGCGGATTTCCGGCGTCATCGTACAGGCGATGGTGGTGCGGCCAAAGGCACGTGAATTGATTCTTGGCCTCGCCGACGATCCGACTTTTGGCTCGGTGATTGTGTTTGGCCACGGCGGCACGGCTGTCGAGATCATCGACGACAAGGCGCTGGCGCTTCCTCCGCTCGATCTGCAACTGGCCCGCGACCTTATCGAACGCACCCGCGTCTCGCGGTTATTGCGCGCTTACCGGGACGTGCCCGCGGTCAGGCAGGATGCCGTCGCAATGGTTCTGGTCAAGCTGGCGCAGATGGCGGCGGATATTCCCGAGATCCGCGAGTTGGACATCAATCCGTTGCTGGCTGACGAGGCCGGAGTGCTCGCCGTCGATGCGCGTGTTGCGGTCGGACTTGCGAAGCGAAAGTTCGGGGGCTCAGGCCCCGCCAATTTCGCGGTGCGGCCATATCCATCGCAATGGCAGCGGCGTCTCGAGGTCAAGCACGGCTGGCAGGTCTTTGTGCGACCGATTCGCCCCGAGGACGAACCGTTGATCCATGAATTCTTGCGGCACGTCACCAGTCAGGATCTGCGTCTGCGGTTCTTCGCGTCCATCAAAGAATTCAGCCACGAGTTCATCGCCCGCTTGACGCAGATCGACTATGCCCGGGCGATGGCCTTCGTCGCGTTTGACGAAGCCAGCAACGAGATGGTCGGCGTCGTTCGGATTCACTCGGATTCGATCTACGAGAACGGCGAATACGCGATCCTTCTCAGATCCGATCTCAAGGGCAGGGGGTTGGGCTGGGCGCTGATGCAGTTGATCATCGAGTACGCCAGGTCCGAGGGGCTCAAATCCATCTCGGGAGATGTTCTTCAGGAAAACGCGGTGATGCTGGAAATGTGCAAGAACCTCGGTTTCGCGATAAAGTCCGATCCGAGAGAGTCGGGTCTTTGCAATGTGACTCTGGAATTCAGGAACATTAAGGGCAGCAGCCACTTGTCGCGACCTTGACCGCTTTGATCCTCACGGGCATTTATCGTGCGACCAGACTCCTCAGCCGGCTTAACAGCGCCAGGATCATGACGAGGAACATTCCGAACAGTCCGATATTCTGTACCGACGTCAGGAAGAAGGCGACTTGAACTTGCCAGCCTGACTGCTCGCGGTCTGCGATCGCCACGACATCCGGAACGATCATGGCACGGGTCACATAGGCGACTGCAAAGATCGAGGCGAATAAAAGCAGGAGCTTGAGAAGGCTGCGCATTTGACCCTCCATGACTGCAAGCGATTTACCGATCTGCCGGGGTCGCCGCAGCGGCTGCGGGGTTTGCCGATTTCTTCAGACTTTTGATGATGATCGTAATCAGCGGCACAATCAGCAGAGGCAGAATTCCGTTCAACGGATGCGCAATCGCTCCGGACACCTGCGACTGCAGGGCTCGCGCCTCAAGCTGCAGCGCATCGATGGCCGAGCCATGAATCTCGGTTGCGAGCTCAAGTTCGCGGCCCGCCGGCGGCCGCGCCGCGACCGCGAACAGGATTGCGGCAATCACGAAGTTGATCACGCCAAGAATGGCCGCCGCGGAAATCGCGCTCCAGATCTGGACCAGCGCGAAATAGGCCGAAAGCTCCAGCATCAGTAGCCCGAAAGTTGCGATCAGCGCCGCAAGCGCCCGCAAGCCGAGGCCGACAAGCAGATGCCGCATCCGGATGTCGGCGATGATCCTGTCCGTACGCCAGAGCACGCGGAGGTTTTTGACGACGTTCTCGGTGTTCACCTTAGTGTCTCCTCAGCACGAAGCCGACAACCACGCCCAGCGCGAAAGCAGAAGCGAGCGAGGTTATAGGGCGGTCCGATATAATGTGCCCAAAATGGTCGTCCTGCTCGCTTAAGGTCTCGCTGAGATCGTTCAGCGCGGCCTTGATCTGGTCGGCGAGGGCATCTGCACGGTTCTTCGAGGCATCAAAAATGCCCTCGCTCGTCGTGTTCAGCGGACGCTTTACGTCGCCTTTAAGCGCCTGCAGCTCATCCCTGACATCGCTTGACTCGAACATCGACCTTATCTCCGCTCCATCATCCGGATGGAACTTTAGGTCAGGCCGCGGCGGTGCAATTGATTTGCGTCAACCCGGCCAGCCTGCGATCTTTTCCCGCCTTGAGGGAGGTCAATTTGCATGCTGTGACGAGGCCTATGGAAGGACATCTTCCAATTGGTGAGGAATGCAGATCTTGGCGACCGCCCCTCAGTTAACGGCCTCGGAATCCGGCGATGTGCTCGAATTGCGTCCAGGCGGGTCTTGGATCGGGGCCTATGTCGCCACGCTGGAGGCGCTCTCGGATGCTGTCGGTGGGCAGCTTGATCGGTCAAAGACCGTAAGAGTGGATATGGCCGGGATACGCCAGCTCGATACGCTTGGGGCCTGGCTGATCGAGAAAATGTCGCGGCGCGCGATATCTGCCGGCCATCGCGTCGATGTGGTCGGCGTCGCCGACGATTATGCCGGTCTGATCGAGGAGGTCCGTCAGGTCAATCGCCACAATCCCGCGCCGGCGCCGGCGCCAAATCCCGTTCTGGTCAAGGTCGGCGACGTCGGTCGCTCTGCCGTCGGTGCGACAGAAGACGTGGCTGTTTTCCTGCAGATGGTGGGTGCGCTTTTTTCGGCTGTCTACGGCGTGCTGCGCCGGCCGAGGTCGCTGCGGGTGACGTCTCTGTTTTATCAGCTCTATCTAGTGGGTTGGCAGGCGATCCCCATTGTCGTGCTGATTACCTTCCTGATTGGCGCGATCATCGCGCAGCAGGGCATCTTTCATTTCCGTAAATTCGGCGCCGATTCCTATGTCGTCGACATGGTCGGCATCCTGGTGCTGCGTGAGCTTGGCGTTTTGATCGTCGCTATCATGGTCGCTGGTCGCTCCGGCAGCGCCTATACCGCCGAACTCGGCTCGATGAAAATGCGCGAGGAAATCGATGCGCTATCGACCATGGGCCTCGATCCGGTCGAGGTACTGATCCTGCCCCGCATCGTTGCGCTGGTTTGCGCGCTGCCAATTCTCACCTTCATCGGATCGATGGCGGCGCTCTATGGTGGCGGTCTGGTCGCCTGGCTCTATGGCGGCATGGGGCCGGCGATCTTTATTGCGCGGCTGCATGACGCTGTCTCTGTCACCAGCTTCGAGGTCGGCATGATCAAGGCGCCGTTCATGGCGCTGGTGATCGGGATCGTCGCCTGCAGCGAAGGCTTGCGGGTCAAGGGAAGCGCGGAGTCGCTCGGCAAGCAGACTACGACCTCGGTGGTGAAATCGATTTTTCTGGTGATCGTGCTCGACGGCCTGTTTGCAATCTTCTTCGCGTCGGTCGGAATGTGACGATGGAAGATTTGGCTGGTCAGTTTGCGATTCGGGTCAAAGACCTGGTTGTCGGCTTCGGCGCAAACGTCGTGATCGACCATCTGTCGCTGGATGTCCGAAAGGGCGAGGTCCTCGGTCTGGTCGGAGCTTCCGGTGGCGGCAAGTCGGTGCTGATGCGAACCATCATCGGGCTGATTCCGCGGCGAAGCGGCGAGATCGAGGTGATGGGCACTGCGATCGGCAGCAGCCAGGATCGGGTAACCCAGAGCGCGGCGGGGAGATGGGGCATTCTGTTTCAGCAAGGCGCGCTGTTTTCATCACTCACGGTACGGCAAAATATCCAGTTTCCGTTGCGGGAAAATCTCGCGATGTCTGACGCGCTGATGGACGAAATCGCGATCGCCAAGCTCGAAATGGTCGGGTTGACACCGCAGGATGGCGACAAGTTTCCTTCCGAATTGTCTGGAGGAATGACCAAGCGCGTCGCGCTGGCACGGGCGCTGGCGCTCGATCCCGCGATTGTATTTCTGGATGAGCCGACCTCGGGGCTGGATCCGATCGCAGCGGGCGATTTCGACGTCCTGATCAAGACACTGCAGAAAACATTGGGGTTGACGGTTTTCATGGTCACCCATGACCTCGCCAGCTTGAATACCGTCTGCGACCGCGTCGCGGCGTTGGCGGACGGCAAGATCGTCGCCATCGGGCCGATGCGCGACCTTCTTCAATCAGAGCATCCCTGGGTGCGGGCCTATTTTCACGGCAAGCGCTCCCGGATGCTGCAACCAAAAGCGAGTTAAGAGATGGAAACCCGCGCTCCCTTCGTCGTTGTCGGCGCTTTTGTCCTGGCGGCCATTGCCGCCGTATTCGGCTTCGTCTATTGGCTGCACAACACCGGCGGGCTCGGTCCGCGAGCGAGCTATCACGTCCAGTTCGATGGCTCGGTGCCGGGGCTCCTGGTCGGCGCCGCGGTGCTGTTCAATGGAATCCGCGTCGGTGAGGTGACAGATCTTGGACTTGCGGCGAACAGCCCGCGCCGCGTCAACGCGACGATCTCGGTAGCCTCGACGACCCCGGTTCGCTCGGACACGAAGGTCAGTCTGGAATTTCAGGGGCTGACGGGCGTTCCCGTCATCGCGCTGGAAGGCGGCGTGCTGCTTTCGAATGCCGGTCGGGTGCCAACGCTGATTGCCGAACCCGGGGCGGGTCAGAGTATGACCCAGGCCGCCCGTGATGCGCTGCGCCGGGTCGATTCGGTGCTGGCCGACAATGCCGAGCCGTTGAAGAACACGATCGCCAATCTGCAGGTTTTCTCCGAGGGGTTGGCGCGCAACACCGGAAAGCTCGACGGCAT
>Ga0182030_10025907_pt1 | contig 10651 bp, 13 predicted proteins | sample 812S3MmetaG_FD_121299 | JGI IMG/M metagenome (GOLD analysis project Ga0182030, IMG submission 121299) | Permafrost microbial communities from Stordalen Mire, Sweden - 812S3M metaG (Illumina Assembly) | ecosystem: Environmental > Terrestrial > Soil > Wetlands > Permafrost | place: Sweden... | reverse complement strand
TTCTCAGTTCTCAGTTCTCAGTTCTCAGTTCTCAGTTCTCAGTTCTCAGTTCTCAGTTCTCAGTTCTCAGTTCTCAGTTCTCAGTTCTCAGTTCTCAGTCACCAGTCACCAGTCACCAGTCACCAGTCACTATCCATCAGTTCATCAGTACTTAGCGAGTCGATATGCAAGGCGCCAAAACTGCAAAGCTAAAACTAGACCTAGCGGAGGAAGCGCTGGCAGCTCTCAGCAGCAAGCTATATGTTGGAGAAGAGGTCCGCTGGAAAGGGCTTCCCAATTCATCCTTCTTTCTAATTGATCTGAGCTATAAGGGTTTGATGTGGTGGAGCGTCTTTGCTTTGATCGTTCCAATAGCAGGCTCTAGCCCGGAGCTAACAGCCCTGCTAGTGCTGATGTTGACCTGGCTTGAGTTTAAAAGGCAGTGGAATACTCGCGCTTATTTCATAACAAATTTACGGTCCATTGGCGCAGATAAACTTAGAAATGGTGAATGGAAATTCACCGACTACCCTCTCGTTGACCTGGTTTCAACCAAGCGAAGCGCGCTGCTTAAGTCATTGATAATGAAGTTTAGAACCATCCACGGTGTCAAGACTTTAAAGTTTCCATACCTTGCTGATTACGCTCTGGCAATGACAGCACTAGCTGCCCACACTGCTGAACCAGCAATTGAATCACTGCCACGCGATATTGCAGGTAGTGTCTTGCATCAGAGCGAGAGCGCCCCATCTGCCGTCAATGACAGATGTTCGGATTAGCTCAATTAGCTCAATTAGGTCGATTAGCTCAATTAGCTATTGTTCAATTTGCTATCGTTCGATTAGCTATTGTTACGAATTTGGCATCGTCTTTCCAAAAAATGCAGCCAGACCGCAACTTGTTTAACTCTTGTAGAAGCTCCATTAACGGGAGTTTGCGGCCTCGAAGAAATGGCGAAACCTTTCTTGATTCGCTGGTTGGCGCTAACTGCGCTAGTGCGAATCCTGGCCAAAAATTCTGCGAAGCCTGGCTTAAAGCAGCCCTTGAGCAGCCCTCTAAATGTTGTACCAAATATAAAGCGCTCCATTTTAGTAAACAATCGCGTGGTAGATACCGTGCGGGAAATCCACGCGCGAGTCGTCGATTTTCTACGGAACATACTGTTCACCCTATGGACTGCACGTTACTACCGCGCATTAGAGGAGAGTCGTCTTAGCTAAAAATATTTATTTTCAGCAACTAACGGAATAAAAAATGAAGCAGAAAATGATGATACCAACCACTGGCTGCTTCCATAAAATAGAACCATATGCGGCGTCACGCCTATGTTTAAGTGATGCCGCATGGATTAAATGCTGTGCGGATTTGGAGTTTGACTCTTGCGTGTTGTTGTGGGCTTGTGGAATAGTCCATCGCCGGGAAACCAACTTTTCGTTGATTCCCCGACGGTGGGTGGACGTTTCAGGTAGTTCAGGCGGCGTGCTTGATGGTCCGTGCGGCGGAGTGGGCGTCGAGTTCCTGCTCCGTGGTCGTCGCCAAGTCGAGGCCGAACTTCGCGCAACGAACTTGGTGCATCTTCTGCGCGATTTGCTCATCGGTGGCGTCGATCGGCAGTCCGTAGGTGGTGCAGAGATGCTCGTGGATCGCCGTGTCGACCTCTTGTTCACTCGCTTCTGCACTGAGTCCGAATTGAGCCTTCGCGCGCTCTGAGCTTTTGGCCAGCAGTCTCTGAATCTCGGCGCCGAGGTTTTTCATGGTCGTCTCCAGTTATGAAGTTGAAAGGACCCACACACTCACTCAATTTGGCAGAACAGCAGACTTCGGGTCATCTCAATCAGCTGTGCTGAATGAAATGGACTCGAATAAGGTTTATGGCGCCTGGATCTGTTGTTTTCTTGCTGCTAGGTTGGTTGAGGATGTAGATACTTATACGTACGAAAACCTAATGACAACCCGGTAAAAAGTTTTGTTTCTACAGGAGAAGCAAAAACTCTTAACAGCTGTCAAGGGGTCGCCGTTGACCCCTGCTGGCGTTCCTCGGCAGCGAGCGGGCAGAACTCAACTCTAATACGGCGAAATTGGAGCGTATGGATTGACTATATTGCTGCTGGGATTTGTTTGAGATTGCGGAGGTTGTATCTGCACCTGAGATCTCACTGCGTCCGAGGGTCCGATCGAATTGCTCTCTACCGGACTGCTGACTCTGGCATAGTTGTTTCGATATTTTTTTATCTGCGCAATAATTTTGGTCGCATCGTTAGGCAAGATTCCCTGCCACAAGATTACAGGCTTTGCAGATCCATCCAGGAATACTAGCCACGGGTGGCGTTTGGATGGGTTGTACAACGGAACTCTATAGTCATTTCCTTCATCCACCAGGATTCGAGCAAAAACTATATCTTGAAATTTTGTGGAGGCTTGAAAGAGATGGGTAGCGAAGCCGGAACACTTGACGCACAGGTCCTTGTCTAGAAATTCGAGTACCCAAAGCAAGCGGCCGGGTTCGTTTGCCCTGCCGAAGGTTGGAGGAGCGCCCTTGGTCGCGGAGTAACCAGAGGAAGACATATGCGCGCCATCGATCTGCTTAAGACCCGCTGCAGCCCTGCTTTTTAACGCACCTTCATCGTTGTCGATGACGTATTGAAATTCCGTTCGGGCCTTCTCTAACTGGTTCAGACCCTGATAACAGAGCGCTTCGTAGTAGTGCACCTGCAAATTAGTTGGATAGCTTTCGCGAAACTTTTCAAACTCGATCAGTGCAACTTGATATTTGCCGGACTGATAGTCGCTTGTCGCTTGTTTGAACGACGGCGCCCCGGCAAATGACGGGATAGTCGCGATCGAAAAAGTAGCGAGCAAGGCCAATGCGAGAAGTTTTCGCATGTATCCTCCATAAGGTCCGATTAGAGCTCCAGCTTCATATTCTATACCGAGTCCACCTCTTGGAAAGCCTGTGGTTACTTTCTTGCCTCGATTGAGGCTAAAAGGTTGTATTGAGACCTCAATGAGCTGTACATATTTTGTTTTAACCAGGAAGGCAAACCCATTGTTCTCAAAACATTCGAACGACCTTGTTGAAATTTGTGCTGATGCTCTGACTGCGTTTTCGCTCGTTCTTTCCGGCGAAAGCGGCGAGGACGCTGAACCGGCTTTAACAGTGCTAAAGCGTGACAAATTTTCTCTGGTCGTTGAGGTTCGTTGCGATCAACACCTCACGTCTACAAAACGTGATTCTGTACCCTCGAATGTTCAAGATGTTTATGTGCTGAAGCGTGTAAGCGAGGAAATGTATGCTGGTTCGGAAGAAACGGCGCAGGTGCAGAATTTTTTGATGCCGTTGTCTGATTCGAAACGAAAGGTCGCAGGCGACGGGTCATTTCTCTTTCGGCAAATTCTACCCGGCGATAAGTGTGCTGTTTGGAGCTTAACCAGATTCGTCCCTAACGGGCCATCTTTTGACTGGCTTGATAGCTCACCTTCATGGACGGAGGCGCAATCGCATTCTGCTGGCGAAATCCTCGCTCTGCTGCATCATCAATCTCATCAGAACAGGGCGAATTTTGCAAGCGAGTCTTTCAGTAAAATGACGTCTGTCATCGCATCTATCCCTGAGTGGCTAGAACAAGCTTTTGCGAAGTCATGTTTTACGACTGTAATTGATGTTGGTGCGGCAAACACTTTTTTGTCATCTGCGGATCAAATTTCTGTTCTGGAAAAAATCAAACAGTCCATAGTTGAAGTTGAAACCGGAATAAATTCAGGATTATCCAAGGCCGTCCCGTGCGCAGAGAAGTTGATGATTCATGGTGACTTTCACCCTGGAAATGTCCTTTTTAGGAATGAGAAGGCTGTTTGTGTCATCGATTGGGATTACGCACACCTGGAAGATCCGCTTTTGGAACTCGCCTATGGCTTGATCATGTTCTCAGGTAAGTTTGGTTCGACCGATCATGATTTTCTCGACCAGGAAATAGCAAACGCCTTTCTCAGTGGCTATTGGCTCGGCTGCCGCAGTTGTGGCTGGTCTCTGAACCGAGCATTCGGTGATGAATCGCTTAACGCGCTGACCGATCAGGTTGAGGGTGACTCTGATATTGCTGTCCAAAGTATTCTTTTGCGACCTTATATCAAGCTCGCAGCATCGCTAATCTTGTTGTGGGCACTGTCAAAGCAAGGCTTACATCATGAACATCAAGCAGCAATCGTGCTTAAAGCGGTGCGTTTAGTTCTCTCGGATCATGAGTCGCTGCTATCTGGCGAACGTCGATAGAAGAAAAGCATCTGAGCATCCGGCTTGGCGCGATCTGGCACCATATGTAGTAGCAAATTGATTCTCGCTCCTTCTATTTTGGTGTTGACTTTAAGTCAAGTTTTTCGTGAAGCGCTTCTGATTGGAATTGGTAGGAGTCAGTCTTATTCTCGATTTCCTGAAACACCCCGAAAGCTACTTGGCCATTACGTCTTAGAACCTCGCAAGGAATTTGCGCAGATTTCTTGCGGCATGCTCAATTGGGGCTCGAGCCCCACCCATGAACGCTTTCAAGATTCGTCAGACAAGTCCTCAAAATCTACCCGCTTGATCATCATGACAAGTGCGCGATGTGACTTGCGCTAGCCGTAACTTTCTCTAAAAAAGCTGTGACGAGTTCGAAATAAACTTGATGATTTTTCGGTCATTAGTTGCGAATACAACGCTATGCCCGGTCCCAACGATGCGACGGAAGTAATTAGTACGTTTAAGTTACATACGCGTGTATGAATCAAATCTACTGGTTTGTTAGGTTATGGCCTTTTCTTTCTTCTCTACGAGCCAACCTCACCCACCCACTAGCTAACTAACCTCAACAACAAAATCCGCTCACTGAATCATTAATTCGACAGGATTGTGCCGAAGCCGTTGCCACAAGCCCGTCTCTGAAAAGTTGCAGTTCGCTCGACTTTTCGCTCAATTTTTTTAATCGCCAATTTGCGGCTCTTCGAGTCCGTCTGTTTATGTTCTAAAAAGCAAATTGGAGCCGCGAGCTGGAGCTTTGATAATGGCGCTGGAAGCGCTTAATGTCAAAGCGACTGAACAAATTCGTACACGATTGAAAGCAACTTTGCCTTCGGTCGGTTTCTTTGCGACTTGAGACTCACTGTCTTGTGGCGGTGACAGTCTCGCTCCTGGCAGTCGCTTCCACCCTCAATGGCGACCAGCGATCCGCCGGTTCGCCATCATACCGTTGAAAGGAGTAGTTAAAATGACTACAACAAGAAACGTCGATTTTTCAAGCAGCATCGCTCTGTATCACGCGATCTGGCTTAGAGTCAAAGATACCTTCATCGATGTCGCCAGGCTCGTCGACTGGAATTCGTGGGAGCATCGTTTCGATGAATCCATCGACTCTGACGAGACTGCACTTCAATGCGCCGACGCAATGTTGGCCTCGCTCGGCGACCCTTATACTGAGCGCGTAATTTCGCAAGCTCCAGTTGCATCACACGAGATGACTGCTGAGACCGTTTCATCTGACAGTGCGCAGCAAGTCGTGCAATCTGTTCTCAGACCGGATGGAATCGCATATCTGCGCATCAGCAGTTTCGACCGTGGTGATATCGCGGACCTTGTTCAAGCTTCGCTGTCGAAGATTGCCGACTGCAAAGCTATCGTGTTGGACCTGCGCCACAATGGAGGTGGGCGAATAGATCAGGTGCTCAAGTGCCTTTGCTATTTCGTCAAGAACGGGTTGCTTACGACCGTTGAACTTCGCCATGAAGACGGAATCAAGTCGATTCAGTACTTCGTCAACGAAGGTCAGTTCTATGCGCGCGAGACAAGCCCAGACGGCTCTCAGACTACTGAGCTCTATGAGCGCAGGCAACCCGTTTTCGCTGGAAAGCCGCTGGTCTTGAATATGGACTCGCGCACTGCCAGTGGTGGCGAAATGATGATCGCTTCTCTGGCGCAGAATGCCGAAGATGGGCAGGTCAGGATTGTTGGACGAGGTAAGACTCCAGGCAAAGGCATAGGCCAGTTGGAGAACGATATCCTCGATGGTCGTGCCTGCGTGCAGATTACTCGCTCACGCTGGCTTGCACCCGGAGGTGAGTGGATAGGCGATTGCGGACAGACGAAAAGTGACGGACTCGAGCCAGACATCGTTGTGTCTGACGGGCATGTCACTGCGTGTTTCGAAGCATCGCTTAAAGCTATCAACGAGATGCTCGAAACACGCGAGTTGGCATGTGTTTGAGCTCTCAGTCTAACTTCAGGTGCAGTCGGAGGCTCGACTGATACCGGTTGTATGAATGAGTCGAGGAATGAAGCTTTGAGAGCGGTGCCTGGAAAGCACCGCTCTCATTTTATTTTGATGTAATTTGCTTAAAATAAACAAAATCAGCTATTAGGTTGAAAAAGAGACACAGCAGGAAGAGCTGCTGTGTCTCTTTTTTGTTGCAGTAAGACTGCGGCTTACAGCCGTTTGCTTCTCCTGGGTTTACTGCCGACTAACCAGCCGCTGGGCCGGATTCAATGAACTGGATTACGACAAGCGCATCCGGTTCTGCCACCACAGATAGTTTCCCATCTGTAAGGGTGATTACGCTCGCAGGTGGCAGTTGTGCTGCTCGGCGAAGCAGTTGCTGCTGACTGGGTGTTGGAAAGTCCGGGCGACCCATGTCGTCCCAGGCTCCGAGTGGGTTGCCGTGTTTTGCATCCACGACGTGCACGCAAGCTAGCCCGGCCGAGTTGTTGTTCAACGTGATGTCAAACGTGATCGGCTCTCCATTTTGCTTAGGCGCGACATAATTCCAGACGGCGAGAACGATGGTGCCATCGTCGCGTTTTGTCAGGATAGCGTTTTCCGAGTTTACCGGGAGCCTCTGCTCGCCAAGCAAGTTGAGGAGCTTGAAGGCGTTAAACGGCGCTTTAGGAATACTGCCTGTCGCTATTAATCCAAACCCGTTGTAAAACGGGCGTGGGAAGACGCCGCCTTCTTCGAAGAAGTTGTCGGTGAAGGTCCAATACGCCATCTGGGTAACCAGACCATCGCAACGCGCAATGGTGTTGGCGAGCCAGGGTCCAACGTATGGCAAATCAGTTTGCCCACCATCGAAACCGGCGTTGAACTCGGTCCAGAAGATTGGCAAATCAGGCATCCCTGATGCCTTGACCTCGTCGTGTACTTTCTTGACCGCGAGCGCCACCATATCTTTCTGGCTTATATCCAGGTCCTTGCCGAAGACATAGATGGGCCAGTCGTTGGGGTAGATGTGCGTCGAGACGAAGTCGACTGGCGACTTCTTCTGGACACAATGCGCGATAAAGTCTGGGATCCAAGCCGCCATGGCAGTTGCCGGACCACCGACTCGCAGTCGCGCGTCAACATTCTTGACTGCATGAGCCGCCAGGTCATACATCATGAAGTAAGCGCGTTGTTTCGACTCGTTGCTGTCGCCAGCCAGAAAGTCGATGTTCGGTTCGTTCCAGACCTCGAAATACCACTTCGATACTTCGTCGATTCCATAGCGGTCAACCAGGTGCCCAGTGAATCGCTGAATCAACTCGAACCATTTGGTCGGATCTTTTGGTGGTGCCACGATGGGGTGGTATTTGAAGGGGTGCACGGACCCTTCTATATCATCAGCCATTCCTGCAGGCATGAAGGAGAGTTCGACGAACGGACGCACGCCATGAGCGAGCAAGCCGTCGTAGATCTGGTCGATGCGTGTGAAGTTCAGGATGAGCCTTCCATTATCGTCTTCACCAGCATAGATGCCGGTTTCCTTGTCGAAAATACCGTGGAATCTGATATGTTCGACATCGACTATTTTGCTGAGCGTATCGACATCTTTGCGCCAGTCTTCGGCCAGAGTTATCGATGCGTGGCATGAGCCAAACGTCTTTTCCCAGAAATGCGGGAACGGTTTTCCTGCATTATTGGTGTCGATATAAACTTCCTCTTTGCGCCGGTCGATGACCTGCGATGTGCTTACCGGTTTTTCCATGGGAGCATCCTCGATGCGTTGCGCCTGGCGAAGGGCGGCTAGACAAAGTAAACGACAGCTATGCCATCTCCAACCAGTCACCTATTATGGTGGCATGGGTTTAGATCGGGCAGCGCTGTTCGCCATTCCTACATCTGCATTTTCATGCGAATCTCAGGTCCCGGTTTCTCTGTTACGCGCTTGAGCGAATAAAGCAGGGAGAACAGTGGTTGTGGGCTTTATAGAGCTGGTGAGATAAGCCGAAGGGAGTAGATGTAGGTGTAACTCAATGTAGCCGGAGGGAGTTGTTCAAAACAACGCGCTTTCCAGTTGTTTCTGTTGGTAAAGAGTCTGTATTGATATGGTCGAAGGTATTTTTGGGGCTGCCGTTGGATGCAGTAACACTGCACGGGTGCTCAGCCTACGAATGAAAGTGGTAATTCGATTTGCCAAGTGTTCGCATTTTTTTCAGACGTTACCCTGGTTTTCATGGCATTGGTTAGCGGTTTGCGAGAGCTTTGCTCAATGTAACTGCAGCTTGATTTGTAATGACAACCATGGCTGCATTTAGAGCCGTTCATTCACCTGGCACGCTTCAATTGAAATACATGAGTTTCGGTATTCTTTCCTTCTGTTGTGGCAATTCGTACTGTTAATAAATCATCTTGAGGTGAGTCGTCCTGAAATGAAATCAAATCGTATTCAGCAGACCCGAATTTGGGAGAGAACCTTCGCATACCAAAAAGTCCATCTGAAGATTCCGTCCAGCTTTCTATAAGATTGGTTTTTGAATCAACTGCAATCCAATTTCCTCTGAGAAAGAGGAAATTACTCAAATCGTATTCGGGACCGGCGTGATCCGCCTTTTGGCGGGTATTGCGTAGAATAAATAATTTCCGCAAAGTCCTCAATAAGAGGTAAGTACTCGGTATGGGTAAGCCGAATACTAGTACTTACTTTTTTTTACTTTTTGACAAATTAAGCAAAATGAAGTTCCTCAAAAAAGTAGACAGCAGCGTAGTCGGACTTTTACGACGCTACCGTCTATCAAAAATGAGAGGTTTAAAGTTACACAGAGTGTGGCGCTTCTAGCGGTTAACCCTCGGCAATGCAGTGGCGCCTTGCTTTCCTCAAGTTCTGCGAAGAGTGTGCGAGCGATCCAATCGTTCCAGACGCGATTGCGCCAGCAGATGACTGAGACGACCAGTCTATGCGTATCAGGACTTGAGTTTGTCCTGCGTCCGCTCATAGTCCTCTCGCACAGCTTTTTCTATAAAACTGAGCTCCGCCCAAACGGCAACGTTCGGACCATCTTTCATTGTCTGCACTAGACGCAGGAGCCGTCGAGCCGACTTCCTCAGCTCAACATCTTTGATCACCCGCACGTCGTACGAAATGGCGCGACAGGCGGTGATGGCCACTTGGAGATACTGATCGACCTCCATCAAGGCCTCTTTTGCGTGGCGCTGGTCTTCCATTGCTGCAACAGCATATCGCTCTTTCGGATTTCCGGTATTCATGGTGATTCCTTTCTCTTTGTTTGGATTGACGTAAAGAGTTAGTTCACTACTCAATTGACTGAGAAGTCTTGCATAACTGTACCGAACGTTAGACGCTGACTCGACTTCTGATCTTTACTAAGATCGTCCATATTGTGACGAACATTCTTGAAAAAATTCCAAGTGATCAGAACAATAGCTTGTTAGCAGGCACGAGCCCCAAGTCTGATGCCTGCACTTTTAGTTTACTGGCACACATGCACAGCAAGTGTGCCAGGTTCCTTTCCTCAATCAGAGCGTTTGCGTGACTGTATGAGGGGTCCGCCGCCGATGTAAACGGGAGCCTTTCTGTCCTTGGGGCCGGGTCCGGTCGGGCGGGCTACGCTTCGACGAGGTTTGTCCGGAGCCAAGAATAACAGCAAGCTGATGAAGGCAAGAAGTGCGAGGACGGCTACAAAGTTGTGGTCCATGATGTGTTTCCTTTCTTTTCTCTTTCGTGAAATGCGGGCGCATTAGTGTTTCCTCTGGATGCCGGCTGTCAGCTCCCAGGGGCACGTGTCAGACTGGTGCCCGCCGCTTCCGAGTCACGCTCGGTGTAAAGGGTGAGCTTACCCACCGTCCCACCGCAACTCATAAGACCAGCCCCGGTTAGTCGCCAAATGGAAACATTGGCAGCTGGGTGGCACTGGGGGCAAGTGCTAGAGCACGCTGCATGATGTCCTTCAACTCTGCCCGCAATTGAGGATCCAAATCTACTTCCTTCAGGCCTGCGGCAAGAGAGATTTTGGCAGCGGCGATTTGCTCGTAGGCGCCCAGCACGTCCAATTGCCAAAGCCCCTTGCTTGCATCTTGAAACTTTTCGCCGTACCGAGCCAAATACTTGGTCATCCTGCGAGCGGAGGCTTCCACTGCAGCTATGTGGCCAGCAAGTTCCAGGGTGAGGCACGATACCAGGGCAACATTTTTCGCATAGAGAAGAATGGCGTAGTCTAATTCGATCGGACTGCCGCCCTTCGTCAGCTGTTCTGCGTACTGAGCCTGACGAGTCTTCAAACGGGGTAAACAATCCCGGAGCTCGCGTTCGAATGCGGTCAATTCCTTGATTGCTCCCGAGAAAGCCTTTCTTCTTGGATCTTGGGAAGTGTATCTGTTGCTCATTTTTTCTCTCCTGGTTTTGACGGTGCATGACGACATGCCCTGCACCCTTC
>Ga0182030_10025906_pt1 | contig 10651 bp, 8 predicted proteins | sample 812S3MmetaG_FD_121299 | JGI IMG/M metagenome (GOLD analysis project Ga0182030, IMG submission 121299) | Permafrost microbial communities from Stordalen Mire, Sweden - 812S3M metaG (Illumina Assembly) | ecosystem: Environmental > Terrestrial > Soil > Wetlands > Permafrost | place: Sweden... | reverse complement strand
CCCTTGTCCTTGTCGCCGTGGAGGCCGGCCTTGCGGAAGTACTTCGAGATGAGGATGTCGGTCGCGAGCTGGCTCCAGGTGGCCGGGACCTCGGCCCCTTCCATCTTGAAGACGATGCTGCCGTCCGGGTTGGTGATGGTGCTCGAGCGGCGCTCGTAGACGACCGTGTCGAGCGGGTCGCTCCCGGCCGTCGTGAAGTGGCGCTCCACGCGCACCCCGCGAGAGGCCTTGCCGGAGCGGGCGGCAGGACGGGTCTTCTTGTCCGTCTTGGCCGAGGCCTTCTCCGGCGCGCTGGTCGAAGCGCGCGGCTTGGTCGTTGTCCCGTTGCCTCTCATCTTGAGGTGCGTCGTCCCGTTGAAGTCCGTCGTCGAGTTTGCCATCGTCCGCCTCCACGCGCCCGGTCCACGCGAGCCCTTCCGGAGCCACGCGCCGACATCGACCCAGCCGCTCTCGTCACCGCGTACGAGCCCGCCTGGGCAACCCCACTTCGCCCGTTTTCTTCCCAGCCACCGTTCAGCGGAACGACCATCCAGGTAGTCTACTCAGTCCTGGGTGTCCGTTCAGCTCCGGCGTCAGCAAGCCAATGCCCATCCCTGCGAGTGGACCCTCACCGGTGGGTCCGCCCGCATCCTATTCTCTCGGCTCACGGCGTCTCCTCGTGGAGGACGGCGCCAGAGCTTTGACTTCTAACCCCCATATCTTGGGGCTGTCCAGCAAAAAGCCACGAAATGTTGTGGCTACATGGCCGTCCATTGGATGCGTCCACACTACACTTATGGAAGCGCACGAGATCACTGAACTCGCGCGGCCGGTCGCGAGCAGCGGTGAACAGCCGCTCCACCGGCCACCAACAAGGAGTCCCCTGCCGACGGCCGAGTTGTTCAGCGGTTTCCCACAGCCCCTTCGAGGGCCGGCCGCGCTCGACCCGAAGAGAGCTCAGGCCCGAGGCAGCGTGCCGCTCTGCGGATACGAGCCGACGGGCCGCGCCGGGAGGCTGAAATGCCGCTCGATCGCCCTCGGCAACGCGGCCGGATCGGCGGGCGGCCGTGGGCTGCCTTCGACGAGCACCCCCAGCTTCCAGAGGCGCTCGAGCTCCGCCTTCTCGCGCGCCAGGAGCTCTCCCTCGAGATCTTCTTCCAGCTCGTCGTTCAGCTCGGCGAGCTTCACGGCCGAGAAGAGCGCCTTGGCCTCCCACGGCTCGGGCTCCCCGACGACGCGGATCCATCCCGCTTCGCCGGCGTACGTGAGGGCGCGCACGCACGCGCCAGCGACGTAGTGATCGTAGATGACCAGATCGGCGATCGTCTGCACCGAGATGGCGAGGGCCTCTCCGAAGTCCTTCGACAGCGAGGCCATGTCGTCGGGCTGAAACATGGGCGCCGACACGATCCACAGCGCGAACGCCGACTTGCCGTCGTCGTGCAGCTCCGCCTCGGAGTCCATCCGGTCCTGCAGGCGCGAGACGTCCTTCGCGCGATCCGCCCCCGCCCCGAGGCGCACGTAACGGGCCGCCCACGTCGACATGCCTCCCATGCTACCGCAAAGAGAGACGCACGAAATAGGCTCAGAAGAGGCGCGCGGCCGTGTCGTCCGTCCACAGCCAGGCCGCCCGCGGCACCCGCAGCCGGCCCGCTTCGCGGACGACCCTCCCGCGCTCGACGAGCCACGTCGCGACGCGGTCTCGCTCCTCGGTCCAGCCGGGCGTGCCCAGTGTCTCCGCCGCTTGGTCGAGATCGATTCCGCCGTCCATGCGAAGGCCGAGCATGATGCGCTCGCGCATCAACGTGGGGCCGTCGAGCGGCTCGCTCGTGTCGCGGATGTCCCCCGCGCGGACCACGTAGCTCTCGGGCAGCACCTCGTTGCGGTACCGCACGCCGGAGCCCGCCTCGCGCATCACGAAGCCGTAGGCGCCGCAGCCGAGGCCGAGGTACTCGTCGCCCCGCCAGTAGCCGAGGTTGTGTCGCGCCTCTTGCCCGGTGCGCGCGTAGTTCGACACCTCGTAGTGGCGGAAGCCGCGCGCGCCGAGCGCCTCGTCGATCGCGAGAAACCCCTCGGCTACGGCGCCGTCGTCGGCCAGCGGCAAGCGGCCCCGCTTGGCGAGCTCGCCGAAGCGCGTGCCCGGCTCGATGGTGAGCTGGTAGCAGGACACATGGGACAGGCCGAGGTTGCAGAGCTCGAGCGCCTCGGTACGCGATTCGTCGGGCGTCTGCCCGGGGAGGCCGAAGATGAGGTCCCCCGAGACGCGCGGGACGACTCGCAGCGCCCCTTCGACCGCGATCCGAGCCCCGGCGGCGTCGTGCAGGCGACCGAGGTAGCGCAGGCGCTCGTCGCGGAGGGACTGCACGCCGATGGAGACCCGGTTCACCCCCTGGTCGACGAGCGCGCGAGCGCGGTCCTCGTCGAGGGAGGTGGGGTTGCATTCGACGGTGATCTCCAGCTCGTCCGTGCAGGGGAGGGTCTCGCGGATGCCGCGGAGCACGCGGCCGAGCTCCCGGGGGTCCCAGAGGCTCGGCGTTCCTCCACCGAAGAAAATCGTCTCGATGCGCCGGCCGGCGACGGACCCCGCGCGCGCCCGGAGCTCTTCCAGGACGGCGTCGGCGTAGCCCGCGTGGTCGATGGTTTCGCGCTCCTTCGCGTAGCTGACGAAGTCGCAATACGGGCATTTTGCGAGACAATAAGGGAAGTGGACGTAGACGCCCGCCGTCCGCGCCCTCTCGTGGGTCGGCGGAGCGCTGTCATCTCGGTGCCCGGTCAATTGCCGCATTGCATCGGGAGTGTTACTTTTTTTTGCTGGGCCGCGCACCTTGCTCCAAGCAGAACAGCTCATCGAACGCATCCGTACGTATCAGCCATCGGTCGACTCCGACCTGATTCAGCGCGCTTACGACTATTCCTTCAAGATGCACGCGGGTCAGACCCGCAAGTCGGGCCAGCCGTACGTCGTGCACCCGGTGAGCGTCGCCGGCATCATCGCCGACCTGCGCCTCGACGCCGCGAGCGTCTGCGCCGGCCTGCTGCACGACGTCGTCGAAGACACGCTGGCGACGATCGAGGACATCACCAAGGAGTTCGGCGTCGAGGTCTCGGAGCTGGTCGACGGGGTCACCAAGCTCTCGAAGATCAACTTCACGTCGAAGGAGGACCGCCAGGCGGAGAACTTCCGCAAGATGGTGGTGGCGATGGCGCGGGACATCCGCGTCCTGCTCATCAAGCTGTGCGACCGCCTCGACAACATGCGGACGCTCGAGCACATGAACGCCGAGGCGCAGGAGCGCATCGCCCGCGAGACGCTGGAGATCTACGCGCCGCTGTCGAACCGCCTCGGCATCCAGTCCTTCAAGAGCGAGCTCGAGGATCTCTCCTTCAAGTATCTGGAGCCGGAGGCCTACACGGACCTCGTCTCGCAGATGCAGATGTCGAAGAAGGAGCGCGACAAGTACATCACCGACGTCTGCAAGACGCTGTCGAGCCGGCTGGCGAGCCAGAACTTCGCCGCCGAGGTCCACGGTCGCGCGAAGCACTACTACAGCGTCTACCGCAAGATGAAGGCGCAGCAGTCGGGCCTCGAGGCCGTTCACGACCTCATCGCGTTCCGCGTGGTCGTCGAGAGCGTGAGCGACTGCTACGCGACCCTCGGCGTCATCCACTCGCAGTGGACGCCGGTGCCTGGGCGCTTCAAGGACTACATCGCGCTCCCCAAGCCCAACATGTACCAGTCGCTCCACACGACGGTCATCGGCCCGGGGCGCGAGCGCATCGAGATCCAGATCCGCACCCACGAGATGCATCGCGTGGCCGAGCGCGGCATCGCGGCGCACTGGAAGTACAAGGACAGGGGCGGGGGAGGCGGGATCGCCGAGCAAGACGCGGCGCGGTTCTCCTGGCTGCGGCAGCTGCTCGAGTGGCAAAAAGAGGTGAAGGACCCCGCCGAGTTCCTCGAAGGCGTGAAGGTCGATCTCTTCCAGGACGAGGTCTACGTGTTCACACCGAAGGGGGACGTGCGCGTCTTCCCGCGCGGCGCCACGCCCATCGACTTCGCCTACCAGATCCACACGCAGCTCGGCGACCACGTCACCGGCGCTCGCATCAACGGCAAGATAGAGCCCCTCCGCTACAAGCTGCGAAACGGCGATGTGGTCGAGGTCCTCACGAAGCCGGACCAGCAGCCGAACAAGGACTGGCTCGACTTCGTCGGGACGACGCGGGCTCGCTCGAAGATCAGGAACCATCTCCGGACCGACCAGCGCGACAAGAGCAAGCGTCTCGGCGAGGAGCTGCTCGAGCGCGAGCTCCGCAAGGCGGGGATCAGCGTGAGCAAGCTGCTCAAGAACGACGCGGAGATGCGGCGCGTGTTCGACGAGCTCAAGGTCCAGAACGAGGAGGAGCTCTACGTCAACATCGGGTACGGCAAGATCGATCCCGAGGATGTCGTCAAGGTCGTCGCCCCGCCCGACGCCCAGGGCCACGAGAGCAAGCCGCCCGAGCAGCTGCGCGAGGGGCGCCTGGCGGGCCTGGTGCGCAAGGTCATCAAGCGCGACGACAGCGCCATCCGCATCAACGGGATCGACGACGTCCTCGTCCGCTACGCCAAGTGCTGCAACCCGCTGCCGGGCGACGACATCCTCGGCTTCATCACGCGCGGGCGAGGGGTCACCATCCACCGCCGCGGCTGCCCCAAGGCGTTCGACACGGATCCCGAGCGGCGCGTGGAGATCACCTGGGACAGCAAGGCACGCATCAACCGCAGCGTGCAGCTTCGCGTGGTGACGGCGAACCAGCCGGGCATCCTCGCGAACGTCGGTCAGACGTTCATGGCGCAGGGGATCAACATCAGCGAGGCCAACTGCCGCGCGGGCGACGACGGGCGCGCGGTGAACCTCTTCTCCTTCGTGTGCGCGGACCTGTCGCAGCTGAAGCTCGTGATGAAGGCGCTGACCAAGGTGAAGGGCGTGGTGGTGGTCGAGCGGGCTTAGAAGAGCGGCGTCTTTCGGCCGAGACCTTCGCGATGCCTGCGTCGGCTCGGCTGCGGCGTCCGGGAGGACGCCTCGCTCGCCTCCTTGGCCTCGCTCGGTCTCGACCGAAAGACGCCGCTCTTCTTCACGCTTGGGCCGGACGATTTGACAATACTCTACCATGTGGAATGATCGTTCCAATGTCTGCCGCCGCTCCGCTTCCGCTCACGGGAGAATCGCGCAAAGACGCCCTTGTGAGCGGCATTCTGGACGCGGCGCTCGAGCTGTTCGCGGAGCGCGGGTACCATGGAACGTCCGTTCCATCGGTGATGGCGCGCGCGGGCGTCGGAGGGGGGTCGCTGTACCGTCTCTTCGAGAGCAAGGAGGCGCTCGTCAACGCAGTCTTCCGCGAGGCGAAGGGCAGGCTCGAGCGCGCCCTCCGCGACGGCGTGGAGGCCAACCAGCCGCCCCGCTCGCTCTTCGATGAGCTCTGGGCGCGCCTCACCGCCTTCGCGCGCGCCGAGCCGCTGCGATTCCGCTTCCTCGAGCTCCAGGACCACGCGCCCTACCTCGACGGCGAGAGCCGGCAGCTGGAGCTCGCGGTGCTCGCGCCGATGCTCCTCGCCGTCATGGACTTCCAGCGACGCGGGGTGCTGCGGGTCGACGTGGAGGCGCCCGTCATCATGGCCTTCGTGTGGGGCGCCTTCGTCGGCCTCGTGAAGTCCGAGCGCCTCGGTTACGTCAAGCTCGGGCCGCCCGCGTTCGACGCCGCACGCGACGCCTGCTGGCGCGCCTTTGCCCTGCCCGACCCCATCGATCCCACCCCTCTCGAGAAAAGGAGACCTTCATGGAAGCGACGACCCAGGTGACCCGAGGCGCACGCGCCAGCAGCAGCAGTGGCTCGCGGCACCGCAGTCTCGACGATCTCTCGCGGCTCGACGTCGCGAAGCTCGGAGAGCTCTACGCGCGCGGCACGACTCCGGCGCGCCTCGGCGTGCTCGAGGGGCACCCGCGCGGGCGCATGCTCTCGGTGCGCACGCTCGACCACGGCCTCCCGGGTCGCGTCCTCCGGCAGCTTGCCGGGGCCAGCGCCTTCCCCTGGGGCGGCAAGAGCTTCGCGGGCAACGGCGAGACCGGCACGGGGCTCAATCGTGTCCACCTGGTCGGACGTCACCAGCTCTTTCCGTTCATGACGAGCATTCGCCCGTCCGCCCTCGATGGCGCGCCGTGCGTGGTGCTCGACTACGATCTCCCGGACAACCCGCGCCTGATCCGCGCCATCCACGACGAGATCCGCGAGATCGAGCCGGGTCTGTTCCTCGGGCCCGCCATGTGGAAGGCGGCGACAGGGCCGAAGCTCGTTCTATGGTTCGCGCTCGATACCCGCGTGCAGGCCGCCGCCATCGGCCTCCCGAAGATCGGCTAGGCGACCCTTGGAAGACTGTGGCGCGTGACTCGGACGCCCTAGTACTTGCAGCTCACGAGCTGCCCGCTGAGCTGCCCGTCGCCCTGGAGGTACGTGACCAGGAACTTCCCCGAGGCGAGCGACACGATGCGGGCCTCCGAGACGTTCACGCCGTCCGGCGAGACGTCGAACACGGTGGGCAGCTTCTGCTTCAGATCCGCTCCGAGCACCGTCATCCGGGCGCGGCGCTGCGGCGCCTTCCCGTCGACGAACGCGACGGCCATGTCGCCGGTGGAGGTGACGTCCATGCTGGCCGAGTCGCGTGCGTCGTTCGGCGCGTTCGGGTCGGTCAGCGCGACCTTCTGCGGCTTCTCCGGCGTGGCCGTCGCCGGGAAGAGCACGCCGTAGAGGTCCGTCTTCTGGAACTCGGTCGTCATCACGTAGACCTGTCCGTTTTGCATGTCGAGGGCCGGCATCCCCGCCGCCGCCCCGAGCCACATCGCCTTGGGCTCCCCGGACTTCTCCAGCTTGGCGGTGCGCTTCACGAAGACGATGTTGCCCTGATCACGTGCGGTGATGAGCATCCCGAGGTCGCCCATGGGGATGGCCACCGGCGTGACGAAGTGCTCGATCTTCGGGTACTTGCCGTCCTTGGTGGGCTTGACCACTCGCTTGTCGACGGCAAAATCCTTGATCATCCCCTTGCCCGGGAGCTCGTCGATGATCCACGAGTAGAGCAGGTTGTGGTCGTCGCCCGGCCCCTCGCGCTTCACTTGCGTGGCCAGGACGAAGGACTTCTTCTCGTTTCCGAAGGTGCGGCAATCGCGGAAGTCGACCGCGGCGCTGTCCGTGTCGCTCCCGGCGGAGAGCTTCGCCACGTCATCCTCGGTCGGATCGTCGAACTGCGCGCCGCCGTCGTCGGTGATGACCGGCTCCATGTCCGCCGGACCGCAGCGCAGGTAGCTGCCGACGCCCTTCGTCGGGAACGAGTCGAGGAAGTCCATCCCCACCCGCATCTTGCCGGTCTTGAGGATGCCCAGCGGGGTGACGCGGAAGACGTGACGGACCATCGCCGGGTCCTTCTTCTGCTCCTGGTCCTTCACGTGGCTCCAGTCCGGATCCGCCTTGGTCACCGCGCCGGTGGCGTCGACCATCGCGACTCGTGGCGAGCCGTCGCCCACGGCGTAGCCGACGGCGACCTGCTTGCCGTTCTCGATCTCCACCGAGGTGAGGCCCGTGTCGAGGCGCGCGCCCTTGTCGATGACGAACGCAGCGGCTGCCGTGCACGGCGGGGGGGGCGGGGGAGGGGGTGCTGCGCTGACGGACGCCGAGGTCACCGCCGCGACGGTCGTCGATGGGGAGGCGCTGGGCGCGGCTCCGCCGCTTCCGCCGCTGCTTGCGTCATCCTTGCAAGCGAAGAGGGCGCCGGCGAGGCCAGCGAGAGCGAGCGGCAGGACGAGACGAGCGGTGCGGGCGCGGACGATCATCGAGGACCCCTCCTATGGATGTGAGCCGGCGAGGATAGGCGAAGTCTCGTCACCACGTCAGCTCGATCTCTCCATCGAACAGCGAGGACAGCTTCACCCGGGACTTCACATGCACACCGCACGCGTGCGCGATCCCCTCCAGGACGCCGATGTGATGCGAGTCGAGGAAGTTGTAGACGCTGGTCAGCGCGAAAACGGCCCTGCCGCCGGTGACCTCGCGCAGCTCCGCGTGCGACGGCGGGAGCGAGATGGCGTACGCCTTGGCGCACGCCGAGAGCGCGCCGGGCAGATCGTTCGCCGTGCTGAGGACGACGCGGCCCACGATGGACTGCGCGAAGATACCGTGCGACGAGCGACCCAGCCGGCGCAGCCCCGAGCGGAGCGTCGCTTCCGGAAAGAAGGCGCGCGCCGCCTCGAGGAGCAATGTCGTGAACTCGCGCATCGGCACGTCCTGGAACGCGAGATAGCGCGCGCGCGCCGCCGGCAGGACGATCCCGGCGGCGCGTGCCCCCTCAGCGATGGCGGTGGCGTACATCCCCTTGATGCGCGCGTTGGGCGGCATCCCGTCGATGTACGCAGCCACGTCGAGCGGCGCGTCCCAGTCGGGCGCGACGAAGTCGGAGGGCATCGGGCAGAATGTTAGTCGACCTCGGGGAGACGGAGTCGCCTCTCTACGGCGGCGACATAGCGCTCCAGCGCCGAGGGCATCTGCAGGAAGAAGAGCGACGGCTCGATGAGCTCGAGCTCCATCACCCGCGGCGCGCCGGCCGCGTCCCGCGCCACGTCGACGCGGGCGTAGAGGAGCGGTCCCGGCGCGGCCGCCACGGCGCGGCGGGCGAGGGCGGCTTCGTCCTCCTCGATGGGAACTGCCGAAGAGACCGACTCGGCATCCCCCAGAAAGCGGGGGGACTTGCGTACGGCGTGCGTCGGCTCGCCGTCGATCCAGACGATGGCGCGCTCGCCGTGGCCCTCGACCGACGCGAGATAGGGCTGAACGAGGACGTCCTCGCGAGCCGCCAGCGAGCGCAAGTGGGCTTCGCCACGCTCGCGAGCCGCAGCCGTCACGCGCACCGTGGCCCGCGAGCCACCCGAGACGGCCGGCTTCACGACGACGTCCGACCACCCGCGCTCGCGTGTCACCTCGGCCAGGGTCGTCGTGGCGCCGCGCCGGATGAGGTGCGTCGGCACGACCGGGACCCCCCGTGCGTCGAGGTCGAGGAGGTAGCTCTTGTGGGCGTTCCAGCGGACCGTCTCCGGCCCGTTCCACAGCGCGGTGCTCGCCGCCACGCGGTCGATCCAGGCCAGGAACTCGGCAGGGCGCTCCGAGTAATTCCAGGTCGAGCGCAGGAGGGTGAGCCGCGCGGAGGCGAAGTCGGCACCCGGGTCGTCCCAGGCGAGGACCTCCGCCGTCAGGCCCGCGGCGCGAACGGCCGAGAGCAGCGGAGCGAGGTCGGCGTCGGGCTCGGGCAGAGTCATGCAGGAGGCGAGGGCGACGTCGATGGGCACGGCGCCATGCTAGAGCACCCGGCCCATGGGAACAGTCGGTACAGTCACCGTCGTCGGCGCCGGGCTCGCAGGGTGCGAGGCGGCGTGGCAACTGGCCGAGCGCGGTGTCGACGTGCGCCTGGTCGAGCAGAAGCCCCTGGCGCGCACGCCGGCCCAGACGACCGACACGTTCTGCGAGCTGGTGTGCTCGAACTCGATGCGCGGGGCCTCGCTCGCCAACGCCGTCGGCCTCCTCAAGGAGGAGCTGCGGCGCGCGGGGTCGCTCATCCTGTCCTGCGCGGACGCGACCCGCGTACCCGCCGGAGGCGCACTCGCTGTCGACCGCGAGCTCTTCTCCGCGACCGTCACCGAGCGCCTCCGCGCCCACGCGCGCGTGACCCTCGAGTCTCGCATCGTGGAGTCGATCCCCGAGGCGTCGCCGTCCTCGCCTGTCATCCTCGCCACCGGCCCTCTCACGGGCGACGCGCTCGCGGCGGATCTCGCGCGCGTCGTCGGACGGGGGCACCTCGCGTACTACGACGCGATCGCGCCCATCGTGAGCGCCGACTCGCTCGACTGGGGCAAGGTCTTCAAGCAGTCACGCTACGGCAAGGGAATCGAGGCCGGCGACGACGAGGCGTACGTGAACTGCCCCTTCGACGAGCGGCAGTATCGGGCCTTCGTCGCCGACCTGCTGGCCGCACAGAAGGTGGAGCCCCGAGGGTTCGAGGAGGTGCGGTACTTCGAGGGCTGCCTGCCCGTCGAAGTCATGGCGTCGCGCGGCGAGATGACGCTCGCCTTCGGGCCGATGAAGCCGGTGGGTCTGCTCGACCCGCGCACAGGTGAGCGGCCCTTCGCGGTCGTGCAGCTGCGACCCGAGGACGCCGCGGCGACGGCCTACAACCTCGTGGGCTTCCAGACGCGGATGACGTGGCCCGAGCAGGGGCGCGTGCTCCGCACCATCCCCGGGCTGGAACAGGCGGAGCTCCAGCGCTACGGCAGCGTCCACCGCAACACGTTCGTCGACGCGCCCCGTGTGCTCGACGAGCGGATGCAGCTGCGGGCCCGGCCCGGGGTGCTCCTGGCAGGGCAGGTGAGCGGCGTCGAAGGGTACGTGGAGAGCTGCGCCGGGGGCTTCGTCTGTGGCGTCATGCTGGCGCAGTCGCTCCTCGGTCACGCGGTCACGCCGCCCCCGCCGACCACGGCCCTCGGAGGAGTGCTGACGCACCTCGGCCGGGACACCAAGGACTACCAGCCGTCGAACGTCACATGGGCGTGGCTCCCGCCGCTGGCGGACCGGCGCATGAAGAAGCGCGAGCGTT
>Ga0182030_10025904_pt1 | contig 10652 bp, 10 predicted proteins | sample 812S3MmetaG_FD_121299 | JGI IMG/M metagenome (GOLD analysis project Ga0182030, IMG submission 121299) | Permafrost microbial communities from Stordalen Mire, Sweden - 812S3M metaG (Illumina Assembly) | ecosystem: Environmental > Terrestrial > Soil > Wetlands > Permafrost | place: Sweden... | reverse complement strand
TTACGTTTCCCGCTTTTATCCTGCTGAAGATCCTGTAACGACATTGCACACCTCCATTGGTATTTGTTTTTGCTGTTGCCTTCTTGCGTGTTACGGCCTTCGGTTGCGCGTCAGCTCCAGTGGGGACTCTCCCCAGTCGGCGACGACGCTATTCATGGGTTTCCGCCTTTTCTGAGGACGACGGAGTTGCCGGCATACCGGGTGAAAAGAACCGCGCGATTTGCGAAGCCGCTGCCTGGCGCAGATCAGAAGCGACGTTCTTTGGAAAGCTCACCAGATGGATTGGAGCGAGATCGTCTTCAGTCGCCTTGTTCTCCACCAGCTTTGCGATGATGGGGCCGACGTTGCGCGCATCCATGAGTTTGCGCAGGTACTCCCAGAACCGGTACCAGCAGATAAAGCCCTTCATGGCAAGCAGGAGTGCTGCGATATGCAGGTAAGTCGCAAGTCCCGACTGAAAAATCCGGAACCCTTCAAGCAACGTGGCGAGGATGAAAACAAGCACGGGCTCAAGGACAATGCGCGTGAACCAGAACGAGCGGCCGCCCGGAATGAGATAGAAGAAGGGCAGGGGAGGCCCTTCATACTCGCTGTGGTCCTCCAGCTCCATGTAGATCATTCGCCTCCACAGGCGGAAGCCATGAAGGAAGACAAGGAGAAAATAAAGCGAGGACAGCGACCCGATGCCAAACAGGCCTGCCGGTGGCGGCGGCGGGGAGCTGAACGGAATCATGCGGACGACACTGTCCGCCGCCGATGAGAACAGGGGCAGGAGGATCATCAGAATCGCCGAAAAGAAAGCAATGGAGAGGGGGAAGTAGCGTGTGCCGTATTGCGGCCGGAGCACTATCTCGATGGGCATGGTGAAAATGCTGCAGACGTTCTCGACGATGCTCATCGCGAAGTTCTGCAGCTGGTTAATGTTCATGGGCGATTCCTGTTGTCCGATTTGCATGGTTCCTCCTTATTCACGTGAGAAAAGCACCGGAAGGTAATTGCGGCCCCTCGGGTTTTGACTGGTTTTGGTTGCGTTAAAGGTTTTGCCCGAGAGATAGACGATTGCCTGGGAATAGGGTGTGGAAGAGTCTGGCCTCAAAAGGCGCGTGAACTCGATGGGCTCCACGATGTGCATGAGCTGGTGGGAGCCGCCGAAGCTCGTATGGGACTGATCGTTGCCGGAGGCGCCCGAGGTTCCGGAGTTGAAGTTAGGCAGGTATCTGAATTCCTTGCCTATCTGGTCGGCGGCGTAGTTGCAGGTCTCGGTCTCGTTCTGCTGGTGGAATATCTTGATTGCGAGGTTACCCAGAAAACTTTTCGTCTTGCTGCCGGGCTGGTCCTCGCCTAACTCCTCGGACAAATTCAAAATATTCTGTGTGAGGCAAACTACGGCCACTCGGCTGCCTCGACATGTCTGCTGGAAGAAATTGTCGCGGCGCGTGACGAAATACTGAAATTCGTCCTGCCAGAGGAAGACTGGGTTCGGCGATTCCGATAAATTTCGCCTGAGCCATGCCCGCTGAAAAATCAGCTTGAGGATTATGTTTATCAAACGGCCCGTTTCATGGCCGTATTCCAGCATCGGAAAATCGCAGATGATTATTTTCCCTTCGTGTGTCGTCACCCTTCCGAGTCTCATCAAGAACTCGTGTGCACGGCGGGCATTACTGAGTCTGGGGAATGGGTCCGGCTCTATCCGATTGACTATCGGTACCGACCGGAAAGCCAGCAGTTCCATAAATATCAGTGGATTGAAATCGGGCTGGCCGATCAAGGTGCCGGGAACGATGACCGGCGCGAGAGCCGCAGGCCGGACCTGGAATCCATTCGTTTACTTGGAGAGCCGCTTACAACGAAAGATAGCTGGCGCGCGCGCCGAGAGATCATCGACCGGATGCCGCATCATACGCGGATTGAACTGGAAGCACTGTATGAAGGCGAGAAGGTTTCTCTGGGCGTCGTTCGTCCGACGGAAATTCTTGACCTCAAAGTAGAGGCCATTGACCGCGAATGGAAGCCGCAATGGCAAGCCACGCTCAACCAATTCAACCTCTTCAGTGGGCCGCCCAAACATTTGGAGAAACTTCCCTATAAATTTAGCTACGTGTTCCGCTGCGCCGACAGCGGAGAAAAAGTGCACACGGCCATGATAGAGGACTGGGAACTGGGCGTGCTCTACCGGAGGGAAGTCGAGCGACTCGGCGACGAACAGGCTGCTGTGGCTAATGTCCGCAAGAAATTCTTCGACGAGATCTGCGGTCCGTCGAAGGACACGCGTTTTTTCATGGGGACCGTGTTTCCCTACAACACGTGGGTGGTGATCGGTGTATTCTGGCCTCCCAAGGAATACCAACCTTCTCTGATCTGAACCGAAAATAGAGTGGCGAAGCAAACCTCATTAAATCACGCCTCAACGAGCAGTCGTTTAAGCTCGGGAGCGCCATCACCACTATCGAGAGCGTCGTTGAGGACGGCTTCGAGCAGGCTTTGTTTTTCGTTTTGCATTGTGCTGAGCTGTGTCTCCAGCTGATCACACAGTCGCATCAATTCATCCACCTTGGCGATGATGCGGTGTTGCTCGGCAAGAGGAGGTAGCGGAATCATCATATTTCGCAACTTGGACCCATTCACGTTCGCCTGTCCGCATTGTTGTTGCAGCTCCGGCACGATCTGAGTCGCGCGAAAATACGGCGCGTTCATCGCCAGGTTCGCGTAAACCGGACTTGTCAGATTGTTGAGAAACCGGATTCTTATGAGATAGGACGCAAACGTGTAAGCGTCATCGTCGCCCAAGTAAATGCCAGTCTTGCCCACAAGTTCTGCACTGTTCGTCCGGTTGTAAAGAAGATCAAATCGCTTTAGGTACAGATGAGGCAGGTCGTCTATGCAGTGCGGTACTTTTCTTCGGTCGTTCAGGACCACCCGCCCATCCTGGATGTTGCCCATCGCGAGAACGGGCACGCCGTCCGCGACCTGATCTGACTTCACGGATGTTCCATACTCGGTCAGCAATGAACATGTGCCGATTCTCGCCCATCGCCAGGTCGTCGGGACGGCAAAGGGCACTTCGTCATTTGCAACCGCAGCAAGCGGTTTCTCCTTTCGCAGGATGCCTTCCTTTATTAGCCTCGCCTTTTCCGCCTGAATGCGCGTGAGGAGTTCGGAGACGGATTCGTCAGTGGGGTTTTGGGACACCAATTGGCCACGGACAGCGAGGCTGAGGATGGTTCTGCGTAGAGCCGGGATATGCTCTGGTCGGGTAGTAATGGTCGAAAGATGGTTGATAGAGAAGTGGGCATGTGCAGGAAGATCTTCTGCATTCACGCCGTTATTGAGATAGTGATGGGATGCCGCTGCGAGCCTAACCCGTCGTGTTTCCCGCTCACCTTGAGCGGCCTCCAGCCGATCACACAACGCCATCAATTCGTCCACCTTGGCAACAATGCGGTGCTGTTCAGAGAGCGGTGGAAGAGGGATCAGTATTTGCCGCAAACCTGCGAGCGGCACCGTCTTTTGTGCAATACCAGTGGCACAGGCGGTAGCCTGATCGAATACCCATTTGCTTTCCAGTGCTCGACTCAAGAAGCGAGCGTTGATGGAAGGCGAAGGTCGCAATATCCCGATGTGTCGTTGTACACAGAATTGCCTTTCATCGGTGATCATGACCGGAATGCCATACGACCCGACCAAAGTGTACAGAATGTCCCCTTTCTGGGGGCGGCGGATAGCATCCAAGGCTTTGTAGTATTGTTCTGAAACGTGTCGACAACCTGCAAAGTTCAGGGTCTGACTCCGCACATTCCCAATCACTAGGAACGGGACTCCCTGATCGGCCTTGGGCGGAGGAATGTGATCGCCATCGGTCACTGAAATGCAGAGCGATTGAAGAGTCGAGGCCGCCCATCCCGATGGCATTGGAAACGAAAACTTTGGGTCTGTCGGCAATGCGATTGAATCGAGCTTCTTTATTATTCCCGCTTTTGCCAATCGCGTCTTCTCCGCGTTGATGCGCTTGAGAATTTCGGATGCGGGTTCATCGTTCGAGTTCTGCTCAACGAGCCTTCCCCGCACAGACAAGTCCAGGATGAATCGCCGCAGCCGAGAGACGGCGTCAGGCGCTTCGCTTATCCGGGCGAAATAGGCAAGCAGCAACTGCGGATTCATCGCAACAGCGCCTCTGCCAGAATGGACTTGAGCTGGTCACGCAGTGTGACTGCTTGGCTCTCAGCTTCATTAAGTTTGGCCAACAGTTCTTCTGGATCGCCGTGGTCGTCTGCGACAATGTGTGGATTCTTAAAGTCGAGATTGTAGCCGCGCGCCTTAACTTCATCGGCTGTGACCTTCCATGTAACGTTGCTTTCAACCCTCCCCTTGCGCTTCGCGCCTCCCCACCAGTCAACGCAGGGCTTCAGGTGCTCGATACGGATAGGCTTGGTCATCGAGTAGGCCTTCTGCCCTTCAGGGACGGAGTGCTCGAAAAACCAGATGTCCTGGGTCGGTGTCCCTTTCTCAAAAAACAAGAGGTTGGTTCCGATGCTGGCATAGGGCTTGAACACGCTGTTCGGGAGTCGGACGATGGTGTGCAGGTTGCACTCTTCCATCAAGTGCTCCTTGAGCCGCGTCTTCACGCCTTCACCGAACAGGGAGCCATCTGGCAGCACCACGGCGGCGCGGCCTTCGGGTTTCAGGATACGGATGATGAGGGCAAGGAAGAGGTCGGCGGTTTCGCGGGTCTGGAATGCTTGGGGAAGTTGCTCTCGATACCATCTTCCTCGCGTCCGCCGAAGGGTGGGTTGGTCAAGACAACGTCCACGCGATCTGACTGCGTATAGCTGATATACGGCCGCGCCAGGGTGTTGTCGTGGCGGACGAAGCTGGGGTTCTCAATGCCGTGCAGGAGCATGTTGGTTACACAGAGCATGTGCGGGAGTTGCTTTTTCTCGACGGCGCGCAGGCCTTCCTGCATGTGCTGTTCGTCCTCTACCTTTTTTACATATCGCTTGCGCATGTGGTTGATGGCGCATGTGAGAAAACCGCCTGTACCGCATGCGGGGTCGAGGAGAATTTCGCCGGGCTTAGGATCGATGCGATCCACCATGAAAGCAGTAACGGCGCGCGGGGTGTAGTATTCGCCCGCATTGCCGGCGCTCTGAAGATCAGTGAGGACTTGTTCGTAAATATCGCCGAAGTGCTGCCGCTCGGCGAGATTGTTAAAGTCCACTTCGTTAATCTTGTTAACAACCTGCCGCATCAGCTGGCCGGACTTCATGTAGTTGTAAGCGTCCTCGAACACGCCTCGGACCACACGGCGGCGGTCGCCCTGCTTGCCTGTTACGGTGAGTTCCTTAAGTTGCGGGAAGAGCTGGACATTAACAAAGGTAAGGAGTTCCTCCCCCGTGATGCCTTCGGGATCAGACGCCCAGCTGCGCCACCGGAGTTTTTCCGGGATGGGCGAGCGATACCCGTCCTGCATCAGCTCCAACTGCTGGTCCTGGTCGTCGATGATTTTCAGGAAGAACATCCAGCAGAGTTGCGAGATGCGCTGGGCGTCGCCATCGACGCCTGAATCCTGGCGCATGATGTCTTGTATGGATTTGACGGTATTGCGAACGGACATATCTTCAAGCTTCCTTCTGGTAGAGGGCGGATTGGAGTTCCTGCACAGCGAACATGAAATCCGCGCGAGTCCCGTATTCTTTTATGAGCTGGATTGGCGTTCCCATTGTATCGAGCGGCGGGATTTGCAAAATCCGCGGGTCGCCCAGGTCGATCACACCCTGATCCTGATATTTTTGCAAGAGCGCTTCAAGCACGGCGCGAGCCTGTGGGCCGTACTTCGTGAAAACATCTCGCTTGCGGACGTTTTCAGCGCGTTCGCGGCGCGTGAGCGCGGGCTGGTCGAATGCCACATGGCAGATAAGGTCAAACGGGTCGAGGTCTTTGCCTACTTCTTCGGCCAGCGGGTCCAGGGACAGGCCTTCGTTTTCGAGTTCTTCGATAATGGCTTGCTTGCGCTCGGCAGATTTCCAGCGCCTGAGGAAATCATCGAGGCTGGCAAAGCGCTTCTTTAAGGCCTTCTTGGTGAAATCCCGCAGCGTTTCAGTGACGAGCCTCCCCTGCTCATCGAGATATTCCACGCGCTCGGCGACGATAGTGGCCCCTACCCCATCCACATAGATTTTGCGGGGCGGTTCTTCGTCAACATTGATATTGATGTCAGGCGGTTGATCGACGATCACCTCGTCATCTCCCGGCGTAGGCGGGAGCGGCTTGCCGTCCTCGCCACGAGGAACGTCGTCAGGCGGGACAATCGGGTCGTCCTGGCCGGGCTCATAAATCTGCACCGGTTCGCCGTCGAAATCAGGATCGGCGAAATGGTTGGTCGCACCCCGGAAATCAATCAGCGTGAAATAAAATTTCTTGGTGTCTTCGTGAACGCGGGTGCCGCGCCCGACGATTTGCTTAAACTCCGTCATTGAGCCCACAGCGCGGTCGAGCACAATCAGTCGGCAGGTCTGGGCGTCCACGCCCGTGGAGAGAAGCCGCGAGGTCGTAACAAGGACCGGGTATTTTGCTTCCGGGTCAATGAAGTTCCCGAGCTGCGCCTGCCCTTCGGCGTCGCTCCCCGTGATTCGCATGACGTAGCGGTGATTTTCGTTGCACAGGTCTTTATTCTCGTTAATCAAAGCCTGCCGCATCCGCGCGGCATGTTCCTCATCCACGCAAAAAACGATGGTCTTCTGGAAGCGGTCGTGGCTTTCTTTCAGGAAGTCGGAAACTTTCTTGGCAACGAGCTTGGTGCGGTCGTCAATGACGAGGGTGCGGTCAAGGTCTTTGATGTTGTAGATGCGGTCCTCGATCTCATTGCCGTCCCGGTCCACGTCACCCCTCTCCGGCCGGTACCCCTGGACATCCACATCGATATGGACCTTGATCACCTTGTACGGGGCCAGGAAGCCGTCCTCGATGCCCTGCCTGAGCGAGTAGGTATAAACCGGCGGTCTAAAATAATGGATGTTGGAAACGTACTCGGTTTCTTTGGGCGTAGCGGTGAGTCCAATCTGGGTAGCGCCAGAGAAGTGATTGAGGATGTCCTTCCATGCTGCGTCGTCAGCGGCGCTGCCACGGTGGCACTCATCGATGACGATCAAATCAAAAAAGCCGGGCGAGAATTCCCGGTAGATCTTCTGGCGCTCCTCCGGCCCCGTGATGGCCTGGTAGAGCCCCAGATAGACCTCGTAGGCGGTGTCGATGCGGCGCTTTTTGTCGAGCGCGGTGGTGAGTTCGACCTCGGAGCCGTCTTCCCGCTCTATGGTCTTGGCCCCCGTGCTGAGTTTGGCCATCGCCGCACCGAACGGCCGGAAATCATTCACCATTGTCTGATCGACCAGGACGTTGCGATCGGCAAGAAAGAGGATGCGTTTCTTGCGGCCTGCCTTCCACAATCGCCAGATAATCTGAAAGGCGGTATAGGTCTTGCCGGTGCCGGTGGCCATGACGAGCAGAATTCGGTTCTGGCCTTTTGCGGTGGCCTCCACCGCTGCATTGATGGCATTGGACTGGTAGTAGCGCGGGGCCTTGCCGCTGCCATCATCGAAATAATCCTGCAAGACAATCGCTTCCTCGTCGGAGCTGAGTCCTTTCCAGGCGCGGTATTTTGACCAGAGGTCCTTCGGGGACGGAAACGCATCCAGCGATAGTGTGGCCTCCTTCTCCATGCTGGTGCCGGTGCGGTCATGAAAAACAAAGCCGTCGCCGTTGGAAGAGAACACAAAGGGGATGTTGAGGGTCACCGCATAGTCGAGTGCCTGCTGCATGCCGTCGCCGATGCTGTGGTTATTGTCCTTGGCCTCGATGACTGCGATCGGGATATTAGGCTTGTAATAAAGGATGTAATCGGCGCGCTTTGGCTTTCCGCGGGTAACGAGCTTTCCTCTGACGATGATGCGTCCCTTCGTGAAGGCGACCTCCTCGCGGATCTGCATCATCCCGTCCCAGCCCGCGCGTTTGACGGCTGGGCCGATGAACTTGGAGCAGATGTCGCGCTCGCTGAGATCCTTTTTGTTCATACATTGGTTGCGTTAAATCTCAATGAGCCCTCGCCACTCAGGAGACAACCTTAGTTTATGCATTGCCTCCTACAAAACTCGGTACTTTACTTAGGGGGAACCGACAAGACTAATGAATTCTGGGGGATCAGGGAAGCCGTATACGGCGGGGCCGAGCCTCAGAAATCGGATATGAAACGGGTGGAAATGGGTGAAAATGGATATTCCCTTGCCTTTGGCTATGAAATGGGTATAAATGGGTGAAAATGGATATTCGCACTATGCACGCCATCAAGAACATCACTATCACCCCGGAAATCCTGAAGCTCATCGCCGACATTGATGAGTTCAAGGGGCGCTGGAAAGTGATTGAATCCCTCGCTCCCGAAAAACTGACCAGCCTTCGGCGGATAGCCACGATTGAAAGTGTGGGCTCGTCCACGCGCATCGAGGGGGCCAAGCTCACGGATGCCGAGGTGGAGAAACTTCTCTCCGGGCTGCACACGAAGTCTTTTGCCAGTCGGGACGAGGAGGAAGTTGCTGGCTATGCCGATGCGATGGACATGATTTTCGATAGCTGCGAGGCGATCACCCCCACCGAAAATCACATCAAGCAACTGCACGGCGTGTTGCTCAAGTACAGCACGAAGGACCAGGAGCACCGTGGCGAGTATAAGAAAGTGACGAACCACGTCGAGGCCTTCGGTCCCGACGGCAAGAGCTTAGGAGTTGTATTTGAAACCGCCACACCCTTTGATACGCCCGGATGGATGAAGGAACTCGTCGAGTGGTTCAATCAATCCGTACAGGAGGAAAGCCATCATCCCCTGATACTGATTGGGATTTTCGTTGTCGTACTCCTCGCGATCCACCCCTTCAAGGACGGCAACGGCAGACTCTCGCGCGTGCTTACCACATTGCTTCTCCTGCGTGCAGGGTATGGTTATGTTCCCTACAGCTCGATGGAAGGTGTCATCGAAACAAATAAGGACAGCTACTACCTAGCGCTTCGCCGCACTCAGCAAACCATTCGCAAAGACGAACAAAACTGGGAACCCTGGCTGGTGTTCTTTCTGAAAACGATGGCGAAGCAGAGAGATAACCTGGCCGCAAAGGTGAAAGAGGAACAAGCACTCCGCGCCTCCCTCCCGGCGCTTTCTCGGCAGATCTTGGAACTCGTAAAAACGCGCAAAGAAATCACCGTCAAGGAGATCGAGGACGCGACCGGCGCCAACCGCAACACTATCAAGGTGCACCTAAAGAAGCTGGCAGAGCAGCACTACCTGGTACAGGTCGGCAAAGGACGCGGCGCTCGTTACACAATCAAATAGGCATCTTTGCGCGGTATTTCGTATCTGCTGCAACCATACCCGCTTCTATACCGGATTATGCCGGATTGTAATGGGATGCCCAGGTAACTTCTTTACCCCCTGCCCTGCCCTTTTCTCTCAACGGCTGCGGCGGCGTTGCTGGTCGTTAGATCTGCATATCGCTGTCCGTTCTCGCGTGCCTTGGAGCTTACCTGCATCAGCCGATTAGCGGTTTCGTCGGTGTTGTAGCCCCAATCGAGCGCCGTCATGCACCAGACGAAGTCCGCACGGCTGACATCCGGGCCGGTATCGCCGTGATTACGCGGAGCCCGTTCCAGGCATCGCTGATAGTCGGGCCATTTGCGGGCGCGTACCGCATTCTCGTGCCTGCGCGAAACTCGAAGGGGGATGACGGTCGCGGGCTTTACCGGCTCGGGCTCGGCTACCAACCCCAGGGATTCCAGATGGGCGGCAGAGACCACACGGCCGGGGGCAGTATTAAGGATAGCGACTTTGGGGAAGTCAGGTTCGTATTTGCGTTTGTAGTTCATGGTGCCGGCCACGCGCGTGGCGCCCGAGGCGGTGGCATCGGCTCCAACACCTTTCTTCAGTCTCCGGGTGAAGTCTTTCGCATCGTTGGGGTCAGTGAGGCCGGAGATGGCTATCCAGGCCTGGTGATTGCCGGGGCTGGTCTGCAGCGTCAGGAAAGCGACCTCCCCTACCCTGCTCAGTTTTGCCGGGTCCAGATCATCGAGCTGCACGAGGCAGGTTTTGTCGCTGTCCGGGCGGATGATGATGTTGTTTTTGCGTTCTGTTGCACCGGGAAAAAGCTTCGGCAACGAGCTTTTGAGTTGCGCAATAGATTGGTGCCGCCGGAATCCCCGCTTTTGTCCTTCGATGTCGAGATGCGTCAGGTCAAAGTGCGTCGCGCCAACACTGGCAAACGCATCGAGCATCCTGAAGGCTTCTTCCTGCTGACCCACGCTTCTTCTCCTTTCGTGGTCGGTCTTCCATCGGCGGGCCGATCACGAAAAGAGTTGGCAGACGATAACCGCATGATTTGAGACATGCAAGCGGCGCATGGTTAAGAACTACTAATAGACCCCCAACGCCCCGCCGTGTTTTATGGGCTAGTCAAGGAAGGGTTTCCCTTCCTTGGGAAGCGAGAGCCCTCGATGGGCTTGAGCTTCCAGATCGAGTGGTTGAGAAATTGTCCACAGCGTAAGAATTCAAATTCAATAAGTTCAAGATTCCCCATCAACAAAAATTTGGCGAATCAAGCGGTTAAAACGGTTAC
>Ga0182030_10025903_pt1 | contig 10652 bp, 13 predicted proteins | sample 812S3MmetaG_FD_121299 | JGI IMG/M metagenome (GOLD analysis project Ga0182030, IMG submission 121299) | Permafrost microbial communities from Stordalen Mire, Sweden - 812S3M metaG (Illumina Assembly) | ecosystem: Environmental > Terrestrial > Soil > Wetlands > Permafrost | place: Sweden... | reverse complement strand
TGGGTAACCAGCATTATATTCTGGCGTAAGCCATATATATGCACCCGCTTCGCTAACCTTAGCACTCCAGGCTTTAGTGTGCTCGTGTTGATACTGATTCATTGAGGGGTGGATAGCTTCATCGAATAGCGGTAAGTTCCAATCTTTTATATCAATAATTTCATAGTCAATTCCAGATCGTTTCGGAAGACTATCGACTATCCAGGTTGCTATCTGTGGGCCAACTCTGCCAGGTCGAATGCTGCCAATTATTAGTTCAATTTTCATAAGTAAACTCCCGTTTATTAATTATTGTCTGTCGCATTACTATATAAAGTATAGCATGGTATTTAACCATACATTGAATTATCTATAAAGTAAAATCTATGTTTAGTTTTTTATAAAATGATGGCTTGTCTAGCTAGCTCTAGCTTATCGTAAACTTAGTAATATTTAGGCCACTTCATCTTGCTCTGTATCTATTTCAATCGGAGTTGGAGTCTCTGGATTATTAATGGGGAAATTTGTTATAAATTCATGACTAGTCGGTTCACTCTCAAATCTAGCTGTTATCATACTATCTACTTCCATTCTTGTCCGATAGTATACATAAGTCATGGCCCCAGTGTTGACGTTATAGTGATAGAACGCCAGTGTATTAAGAAAGTCAGACGCTCTATCTATTATCGCTTCTGGTCTTGTAATTTGTTTAGCCCAGTTTGCTGCTCTAGCCCGAATATCACTAATATCACTTCTTTGTTCAGTATTTTTATTTTGATTCACTCTTATATATTATCATAAGCTTGATACAATGTCAATCTGTTAACCGGGCATATAAAAATTCTTTTAGCTCTATCCCTTTTCAACAAATTTCTTGAGTGGTCCTAGATAATAGACTTTCCAACCATCATCGATATCATCAACGCGATCATCTGGGACATTATCCTGCACTAAATTTATAGTTGTTAGATTGTTGTGTTCATTAAGTTCAAGGCGCACTAATGACGGTTCAGAAAAATTACTATCTGACCATTCCTGCTCAAGAAGTCTTTCAGGAATTACTTTAGTATTCTTGCCATAAATTTCATCACCCCATAGTTTAAATTCAGTACCTACTTGATCGTCCATCCGGGCTGGGTTTTCACTCCATTGGCTAATAATATCTGGATCGACTAAGGCCTGCCAAACTTTGGCTATCGGAGCTTTAATCTCATATGACTGTTTTATACTTTTCATTTTTATATTATAGCAATTGCGATTATAAAATTGTCAGTTCATTAATGAACGAAAAATTTTTAGATTAAGCTGCTATTTTCTAGGATGAGCCGTAAAATAATTGCTAGCTTCTAGTAATCCACTTGGGCTGCCACAATCAAAATACTTACCCGACACTGGATGTACCTGAAAAGATTGATCAAGATCAATAGCTTGGTTTATAACATCAGTAATTCTATATTCCTCACCCTCTTGCAGAACACGATTCATTACTTCACCAATACATCCCCAAATTTTGTCACTGAGTATGTACCGACTAATATTCATAATAGGATTTTCAGGAACACGTTCGAGCGGTGGTCTTTCATCTATAAACCGTAGTCTTCCATTATCATCAGTCTGAAAAATACCATACTTCGGACCTTCACTCCTCTTCTTGAGTGGGTTACCCATAATGACGTGGTCAGTCTCGGCTTTATCCAAGAGACTGATTGCGTCTGACAGTTCTGACGTACCATCCTCTCTCCAAACAAAGTCATCTCCCCCTAGGAGGACAAAGTTTTTTTCGCCCTCTAAGCGATTACGTGCAAGAGAAGGAGGATAAGCGGTACCGTATTTGCCTTTGGGTTGATTAACCCATTCAATTATTGGCAACGAATTACGCCGTTCTTTCTCAGCCTCAAGTATATCTTTTTTACCAAGACCAATTAGCTGAGCTTCAATGTGTGGGTTAATTGGGCCAAAAAGATCTTGTAATTGTCGTTGTCCACGGTCAGTAGTAACCATCAGTATTCGTTTGATTCCAGCTAGTGCGCATTCATCAACCATGATACTAACCATAGGCGTAAGACGATCACCTTCTGAAATTGCTAATAGAGGCTTATCTACTGCCCAAGTGGCCGGTAGTACACGTGTACCTGCACCTCCAAATGGCATAATGGCTGTTTCAATCGTTTTCATATTCTATATATTATAAGAATTAAATTAAGGTTGGTCATTATTAATAGTTTGAACTTGTGGATCTATGTCTAGTAGTATTACATGTTCATCGACCATAGTAGGACCAAGAGCGCGTGCAACCTCCGCAATATCAGGCTTGAACCCCTTATGAAGGTCTTTTAAGCCATCATCTTGGGGGGCGTGCTCCCTAGACCATGCAGATTCATCAGTTATAGCGTGTTTTTTAGTTTCTCGAAACATAATTCTACCTTATTAATATTTAGTATATTATCATATAATAGATATAAAGTCAATTATTGGTGTTCTGCTAGACTAGTATATTAAGTTTGTCTATCGAGTTGACGATAATAGAAGATATTACGTTTCGAAATCTACGCCAATACCCTTGTCTTCCATTGCATCTATCTTATGTGCAACTTTTACGTGGTCTGGATGTGAACGGTAAGCATCTATAGCAGCCTGGTTCTCGCCTCTAACTAAAATAACGTGCGTATAGCCTTCGCTGTACTTTGAGGTATTCTCAGCTGTACTTATTTCAATAATGCCTGGTACTTTCTGTCCTAGCCCCTCAATATCTTCTAAGGCCTCAACGATCTCTGAACTGGTAACAGTGTCTTTCCATTTGTATAATGCGATGTGAATATTCATAAACTTATAATATCAAATGACAGCCTGTGACTACAGACATTTGGAACTATTTCGTAGATGTAAGAGGTTTATAGTAAAACCGACTATGCGAGGGGTCTATCTTAGCTTCTCTTAGGGGTGTCGCCAGCCCAGTTTCAATTGGGAGTCGTACATCTACTAATTCAAGATCTTCGGGAGGAATGGTTTGAGGTATTCTTACTCCATCCCATTTATAAGAATCCAATATTTTTAGTTGTTCTATTGCCGCTTCTTGGGTTAGTTTTTTTCTTACGGCTGGCAACCTAGCTAAACGATGATTGATAATAACCGGACTAAAAGGGTTAGCCTTTAAAACTGCGATATGTGAATCACTATTGCCCAATATTAAATCTCTGTATTTCTCGTGTATACTCTCCGCATGGTTTTTCTCAGCGTATGTATAGGGGCCATCATCCATCAAGGCAACATAGCCCATTTCCAGCGCCAGGATATTCATTCTCTCGGGTATTCCATAGCCTGTGTTAAAAAAACTACCATTATGTCGAGTGAACTCGTTTACTGGGTAGAAAAATATACCTGGTTGCCCGTCCCCTAGATCCCCGAGTATATATTTTTTGAACGCTAAATCTCTACCTTCCCTAAAATCACCTTTATTCCTAAAAAGTTCCTTTGCAAAATCGAGAACTTTTTGTTCAGGAATACCCCCTCCGCCACCAGGGATCAAACCCTCTAGCATTATCGTAGGAGTGAAATGACTGAGTGTGTTGTGATACAGATCAATTGAATCATAAGCCTCCAAAGATCCATCACCTAATTCTCTGAGAGTAGCTACAATCGCTGGTGATATTTCTGCTTGTCGTTCTTCGAATCGATCTAGAGTATTCATTTTTATTTTATTCCAATATTAAGAATACTACCATAAAAATAGTATTTTGTAAAGCATAAGCTTAATGACTGGACATAGGATCAGATCTCCGAACTTTCAATCCTTTAAATAATCATTAGCGTCTAGGGCTAGAGGTTATATGAAAACTAAAACAAACAGGACAACGATAGACTCTTAAAGATCTACTCGCACTATGCTTAGCTTGTACTCTTTTGATAGACTGTTTGGCTTCATTTTCGCTTTTATAACGAGACTTCTGCTTACACTTTGATTTCTCAATATCACTAACCATTTCATTTAGTATAAGGCATTTGTCCAGATTGCTAGCCGTAGCGGAGGAAATGTGGAACTATTTTAGAAGGAGCGGGGAGATTTATTATTGAGTAATCTACTTTGGCCCTACTGCAAAGGCAGAAACAGAATTAGCTAGCTCTGCTTCACTGTGAAGATCTTCTATAAATATTACGGGCACTTGGTTCTTATCGCAAAGATCCTGAATGTAATCTCTCGGGCTATGAATAAACATGCCCATTCCAGAAGGAGTATATTGACGCATTTGCGGGAATACAATCACGCCCTGGGGGAGATCTTTAATGGCATCATCGGGTGATGTAGTAGCTTCACGTCTTAGTATTAAGTTTCCAAGCCTATGTAAAACGCCGCTTGGCTTTGAGGGTTCAAGTTCAAGTGAATCGCCTGCCCGTGAAGAGTTATAAAATGCATCAGTAATGTATGCTGCATCTCTTACGGCATCAACTCGGGCATCCTCGAAACCAAGAGCCACCAGATGTTTTTCAAATCCATCCGCCGTACCATAAGCACCACTAATACGCGATCCAAATATAAGAAATCGTGATTTCGTGTGGATTATTTCAGGCGACAAATCTAAAGAGTCACTTTGTGATAATAGTGCATCTTTTTTGCTTTCTTCGTGTATCATAAAAATACACTACCATGAAAGTAGTATTTTGTAAAGCATAAGCTAAATGGCGGAGCATAGAGTCGGATTTCCGAACTCTAACCACCACTACTAACGCTGGAATTACCAGCAACTAGGGCTATCAGAAAAACAGTGACGAAAGTAATAAGCTGAAGAGCTATCAGTTTTTTCCAAGATATAGCTATCTTTAGCCGGTTAAACAAAAGTTTGACTACTAATGGGGGTGCAATCAACATCGCACCATTAACCCACCATTGGGGATTATTACTACCCGAACACTGCCACATCAGAAATCCTGGAGTTGTAATACAGCTATGAGAGACGCTCAGATAGATTTGGGTGGCACTAATTAATGCTACTTCCTGTAGAAAAGCCAGTAAAATCACGGTACCAAGGTATAGCTTCCAACGAATACTTTTTTTCATAAGCTGCATACCAGTAATTATATCAGGCGGAGATTTACTGGTTATCTAAGCATAAGTATCTTGGCGGACCGTAGCGGAAGAAGTTTGGGACTATTTTTGTTCTGATGAATCGGTAGATTGTTCTAAGCAAGCTTTAACTACATTTGCGAGTCGTTCGTCATAGGGTATAGTCGGTTGTCGTAAATCCACATTGTTGACATATAGCCACTCTTGTTCGTTTCCACCCGAATAACTGTAATCTATAACATCAAGGCTAACACGGTCTTCGGTAACTTTTTCTATGCCAAATAGGCTTATTGCTGTTTGGTATCGATAAAAGGATGGACTTAGGTATCCAAGTTTACTTTCAAATCCTTCAGTCGCCACTCTAGACCCTTCTTGTGTCGATTTTAAGTTCCATATCCGAGTAATTGTTTTTGCTCCTAAAACGATTGTTCTTTCGGATTGCTCCTGCATATCAGAAAATTCTGGAGAGAATACTCTAAGTAAATCTCGTTTGAGAGCAAGTTCTTTGTCTTCTGGAGAATTTAGTATTTCTGTCATAAAATAAATAATACCACAAAAGTGGTATTAAATCAAGCATTAGCATATTGGCGGGCCGTAGTGGGACAGGTGTGGAATTATTATTTGAACTCTATTACTAAAAGACTACCGGTATCGAACTAAAATATACTGCATTCACTATCTTTGTTCTTGCGGAGCTATCTGTTCTTGAGGTGGTACACGATGATAAACCAAAAACGATCGAGGAATGTTAATGTCGGCCATCCTTACATTGATTTCCTCTTCGAGATTAGTAAGCCTTGCGGATTCATCTGCGTCAAGCGAAACAACTCCAGAAAGCGCATGCTCACCAAGTTTAGTTTGTATTGCTTCCCCAACCAGACCAACTAGTTTTCCTTGCTCACCTCTCCAGGGCACTGGAACAACAACCGTTCCTTCTTGACCCTCATCACTGAGTAATCCGTTGATAATTTCTTTTATTGATCTATCTGCAATTCGATCTGCTTTTTTTTCTAATCGAGTTGGTTTAGTTATTTTTAGTTTTTCTGACATGTTTACATATTAACATATGTTTATAATAAAGTCAATATATGGCGGGACATAGAGTCGGATTTCCGAACTGCTGTTAGGCAGCTTTAGGGAGAAGATTAGCTTTTGCTAACACCCGAACCGCAAATTGGTCAGGGTTGTCCTCTGTTTCAATCGAATGGTATCTTTCTTCCTGCAACTGGACTAATGCCTCTGGGGTAATGATGCCTGCAGCTTTTAATGCTTCGCCATTTTGATTCCAATACGCTTTACCCTCTTCACCTTCGAAGTAATTGGCCATCGTAGCTGGATCCCAGCCTGCCCAAGGCAATGTGTCCATATCTCTTTTACGGCGCATCTCATCTATAGCAAGATCTGGAGCATTATCCATATAGTCAACTACGTGTCCTAGCTCATGCAGAAATATAAAGCTAGCAAGCAGTTTTGAGTCCATTTGTGATGGATCAATACCCATCTTTTGGGCTGATATATCAGCAGACCTTTCTCTAGTTCTCAGTAAATTATCAAAGTGTCCCCAGCCATCTTCTGTATTAATGGTAACTTCATATTTACCACTAGCTGTACTGCCTTGATGCGCAGCATATCCTCCCGTCTTTGACAGAACTTTATTAGCTGCACTTCCAGACGGATTTATAATTACACTCTCTAGCCGAGGATCTTCGGCAAGTGCGACTTTGTATAGGTTTGCGAAGTGCTCCCCTACCTCCCCTTTACTCCGGAGTTGCTCCAGGTTGTCTGAGACAATTTTGGGGCCCCATTCCTGAAAGGGGATAACACCCTTTGACGATAGAATAAACGTATCTCTACCCCCCTCGTCAGAACGATATTGTACAAGGGTATCGCCTTCTGCAAGAGGGAAATATTTCCCATCAGGATCTCTGAAGCCAATCTCTTTTCCACTCTGAAATTTAGGGTCAAACAACATCCAGTCAGGCATTGGCTGACCCGGCAATTGCTGGTCAACTATTGGCTCGGCGGTCATATGTGGTGCTTGTTCTAGAGTTGGCATGTTTTTATTTTATTCCAATATAAAAATACTACCATAAAAGTAGTATTTTGTAAAGCATAAGCTTGATGGCGGGACATAGAGTCGGATTTCCGAACTATCTAGCCAGCTGTTCACTATATCCTAGCTTGATAAGTTCATTCATGGCTTCTTCAATTTCCAGTGGCATTTACTAATCAATCATATAACCGTTCAAGTTTTACTAGGCCAAAAAAATGGTTTATTTATCAGCTTGAATTTGTGTCAGTTTTGTCTAATACTCGTCCAACTTTTCGTCCATCTTTTGTCTTGTGTTGAATGCCACCGAAACCATATCTCCCGTATGCTGTCTCTGTGGGGGCGTTGGACTTCACTACTTCATCAATTTTATGAACCTCTTCCTGGATGCCACCATCCTTACCTGTTGAACAGGACAAAAAAGTCACTTCTGTGCCTTGGCTAAGTATTCCTAAGCTCGAAATCCAATTTCTTACTCTCTCTTGAGATAACTGCTTTATGCCTAGAGTCTCAATACGCGTCCATAAATCATCATGGGATAAATCAAGACTCTCGCCATCTGAGTGTGCGGCCACTATGACTTTATCAAATTTTTCACCCGTTGCCTTCAACCTTACTGCTATACGTGCCAACTCTGTAGCTGAACCCGCTTCAACGTAAAAAGGCTTAGTCGCATACATATTGAGGTTGTACTCTAAGTTTAAAAAGGCTCCATTGTGATCTGACCGAGGCGTAATACAAAGTGCATTCCATGAATGATTAGTTTCAAGTTGGCTATAGAGACGTCTTGAACGTTGGTGACGCTCAAAAGCAGTAATGCCCCACTTCTCGGTGAGGGCACGTGGTGCAGACGGATCTATTTCAACAAGTTCGTCAAGAACGACCATCTTGTTAATGAATTGATGCTTTTGTTCCATAGACACTTTGCGACCATTATCTTCGACAGTTGTGTAATTGTGAATGTTTTCCCATACCATCTCATCAGCCTGTCCCTGAGAGTAACCATAATAGGTTAATAGTTTACTTAACCAAGCTTTTTCCTGAGGATTCTGCAGCCCACCTGCATCACTTGCCGCGGCCTTCGACTCAAAGTATTCCTCTATAATATTAATACGGAACCAAGGATATTTGAGTAAGTTTTCTACTTCATAGGTATTGGGTTCTGAGGATAAATCGGCCAGTACCCTATCGGACACAGCTTCAAAGTCATGCACTGGATTTTGCGAGAGTAACTCTTTTGCTGCGTCCAATGCAGAATGCATTACCTCGTCAGGTACTTGTTGTTCTTGTGGATATTCTGACATTTTTTATTTTATTACAATATAAAAATACTACCATAAAAGTAGTATTTTGTAAAACATAAGCTTAATGGCGGGCCCGACCGGATTCGAACCGGCGATCTCCTCCGTGACAGGGAGGCGTGATAGGCCAACTTCACTACGAGCCCATGTGACCATTATTCAATTAGAACAGAGGTCATGATATCAGTCTATCGACTAAAAAGCAACGCTGACGGACTATATCTTTTGGTTTATGTAGATATAAGGCTTCTCTATTGCGGCAAGTGGCTTAACATAGGTATTTATACTCTGGAAGTTAAATAAGATGTGTGCGGCCTGTATCTCCCCGTTATTATTCGAGATCACAGTATCTATTTCGAGCGCATTGCCAAGATCTATAATGTTCGATATGCCACCCACTTTCAGGGAGATTAATGTTTGTAATGTTTGTGGAGCAATGTTAGTAGTATCAGCAGTAATTGTAAAGCCAAATTGACCCCCGTTCCCTTTTGTCGCAGTATCATCAGAATACTGACTTGCAACCGTGCCAAAGGCAACACCGCCCCTTAATGCTTTAAGAGCCGCATCCGCCTGTATGTGAGTGGATGTATCAAGAGTAGAGACTACTTTCTGGGCAAGTAATTCTTGTTTAAGTTCTGTTTGAAAATCATTTATAGACCAGCCCCAGAACTGATTAAGTACTGCTGTTAGTTCCTTATTATTACTACCTAACCTATCTTCGCTACGCACAAGGTCTATTTCATTGGATACTTCTTGATTAGAAACGCTAACATGGTTTTTTGAAGCTAGTTGTTTGACATAAGCATCAGTAATAATCTGTTGCATAGCCTGTTTTTTATAGCTAGCCAGTTGTTCTTTGCCGGCAACTGAGCCAAAGTTTACCTGTTGTTGAGATTCATAGTAGTGCATATAGTGCCGTAGTTGGAATAAATAGTTTTCATAGGACACATAACTTGGACCAACCTTGGCAATCGGAAACGGAATTACTCTAGTAACGCCGTATAAGAAACTATTATTTGATTGAAACTTGTATAGTGCCAGTCCGCAGTATACAAAGAAAACGACCGCTAAAACGGCAAATAAGCCACTCGATATTAATACTATCCTGTGCTTTGAATGCTTGAGAGGATAAATATATTTGCGCGCACTAGATAATACATCCTCACGATGTTCAGCCAGAGTATCGTCAGTAATCTTCGGTAATGTTTTAATGGCGTCATTAAAGCGTTCCGCTACGTCTTTTTTCTTACGGATGAACTGAGGTTTTTTTGGTATTAATTTCTTTAGCTTATTCTTCACTATCTTCCTCTGATTCAAGCTCCGTAGTTGAGCCCGGTCTTTCTCCAGATGATTCAGCGCCAAAACTGGCAGCCGGGATACCATTATCTCGTAGAACTTCTAGAATTTTCTTCTGGGTTTTTGCTGGATGATGAACATCATGAATTACTAAATCACCCATATAAGTTTGCATAACTAAGGTACCGAATCCCAGCATCGTCTCTTGTAAACCGGCAATCTGATAATTAACCATCTGTATCTGAGATAGTTGCATGTCAACGACAGCCTTATTGAATAACCCTTTTTGAGTAATCTGAATTAAACGTTGGTCAGAAAGAATAAAAATACTGTAATACCAGCTGATCCAAGATGGGGCAAAGAAAAACAAGGCCACTGCTAAACCGATACCTATACTTCCAAAGAACCAGCCGAAACCGAGTGTTGGTTTAATAGCAACTGGTACCGTACTGAGTAAAATAATTAACATCCCCACAACCAGACCTTTACGCATAACTATTGGATGTTTTCGAAAAACATATAGGACTTCTTCGTCATCCATTTGGTCAGCAAAATACTTATGTGCCATATCCTACTATTGTACCTGTTTACGATAAATTATTACTAGTATCCTTTGGTGGCCCGGGAGGGAATCGAACCCCCAACACCCACCTTAGGACGGTGGTGTTCTATCCGTTGAACTACCGGACCAAATATCCCACTTTTCACCGATTTATGACGAAGATTTTTTGGCTTGCGTAAACTTTTCATGAGTGGCAGTATATTTAAAAAGTTCGTTAGGCTGAAACCAGTGAGCAATCTCTTCCTTCGCCTCGGCCTCGTCACCTGAAGCATGGACGAGATTTGGCACAGCTAAGCCTTCTGTATTTGCATATGCGAAGCTAATATGTGAATAATCTCCTCTTATCGTCCCAGGTAAGGCTGCTTTTGGCTCGGTTGTACCTACCATTTTTCGGACTAAGGAGAC
>Ga0182030_10025902_pt1 | contig 10654 bp, 9 predicted proteins | sample 812S3MmetaG_FD_121299 | JGI IMG/M metagenome (GOLD analysis project Ga0182030, IMG submission 121299) | Permafrost microbial communities from Stordalen Mire, Sweden - 812S3M metaG (Illumina Assembly) | ecosystem: Environmental > Terrestrial > Soil > Wetlands > Permafrost | place: Sweden... | reverse complement strand
ATCATCAAAATCAGCAGTCAGGTAGGCGATCTCGTCCGTCAGGTCGATAAGTTGGGCTTCCAGGGGAGGGAATTGGTCGAGGAAGTATTCGGCCAGCTCTGGATGGGTAGCGGCGGAGTAGTCGTGGGAGTGCTTGACGATGCCCTCGCGCACGCCCAAAGTCAGGTTGAGGCCGCGAAAGGCCACATAGCGCTCTTCGAACCAGGTGACGATGCGCAGCGCGTGGAGGTTGTGGTCGAAGCGCAGGCCGTGCGCCTGGAGAGCGCGGTCGAGAGCCTGCTCGCCGGCGTGGCCGAAGGGCGGGTGCCCGATATCGTGGGCCAGCGCGAGAGCTTCGGCCAGCTCCGCGTTAAGGCCCAGAGCGGCGGCCAAGGTGCGGGAGATCTGGGCGACTTCGAGCGTGTGGGTCAAGCGGCTGCGGAAATGATCCGAAAGCGAGTCCGAGGGCAGGCGGGCGAAGACCTGGGTCTTGCCAGCCAGACGGCGGAAGGCGCGAGCGTGCAGGACGCGCGCCGCATCGCGAGAGAAGGCGCTACGATAGGGATGGGGCGGCTCGGGAAAGGCGCGCCGGGCGAGCTCGGCATCGTCCTGACCACTGACGGCGATCGGAGGAGGCAGCCTGAATGCAGAGTCCATCTTTCCATCCCATTACAGTACGCAAGGTTGGCGATACACGAACAGAGTAGACCATGGCCACAGTTCCATGCGCCACAGATTGCCTTTGAATGCGACCGCTGCGTTCACAGAATCTTTTTTCCAAAGACCGAGCAGGCCAGCTCGACGGCCAGATCGGCGGTGCGGTTGTGCTCGTCGATCACCGGATTGACCTCGACGATCTCGAAGCTGAGTAGGCGTCCGTGGTCGGCGACGATCTCCATGGCCAGATGGGCCTCGCGGTAGGTGGCGCCGCCGCGCACCGGCGTGCCGACCCCGGGCGCGTCCTCGGGGTCGATCCAGTCCATATCGAGCGAAACGTGATAGCCAACGGTACCGCGGCCGGCGGCGCCGAGGGCCTCTTCCATCACCGCCCTCATGCCGCGCTCGTCGATATCGCGCATGGTAAAGACGCTGGTCACGCCGGCGCGGCGAATGTTCTCGCGCTCGGCGGCGTCGATGTCGCGCACGCCGATGAGGACGGTATTTTCCGCCGCGATTTTAGGCGCGTAGCCGAAGATGCCGGCCAGCGGCTCGGGTCCCAGGCCAAGCAGGGCGGCCAAAGGCATGCCATGCACGTTGCCGCTGGGCGAGCTGTCGGGAGTATTGATGTCGGTGTGGGCGTCGAACCAGAGAAGGCCGATCTTCTGCCCCTGGCGGCGATAGAACTCGGCGACGCCGGAGATCGAGCCGGCGGCCAGCGAGTGGTCGCCGCCGAGCAGCAGCGGGGTCAGGCCCTCTTCGAGAGTTTGGACGACGGCCTCGGCGGCGCGGGTGCAGGTTTCAGTGATTTCGGTCAGATAGTGCGCGTTCTTGCTGCCGGAGGCCTGGGTTTCGGCAATCTTGACGGCGATGTTGCCGCCGTCGGTGACTTGAAGGCCGAGCTTCTCCAGGCGCGCCTCGAGTCCGGCGACGCGCATCGCCGAAGGCCCCATATCGACGCCACGACGGCTGGCGCCCAGATCCAGGGGCACACCGAGGATGCGGATGCGGCGGGCGGGCAGGGGCTGCGCTCCATGGGAGGGAAAAGACGCGGCAAGCGATGGAGTCTCAGCTTGATTCGGCATAATGATAGCTCCCTGATTCCGATAAAAGATTGCGATTGAGCGCGATAGATTCCTGCCCCCGCCGTTGCTTACCATCATAGTCAGCTTGCCTGTACCTGCCTCGCCAGAGCATTTTCAGGATTACCGTAGAGTCGCCAAGTGCATACAGAGTGGATTTTTCTTGAGGAAAAATCCACTCTAATTCGATACGGCGAGCCGGGGTTACTTCCCTCCGGCTCGCTGGCGGCTGGCCTCGTAGAGCAGCACGGCGGCGGCTACGGAGGCATTAAGGCTCTCGACCGGGCCGGGACAGGGAATCGTGATGGAGGCTTCGGCCTGAGCTGCCAGCTCGGGCGGCACGCCGTTGCCTTCATTGCCGATGATGAAGGCCGTGGGGCCGGTCAGATCGGCGCGGTGGGCCGGCGAGGCTTCGCGGAGGGCGGTCGAAAAGATGCGAATACCGCTCTGGCGGAGACGGCTGAAGCACTCTTCGGCGGTTGCGGCCAAGAGCGGAAGGCGAAAAATGCTGCCGGCAGAGGCGCGTACGGTTTTGGGGTTCCATGGGTTGACGGTTCCGGGAAGGGTGAGAATGCCGCTGGCTCCAAAAGCTTCAGCCGAGCGCAGGATGGTGCCCAGATTGCCGGGGTCCTGGAGGCCGGCCAGAATCACGATCAGCGGGGCGGTTTTGCCGCGACCTTCGAGCAGATCGCTCCAGCTCCAGGCCGGTGGCTCGACCAGGGCGGCGACAGACTGCGGCGCTTCGGTGGTCAGGACGGAGTCCAGCAGAGCTTTGGGCAGGAGCAGAATCTCGGTCTCAGGCGAAAGCGGGAGGGCGTCGAGCAAGTGCTCGGCGCCCTGCGCAACAAAGATGCAGGCGACGCGCAGACCGGCTCGGAGCGCTTCTTCAAGCAAGTTCGGCCCCTCGATGCCGGCCAGACTGCTCCCGTTGCGTCCGGGGTGGGCCAGCGCCTTGCGAAGATCTTTCAGGCGCGCATTCTGCTTACTCTGTACAATGCGATAAGGCATCAATGGGATTCCGGGAAACTCTAAGCCGATTCTAAGCCGTTTTGCCGGTCGGTGGGGCTTCGCGCAACAGCACGACTTGCGCCACGGCCGCTTTAGTGATAGTTTCCCATTCTATGCCGTCTGCAATTCGGGAACCGAGGTAGGCCTTTTTGTCCGCGGAAATCTTGCGCGTCCATCCCGATGAACCCCAGCTGGACCGGATCGACTACATCGTCTCCTGTCTGCGCAAGGGCGACGTAGTTGCCATGCCGACCGATACCTTCTACGGTCTGGCGGTGGACCCGGTGAACCTGCATGCGGTCGAGAGCATCTATCAGATCAAATCCAGGCAGAAGCACAAGCCGCTGTCGCTGCTGATCGCGTCGGTCTCCCAGGCCTACGAATTGGCGCGGGATACCGACCCGCTGCTGGACAAACTGGCGGAGCGCTTCTGGCCCGGTCCGCTGACGATCATCGTGAGAGCTGGAACGAAACTGCCGCTGCGGGTGACCGCGAATACCGGCAACGTGGCCCTGCGCGTGCCGGATGCCGCGATTCCGCGCGCCGTGGTGCAGCGCTTTGGACTGCCGATCACGGCGACTTCGGCCAATTTGCAAGGGGCGGCGGAGTGTACCAATGCGGCCTGCGTCCTCGACCAGATTGGCGAACGCATTCCACTGATCGTCGACGGCGGACCCACCGGCCATGCGCTGCCCACTACGATCGTCGACCTGTCGCTGGGGCCGGGACGCTGGGAGATTCTGCGCGAGGGCGCAATTCCGACTCACGAAATCGTGATGGTGTTGCAAAGATAGGGATCAGGGATCAGGGGTCAGGGATCAGAAACTGGCAGTAACTTGTGGGAAAGTTTTGGTTTTTTTGAAACCGAAGGCATTGGAAGCCGATCACACTTTATAGTCCCCAATCCCTTAGTCCCTGATCCCTGAACGGTAGGTTCCCATGATGCGCCGGACCAGACCAATAACTCGCAATTGGATTCTGCGCGCCGCGCTCCTCATGCTGCTGGCGTCGGCGGTGGCGATCTTCGGCTGGTGCCGCTGGGTCTACGCGGAGATTGAACGTTACGCCACGGACGATCATGCGGCTCCCTCGGACGCCATCGGAGTCTTTGGCGCGGCGGAGTACGACGGACGGCCCTCGCCGGTCTATCGCGCCCGGTTGGATCACGCCCGCTCGCTCTACAATCGCGGCATTGCCCCGCTCATCATCACCCTGGGCGGAGACGGCGGCGACGAGTACACCGAGGGCGCCGTGGGCCGCGAATACCTGATGGGCATGGGCATCCCCGAGGACGCCATCATCGCCGAAACCCAGAGCCGCAATACCGAGGAATCGGCGCGGCGCATTGCCGTAATTGCCCAGGCCAACGGACTGCGGCGGCTGGTGATCGTCAGCGATGGGACGCATCTCTTCCGCATTCACGAGATTTGTGCCGCCGAAGGATTGAACGTACTCACCTCGCCGCGCCCCCATCTGGCCGTCGAGGGCGGGTCGAAAGACTTCGAGCGGATCGAGCACGAGATCTTGAGCTATACGGTCTGGCGGATGCATTTGTACTGAGACGAATCAAAGAATGGTGCGATAGAATCGTGTGGGATCAAATATTGTATTTTGAAAATGCGCAAGAATGAGTCAATCAGCAAGAGGGATCAAATATGGCGTACAACAATACGACTCTATCTTCAATCCTCAAGTCGCTTGACTTGGGTTCGTCTGTTGCTGAGTTAGATACGGTTCTTGAGAATGCACGAATCGAGACCTCCGCGTTCACTGACCTTCTCGCGGATCGGGTCGATCTGATCCCCGGCACAAAAGGGTCAGGAAAGAGCGCACTTTTTCGAATTTTTGTTGATTTTCTTCCCGGTAATCTGTTGGGACAGAGAAAAGTAGTAGTAGCTCACGGTATTCAAGCACCAGGAGATCCAATATTTCATGCTTTTTCAGACCAGTTCATTAAGCTCACAGAGGAAGAGTTTGTGAGTTTCTGGTGTGTCTATTTAGTATCGCTTGCAAATGAGCAATTTATAAAGGGGCAACGATATAAAGAGATTCTGCAAGTAGCAAGTAAAGAGATAGAACAGTTCAGGAGAGCATGCGCGAACGCACGAATCCCAGAAATTGAGGCAAAGAAATCGCTAAGAGATATTCTTCAATGGTCACTCCATGTTTTGAGTTCTTGGAGGCCAAAGTTTAAATTCAAACCACCGGGAGAGGTTGGTGAATTTGAGGTAGATCTGTTTGGCACTCGAACGGAGACTCCAGTTGAAACTTCTCAAGAATTGGAGATGGATGTTCTTCCACAGTATGTGAATGAGATAAAACAAAAACTAGAATCAGTATTAGAAAAAGCCGGATTAACACTTTGGCTCATGGTTGATCGACTAGATGAGATATTCCCTCGCCGTTCAGATCTAGAACGTACTGCATTGCGAGGAATTCTCCGTACAACTCGTTACTTCTCTTCAGATAAAATACGAGTCAAAATATTTCTTCGCGACGATATGCTCGAGCAAATAGTCAGAAATCCCGATGGTTTTACTGCTCTTACTCATATTACTGCGCGGCAAGCAGATACATTGCGATGGACTGACGATCAAATCCTAGCATTAGTTGTGAAGCGATTCTTTGCAAATATAAAGTTTGCTGACTATCTTCAGATAGATCGTGATATGCTCGACGCTAATGCATCATACAGGAAACTGGCGTTTAATAAAATATTCCCGCCAACCGTCTTTCGGGGAAAAAAGCAAAGCCCGACTATTCGATGGATATGCAACCGCTGCGCAGACGGACGAAGTGTTGTAACACCTCGCGATGTACTTGATCTGCTTATTCGGGCAAAACAAAGACAACAGGATAATTGCGCGGCTGAACCGGATGGAACATCAGAATACATTATAAGTTCCACCGCAATTCAATATGGCTTTGAGGAACTTTCGAAACGCAAAAAAGAAACCTATCTCGAAGCAGAATTTCCGCATTTCTGGAAAGATATTGCGAAGTTTATAGGAGGAAAGACCGATTACGATGCTGTGTCTCTTGAGACTTTGCTCGGGAAGGGATGGAAGGTTATTACTGAAAACCTTTTGGCGATAGGTTTTCTTTCAAGTGGAAAAAAGGCAGGTGAAAATGTGTACACTATTCCATCCCTTTATAGACATGGAATGAACTTGATGCAAGGTAAGGCATGAAACTTCGGGCCTCTATTTGCGAATTATTTTCATAGCGAAAGTTGCGAATTATCGAGAAATCATCTTAATCCGGAATGCAGGAGCACCGCCAGCATAGCAAGCGCGAAGGCCGCGGCGCTGGCCGTCGAGAGAAAGTTGACGGCGTCGTTATTCAACCAGCTGCGGCGCTCCAGCGTGGCTCCCAGCAGGCTGTCGAAGAAAAGGCCGAAGACACCGCCGGCCGCAGCGATCCAGAACATTTCCCGTCCGCCTTGCAGCGCCCACGCTCCCGCGCCCGCGACGATTGCCGCTGCCGCTACTCCGGCCAGCGTGCCTTTCAAACTCAAAGCTCCGTCGGTGCCGGGTTCGACCGTGCGCAAGGTGGTGATCATGCGCGGCCGGCTGCCCTGTAACAGACTCAGCACTTGACCCACTTCCGAGGAGACCGTGTCCGCTGCGGCCTCGGCCAGCGCAGCCAGGCCGATGGCGAAGAGGAGCGTTGGTGCGAGGGTTGCCAGATGCGAGAGCAAAGTCTTGTCGAGGAGCCAGGATTGCACCAGATCGTTGGAGACCAGCGCGGCGATGCCAAGATTGGCGGCTACCTGGGAGGCGACCCGCCCTTGGCGCAATTCTGCCGTTCCCAGCCGTTCCTTGCCTCTGCGATCGGGGCCTCCGCGATCAGGTCCCCCGCAGCCCATGCGGGTAGCGAGGGAAGTGAGCAGCAGGAGCATCAGTACCGGCACAAGGGCTGTTCGCCAGGGCTGGTAGGGAACGGTTGTGGTGGAAAACATGAGGCTAGCGGTGATGGCCGCGCCGACTATCGCCGCTGCCGGAGTTGCGGACCGCGTCTTCCAGGCCACCAGGGCGAAGAGCAGGCTCAGCCCCACTGTCCAGATGGCGACCCGCGGCTCATTCACCGCCCACCAACGGGTTTCGAGCACGATGCCGGCGGCCGCAAAGGGCAGTACCATAAGCATGACCAGCTTCGATTGCCAAACAAGTTTCATCGCCTTATCGTAATCTCTCGGAGACAGACGTCCAAGCGATCGCCATCCTTGCCCCGTTACCCTTTCCCGCTCTGGCCGCGCCTAACCCCCAGCCGCCTGATTTACAATCACGAGGTAGGCAGGAAAGAACTGAATGAGGCTTTTTCCCATGAATTCAGGCCAGACGCGCGTGCGGTTGGTTCAGGCGGGCGCGGTCCTTATGGCTGTTGCTCTGGTTGCCGGTTGCGGCAGCGCATACCGGTCGGTCATTACACCCATTACGTCCACTGGACCTGCTGCGCAGCCGCAGTCTTTAGCGGTTGTGGTCTCGTCGCCTCCGCCCACGACGGCCAACCCCAATCCCACCGGCATCGCCACCATCATCGACTACTCCGGCGATTCGGTCATGGCCTCGCAAGCGATTGGCGTCGGCCCCCTTGCTTTTACTGTGTCCGCGGTCGGATCTCCCGCTTACACGATCAACAGCGACCACACCATGACCGTCTTCCCGGTAACTGCGACGCTGCAGGAAAAGCAAGTGTATTATTCCTCGCTGCCGCCCGGCGCGCAGCCCGTGAGCCTGTTTTATCCATCATCCGGCCTTTGGGCCGCCGATCTGACGGGCAATTTTGTGGACGTATTTGGCACCTCCAGCGGATCGGCTCAGGCCTTCGAGCTTGCCGTTCCAGTGGCGGCTACGCCGGTGATGGTGATTGGTCCGGGTACAGGCGGCCAGCGCAACTTTGCCCTCAGCCAGGGCTTTACCACTCCCACTGGAGTGGAATGCAACTCACCCTCGTCGGTGACCCAGTATGGATATGTGACCCCCATCGAGGTCACCCCTCCAACGGCCGACCCGGCGATTCCGGTGGGCAAGTGCCCGGTCTACGCTGTCCAGACCCCCGACAACCGCCGGCTCTTCGTGCTCAACCGGGGCAGCGACACCATCTCGGTGATCAACACCCAGGACAATACGCTGGATAGCTGCACACCGTTCGTCGACCCGTCGGAGAGCAGCCGTACCGTCACCTGTCACCCCACCCTGCCGCTTTCTCAGGCCGCGCTGACCGCCTCCAACGCACCTGTCAATTGCAATTCCACGGCTGACCCGACCTGCAGTTTGCCAGCTGACGGCGGATTACCCGCGGTCGCCGGCCCGGTCTATGCCGAGTTCAATGCGGCGATACAGCAACTGGTGGTGGCCGACTATGACGGAGGAACCGTCAGCATCATCGACGTCAGCCTCGACGAGTACGGCAACGACAGCGCAACCTTCGGCACTACCTACACGGTTGCGGTGGGCAACAATCCCGCCAGCGTGACGGTGCTTTACGACGGTAGCCGCGCCTATACCGCCAATCAGACCGATGGCACCGTCAGCATCGTGAATCTGAGCAGCCATACCATCGAGAAGGCGCCGCTTCCCGTGGTGGGCCACCCGCGTACCGTCGTTTCGACCCAGAATTCCGAGTACGGCAAGGTCTACGTGGCCTCGCCGGACAGCAATTACCTCACCATTCTGAGCACCACAACCGACCTTGTGGATACCACCGTGCTGATCCAGGGCAACATTGTGGACGTGCGCGTGAGCACGCAGAGCGGCACCGCCGGAAGCAACAGCAACCTGACCACCCGCAAACCGGGCTTCGGCCAGCCCTGCAACCTGCCGGGCGCGGCGGCGGTGGCATCAATCACTGCCTGCCAAAACCAGATCATGCCATAACCGAGAGCCGGCAATCGAGAGACAGCGAAGAGCCAAAGGGTCATTCCTTGCCAGAGGAATGGCCCTTTGATCCTTCAGGAGGTTGCGGTAGCGATGGCCAGAGGAACGAAAAATCGCCTGGATCTTCTGCTCGTCGAGCTGGGCCTGGTTCCCAGCCGCGAACGAGCGCGCGCGTACATCATTGCCGGACGGGTGCTGGTGCGGGAACAAAAGGTGGATAAGCCCGGCGCGGCGGTTTCCGCGGATGCAGCGATCCGGATACTGGGCGAAGACCCTCCTTACGTGAGCCGCGGAGGGATCAAACTGGCCGCGGCTCTCGATCACTGGCAGATTGCCGTCCAAGGCCGCGCCTGCCTGGACGTGGGCGCTTCTACCGGAGGGTTTACCGATTGCCTCTTGCAGCATGGGGCGGCGCAGGTGACGGCCGTCGATACCGGCTTTGGCCAGATCGCGATGAAACTGCGCAACGACGCGCGGGTGCGGCTGCTGGAGCGCACCAATGCACGCCTGCTGGAGCCTGAATCGCTGGCTGCCGGGCCGGGAAGCCCTGAACTCACACTGCTCACGATGGACGTTTCGTTCATTTCCGCCACCTTGCTGCTGGGGCCGGTCCTGGCTGCCGCCCCAGGGCTTCGCGAGGCGGCGATTCTGGTCAAGCCGCAATTCGAGGCCGGGCGCGAACACGTGGGCAAAGGGGGCATCGTACGCGATCCCCTGGCGCATCAATTGGCAGTCGATAAGGTCGCCGACTGCGTGCGCTCGCTGGGTTGGGGGGTGGTCGAGATCATTCCGTCGCCGATTACCGGCGCCAAGGGCAATCGTGAGTTCCTGCTCTACGCGCGGCGGCCAAGCGTTGATTGATGGAGATTTCGCCAACTTGCTCACTCGCTATCTCCGCGCAGCGGCTTTATAGCATTTCTCCTAAAGGTGTAGAGAGTCATGGGTGCCCCACCCTCGCCGCGCTCTTGTTTTTGCGGCTAGGGTGGGATACAAGTCCCCTATACTGCAACAGGAGAAATGCGCTAGCTTGCTGCGTCTGCCGAAAAAATGCTGACATTCCCGCAAGCCTCGTCCCGTCCACCCCTCCAGCCGTCCGCCGCAATCCGATAAACTGAAATCATGCTGCGTGTCTTTCACCCACTTCCGGTCGAATCGTTGAAACTGCTGGTCTTCGATCTGGATGGAACGCTGATCGACTCCGCGCAGGATTTGTGCAGCAGTGTAAACGCCGCGCTCCGCCACGTGGGCTGCAAGCCGCTGCCGCAGCCTTTGATTGCCGGATTTGTTGGCAATGGAGCGCCGCTGCTGGTGCGCCGCGCGCTGGCCTACAGCACGGCCGGCCATCTGGAGAAGTTAGACCAGGTGGACGAAGGCCTGCAGGCCAGAAGCTACCAGTTCTTCCTTGACTACTATCGCGATCACAAACTGGACTTCACCTATGCCTATGACGGAGTTCTGGAGTCGCTCAAGGCGCTGCGCACTCTGCATGACGCGCATGGCGGCATGCCCAGAGCCATGGCGGTGCTGACCAACAAGCCGGTTCACCCCGCCCAGGGCATCTGCGAGGGGCTGGGGATGGCCGGCTACTTTCTGCGCATCTATGGCGGCAACAGCTTCAAGACCAAGAAACCCGATCCGGAGGGGCTGCGCTCGCTGATGCGCGAGGTGGGCGCGCGGCCCGAAGAGACAGTGATGATCGGCGACAGCAAGGTGGACGTCGCGACGGCGCGCAACGCCGGAGTGTGGTCGATCGGCTGCGCCTTCGGCTTTGGGGCGCAGACCCTGATGGAAAACCCTCCCGACGTTCTGGTGGACTCGCCAGCCGACTGGCCCGAGGCGCTGGGAGTGAATTGAGCAGGCTTTCGACGACTAGGCAGTCTTAATTTTTGCCTCCGAATAGTGGGGTAATTTCCGAGTAGGCGACCAATCAGACAGAGCCATTCTTTAGCACGTTTCGCAGCCGGAATCGGGTCCAAGAGAGGACGGGGCGTATAATTCCGTAGACTAGCCATGCAATCGCGTACGTTTTTTTTGCTTTGCGGCCTGCTT
>Ga0182030_10025900_pt1 | contig 10654 bp, 10 predicted proteins | sample 812S3MmetaG_FD_121299 | JGI IMG/M metagenome (GOLD analysis project Ga0182030, IMG submission 121299) | Permafrost microbial communities from Stordalen Mire, Sweden - 812S3M metaG (Illumina Assembly) | ecosystem: Environmental > Terrestrial > Soil > Wetlands > Permafrost | place: Sweden... | reverse complement strand
CGACAAATCCAATATCTCTCCAACCTGCACAAATTCCCCTTCCCATCCTCCACCTTCCACGTCGTTGTCTTCCGCTTTCCTCCCGCCATGTCCGAAGCCTCCTACCGCAACATAATCGCCGAATCCAAACGCGTCCTCAAACCCGGCGGCTACCTCGAAATGGCGATCCTCGACCTCGACATGATGAACATGGGCAACCGCGCTCGTCGTGCCGTCCGTGGTCTCAAGGTAAAGATACAGGTCGCTGATCCTGCCATCAGTTTGGGAAGCGCGAGCGACACCGTGTTACGGATTGTAGGGAAACGTGGCTTTGGAGATATCAAAAGCTGCAATGTTGGCGTCCCCGTCGCTTCAAATATTCCCTCGTCTTCCTCCTCGACCGGCTCTCCGTCGAAATCCTCCTCCGTATCAGCAAAGGGCAAAGAGAAGCGCGTAGAAGAGATGTCCCTTGCAGACATGATGAAAGACGAGTCTCAAGCCGGCGACGAAGGCATCACGAAAATGGTGGCCAAAGTAGGAAGATGGTGGTACACGCGCTGCTACGAGACGAGCGTCGTTCCTGATGGGAATGTGGGAGGCAGCCTTTTTCATGATAGGCAGTTGTTGGAGGAGTGCGAGAAGTGGAATGCGAGTTTTAAGTTAGTGGTTGCGTATGCGCAGAAACCGATGCAGGGAAGGAGGAGGACAGCTAGTGTCTGATCCCTACCTTCCACTTCCCTCATCGTTGCCTTCATACTTTCAAATCTTTGGATCGAGTCAAGAAAGAAACATCATCGTCCCAGCCGATGAATCCGCAAGGATCGACACACATACAAGCATATATACCTTGGGCGGTTTTTATTTAAGCGTCTTTATCATTTAGCGTTGCATATGTTCTGTCTATTTATTAAACCATAACGAGTGGGCGGCCTTCTATGGAAATTTTCCACTCATATCACATCAGATAATATCTAAACGGCTCACGCCGACCTATATTAGTATCTTTTTTCCTCTTTCAAACAAGGTCACGGGTTGGCTAGCATCATATCTGCAGTCTGGTTATTGCTTAGGGATGGGTTGGGTTGGATTTATTGTTTAATTGGGTTTTGGGTTGGCTTGGATCTAATCTGCGATTACTTGGATATGCTTGGGTGGGCCTGGAATTGTATTGACGGAGGGAAAGGGACTGTTAGGGGCTACTTGGGATGATGTGGGATATGATGCTACGCCCGCGAGTACTGCACTGTTTTGGGAGGCTGTATTGAAGCGAGCGGATAGATACCCTTGTTTATAGTGGAATGGAATTGTATACACCTTCAATTTTGAATCGGTGCTTATCAAGCATAGGGTTGTTTTGTTGTGCAGCCAACTAGAGTGTGTGATGACTAAGATTGGCTAGGGAGGAGGTTGCATGCCGCCAGGAGAGAATCGGTGCTTATCTTGACTTATTATAAGGTGTCTGGATTCAGTGTACACGTAAAATGAGGCTGTTAAGCGAAGTAAGGTAGAACACTTTGCCACTGCGCCTTTAGAGAGCCTCTACCCTCCAAATCATATCCTCTCATTTGCCATAAAAACGAGTATAAAGGTTCCAGGGGAAAAAAATAGCCACAACGCAGAAAGCGCATTGTCTAGATATAAGTTACAGCAAAAATGACGATCCCAGTCTACCAAAGGGGACGGTGGGGGTGCTGTGAATGTCAGCGCGAGGTCGACAGTCAACTCTGGGGCAGCTCATGCCCCGACTGTGGACATGATATGTGCACTTATTGCGCAGATTCCGCTGATAGTCTTCCAGCGCCGTTGATACCTGTTCCCTCTTCAATGCCTCCACAACCTATTCCGGCATTGAGAGAAGTGAGGATCGAAAGCCAAGCGACAAGAGATGTTGTTTCAGTGACACGAACCTCACCCGCGGCATTTAGGACAAATATAGATCTGACCCAAACAAATGGTTCATCACTCCAAAAAGAAGTAATGTCGCTGAACGCTTCTGCTGAGCAGGACGTCGAATTCACGAGGGAGGGCCCGATGATTCTGCAAGATGGAAAGCGTCTTCAACGTCGCTCAAGCAATCTGAGTACTGCATCCGCGGCGTCCTCTTTCATATCACTTGCTGATAGCACATTCTCTATGCTAAGCGGATCTTCAAAGTCATCCGTTCAGGGGCCCCTAGGGGCTAGCGAGAGACTCGCCGTATTAATCTTCGAGCATGAATCATTAAATCCATTGTGCTACGAGGCATTGACCAAAGTATCAACCGACAGGTTTGAGCGCAATCTTCGACGCCTCATAAGGTTGTTCTCAGTCGATCTTCAGCAAGAGGCAAGTAATCTAAAACAATCAGTACTGGCCAGACATGTCAAGTATATGGCTAGAAACTCAGCTTTACTCGTTTGCAATGAGCTCGATCCGGAAAGAGCGGGCAACAAGAAGGATCCAGGAGCCGAGGACTCAGACAACTCTGACATTGATGATCCGGGGGATGAGTTAGCAGACCTTCGGGAGTTTGAAACGTTCATAATCAATTCTCGGGCTTTCGAGACTTTGGTTGCAAATCTCCGCCAATTCGTTCGCCCGACCACCCAGCGTATCGTTGATTTGCAGGACAGCGAGCTGGATATGAAGACATCACAACCGCTGAATAATGGAAGCTCGAGCCTGAGTCACATTCCACCACGACTTTCTCGAATGGGCTGTTCCGATTTATTCAGAAGCGTGGTTACCTCTCTCAAATACATCGTCTTTAAATCTCCACTACAGGATGGAATGAAGCGTGTTAAATGGACCTGTGTAAGGAATACCCGAGCCCAAAAGCGCTTCGCAGACTGAGCTAATGGCGAGATTATAGGCATGTGGTGCTTGTCTGTACGATGATTACTATGAGCTCCGACCAGGTGCAGCAAAAGAGCTCGAAGACAGGTTGCGTTGTCCACAAGACGCACCTGGTATCCCAACTGGACAGGTTGGAAACAGAAGTAGTCTGACCAATTTCTGTCTCTCGCTTCCTTCTCAAATTCTGGTTGCGTTTCAGCAATTGACTCACAAGATCAAAGGTGGGGCGGAAAGAGATCTCCCTTCATTCGAGCTCAGGACCCACCCTATCCAAGAAGCAACTCAAGAACAGTCCACTACACAAGCCCTATACCTCCTGCTCTGCCTCAATGGCGGAGTCGGAGCTTCAAAAGTTCGTCTACAACAACCTCCCGTCCACGATCTCGAGTCCGACAAGAAACTATTCTCGCTTCTGCGAACCAACTACAATTTTCACCGAAAGCGATGGTGGTCATTCCTGTCACTTTGGGAGCTGCAACGCATTGACTTCGTGCATTTTGAAATGTATGACGGACCACTTATTGATATCAAGGAAATCCATTCCCTCCCTCCGCAGGAACACAATACCACCTACCTCTACGACCGACCGATTCTTAATCCCCCTATTGGTACAAATCTGCTAATGCACTACCTTCGCTGTCCCCATGAAGCCAGCTCTAAGACGCCATGCCTGGAAAAAATGCCCAAGAAGATGAACGACAAGCTGAATGTCTGCCCCATCAAAGGTATCTCTCCCGGTTGGGGTCTATACTTCGTATAAGATTGGAATTGGAAGAAAATTCTCATCGGGACGTATCTTACATTCATGGGCTCAGGTATCATAGTCGGAGTTGTGTGTTGGTGGCTGGATCATAGTATACAAGATGCTTTTGCGGTTGCGGGGTTTGTGGTTGCGTGTTTTGCGACTGGTGTGGGTGCTTTGCAGGCATGGCTTAATATGCTTTGAGACGTGCTAGTGATTAGGTCTCGAGCGTTGATGATTCACAAGCTAGGTCCTAAAATTAAGATGTCAAGGAGTTAGGTAGTGATACGGAGTACAAATTAGGGAATAAACCTCTCACCAAGACTGCTTAGGCTGCATCTGCTTTATCCACTTTGTCATCCTTTCTTTCTTTGACTCGAACAACTAATCTCTAGTTCCAATCTTTACTATCATTTCCTTCTTTCCTCATAACTTTTCTATCTCCATCATCTTCTTTTTTGATAGTTCAACTCTAATTCTTCAATCTTTGTTCCACATTCGATTGGTAGGCATGGCCGCTTCTACACAGGCGCTAATCATCCTCGGCTTACCCGAGTTGTCTAAGTAGTCCCTAAATAGCCTCTAAGTAGCCTCTGAGTAACCTAGGCAATCTAAGCAGTACCCACTTAACTAATAAGACTAGATATTGGCTTAGAGTATTTATTATATCACTTTTGTCAAGTTTTAACGATTATTTCTAGGATCTTAAAGAGGCTTCTAAGGATTTTAAATAGGATCTCTATAAAAATAGATTATATTACGCCATAGGCTACTACTTATAATAATTACGAATTTTATTTAAAGAGAGAAATTTGCTGCTATTCGCTATAAATCTTGTCTCTACCACTATTTATAACCTAAATTCTTCCTCTTAAACACAACTATTAAGCGATTTGCAATGTCCCTTCTTAGATACTATATACATCTTCTTATTCTTGAATTTTGTTATAATTTCTCTACACGGTTACTGTTACTAGAATCTTCGCGATGAGCCTAATAGTTAAGAATAGGAATAAGAAACATATTAGAAAGAGCTAGGGATTATCTGAAATTTCCCAAGTGTCTCTAGTACCGCCAGTGTCGCTGATGCTGCCATAATCGCTAGTTTTGCTAGTAATGCGGCGAATGCGAATGAGGATCTAGCGAGCGGGGAGGATACATTGGAGAATAGCTGCTGCTAAGATCGCAAGGGTAAGGCTTAAATTAATGAGAAGAGAGTTCTCTCTATTAACTTAAGAATAGATATGCATTTGTAGTGAGGAAGGAACTAGAGTAATTTTATGCACATCTGAGATTGAGAACGTGTAGCTAGATTTAATTGTATAGTCCATAGGTCTAATGTTGGATGACTAACAAAGGAAGACAGCTAAATGTTAGGTTGTTTATTAAGAGAGAATCTGAGGGGAGGGTATGGAAATTGGGCGTAGTTCTAAGATGTTTGGAGGAAATGGTAAGAAATTCGGCGAGAAGAATGATGTAACCACATCTCAGTTGCCTCAATTTAATGTAACACTTATTTACATCTAAATTGCGCCTGCTAATGTTATACAATTTAGGAATAATGCGAACTGTCGTCCCCTCATCGAGCTCAGATGCATCATTCCGCAACACTATTGCCAACAAGAAAAGACTACGGGATATGAGATTATTTCTATCTGGGAAGGTGCTATGACGTTTAAATCCCTACACCGATACCCAGATCATATTTTCAATACCATTTGGGCTTGGTTGGGGTGTGTTTGTGTGCTTGGGGGCGTTACAAGCACTGGGAATAAGACGTCAGATCTTCGTCCTGGCTGACGTTTGCAACTCCGTCATTGGACACTGCATCGGGATCGGCCAGCAATTGGGCGTAATTTACTAAGCGAAGGAACAGGGTTTTCGTGTGCTCAGCTTCAGCTTGTGCTCAGGAATACTCGTTATCATGCTCGGCTCATGCAGGTGAAAGCGGCTGCCCCTTATGTTTAGGAACTAACATAGAAAAAGCAAAGATGGGATCAAACTCAGACTTTCAAGGGGAAAAGGACTGAGATAGGGAACACACCACTTGGCACATCTAAAACCTCGAACTAATAGCTATCTACATGTATACCTCTCATTCACTTTCCCTCTCTTAGACTTGGTCACTAATACCAACATTACCCTGACCTAGAAAAGATATAGTGACCATTACAGTATAAATTAGCGAATTAAGATCGTTACTACTAAAAAGATCTGGTTCTCTAAAGAACTTGTCCACCTTAATTCTGACTTTATAAGAAGCTAATTTGATGGGCTACTATTATTAGAGCTGAGTATATTTCAGCGCCTGGCGGGGACAAAGAAGAAGCCGTGGCATTTCATTTGTACATTTCCTTCCTGCTTTGGCGTAAATGTATTTTGAGAAGTCACTTCTTAGACCAGAATGCAATTTGGATTACTGATTATACTGTACAGCATGCGTCGGTGTTGTTAGATGGTCAAAGAGAAGCCGTTCAACCTCGACTACTGTACTGGGACTTCACTTGACGCCTTTTTTGCTCAAAACGGGCGGCCGAGGTAAAAAGGGAAAAAAGAGGCAAGCCAAAACAGATAAAAAGTTGAAAGGCAAGACGCCTTGAGATCAAATTGACTCATTGATGCACTTCGAAACGGCTTCATCAAAGGTGGCTGCCAGCTGGAAACTGCGGCTGAGCTGGAAGAATGGTGTGGCCCGAAAATGGCTGTGGCTGACTTCTGGCGGACTGTGGCAAGGCTGACTTGTCGCAAATCTTGAAGGCCGAAATCAGGATTGAGAAAATCTTTTAATTTGGCTACGGAATGCATATTTTGATAGTAGATCTGAGGCTTTCATGATCACGCACAAATGTTTTTTGTATGGCAAGCTCCCTGCATGACGAATACATGATTTAACATGCATTTGAAGAAAAAGTTTAACTTACTAACATCTTACCTGATAATCTGCGGCAGGAACAAAAAGACATGCCTGAGGCCGCAAGCAATCTGGTGGATGAAAAAGTGATAATCCTATTATCAACAGCACAGCTTCAGCTGGATCAAGCTTGCCATAGATTTCCTACGAAATAGCCACCATCAAATACTCCTCTGCCGTATTTTTTGCAGGGTAAGGCGAATCAAACTAACGTTAATTTGATTTTGAATGTGACGTTTGCTGCTGAATATTTCACTTGATATGTCACAATAGGACTTTTCCTATTCACGAGATCGCGGACCACATCGTCTTCAACAAGTGATAGCTCCCATTTTCTCATTCTCTAGTTGAGTAACTTGAGTTGCAGGAATGCAGGATCCTAACCCATGATCGGAAGAATTTCTTTTCTAGGCTCCTCTTGGCTTGGGAATTGAGCCAGCGCTTCATCTTGTGGACACATATCAAAATTGGATTTTTTGGCTCAGGCCACGTCGCAGATTAATGGCTTCCCATTTTCTGAAGCACGACTTTAACATTCAGGAAAGTCGTTAGCTTACAGTGATGGCGCAGGTATCGGACCAAGCAAAGAGAAAACAGCTCGTAATAGCAGTCCTACAGATCACAATCTGGGAGAATTGTCTGGGGTGCTCAACTTTCGATTCTAGAGGCACGTATTTGGCTGGCTCCAGGCTGGCATTTCATATCCATGGACGAGAGTGTGGTTGAGGAAAGGGGGGAAAGTCAGGCGAGCCCCTTTAGTCGATAGGCCTATGGTTGAATAAGCTATAGTTATATAATATTATAATATATTTTGAAGAACCTGAAAGCTATCTAGAGAGGGATAAAAGCTTTTTATATATGCTAGTTAATATATATCTAGAAGCTTTTATAGTAGTGAGAAAGTCACGTGGCTTTGCCGCTTAAAAATGTCTAGAGAATTCTAGCATAATTAATACTACATTATAATAATATATAAATATTTCTAGAATGTACTAATTATAAATCAAATAATAGAGAGAAATGACTTTTGCCAGCAATGAATACATACGTATTTTCTCCGTGCATCTATCAAAAACGTCGCAAATCAATCTTTACTCTATTCGCAATATAGCTACCTCCATACCATCTATTATATTCTTACCTCTTTCTTTCAATACAATCTATTAAATCGCATACACATGGCATCCCTGTTGGTGTAGGTTTGTGGTGGCTGACGCCCATCCTACCTTGGCTGTCAGCCGTAAATACGAGGTATGATATCCGACGGCAACCCACACGCCGATCCCATGAAAAAAACCTCTCCGTTAGCATACATCAAAGTGGCGTTGTGCCTGAGCCTTGCAAGCTGAGTAGCTGCCGACGCCACATGGAAATCATGAAACAAGGTTTGAGGAAAACTCCTTTCAGGGGTAAACTGGGGCAACCTCAAGGGCCACGGAATCGTCCCATTAAAAGAAGAAGATCTATCAAAGCTAAACATTCTTCCTGGGTCATCTCCGACATCTTGCCTCTTGGGAATTCGGGGGTCATGGGAACTCAGGCAGAGGATCGTGGCTATGAGTGTTGAGAAGCTTGCGAGTGCCATCAGGCACTGCAAAAGAACTCTTTGGGCGGGATGTCTGAATCGGATGTCCGAAAAGTCCATTTGCAGCCCCAAGCCATTCTAGGACCACTCTTGTTATTATCGCGAATGGCTGATCTGAGATGCTAGATGGCAAGTTCCTCAGCATAATGGGGTCACTGGGTGAAGTTGATTCCTCGTACATCTTCGCTGCCTCAAATTCTCGTGTATTTATTGGTGCAGTAGGAAGATTCAGCTACAGCTGGGAGTCCTCAGCTTTCTTCTTTTCAAGAACCATGAGTCTATTTGAAATTCTATGTAAGGCCATCTTCTCCCCCTTTCCTCGACTTATTCTCGACAAGCTTCTCATCATCACTCAAAATCTACTCCACAACACAAGCTAAAAAGCCATTGAGCAGCAAAATGTTCCGCCACTTCATACTTCTCCTAGCCTTCGCTTGGTTCACGGCAGCCCTGCCTTCCAGCATCATCACTCAATCCGTGGACCCAACCTCCACTGCTGCTCCCCCGATCGACATCGACCTCGCGAAGCAAATCTTCGAAAAGAGCGTAACCAACATCCCCCACATCACCCCAAACATCGTCGAACCCCACCCAAAGCCACGTCCAACATCCACCGAAGTTCCGCCAACGGCGACCGGAAAAGGAATTCCAGACCCAGATACCTTCAATACCACCGCTATCCGCCCGGGAATCCCGAAGTCTGGTATCCAGGTTGAACCGCCTCAGAATATCCCGCTCAGCTCTATCATTGGCACGAACCAGAGCCACCCTATCCCAAGCGGGTTGACTACTCGCCAATCATGCCCCGGTTATCCTTTCTGTTGCCCAGATCCCAGAAGCTGGAATCAAAACACCAACTATCCATACAATGTCATTGGACGTGTGTGGAATAATGGTCTCCAATGCTCTGGCACCCTTGTTGGACCTAGGCATGTGCTCACCGCCGCCCATTGCATCAGCTGTAAGTCTCCTATATCATTGAATCCTCTCCCAGGATCTTTATTATCAGCTCTAATGACTCGGTAGGGGATGTCTGCCATCAAAGTACCAATGGTGAGGTGCAATTCGCCCCCGACTATTGGCCAGGTCATGCCCCCGAAATCTTCTACGGTAACACCGTGTATTTCTATTACGCTAGTGCCTGCGGCGACCCAACAAACCTCTTCCAAGAAGCAGTTGATTACGTGATCGTAATACTCGACGAAGAAACCGGCTTGCCTTACGTGGGCCTCAAAGATTACAACACTGCTTGGAACGGTGGTGACTATTGGGATCAGCAGGGCTATGCGGCCGATGCTGGTGGAGGTTTCTATCCGTATTACCAAGCGGCATTCAGCGTTGTGAATGAATTTCCACAATATTGGGCGGATCTCCTTGGTGAGTTATAAGCTGTTCTTTTTCTGAAAGGGAGCAAGGATTGCTGCTAACAATACAAAGAATATACTGCTTGTATTACCCCAGGGGACTCCGGCTCTCCAGTGTTTTCTTGGTGGTCTGATGGTCCATACATCGTGGGCTTGACGACTGAGGTCGGGCCTCAGCTCGGCACTGACGCTTCTTGGGGACCTGGTGGTCAGGCCATGATCAACCTGGTTAACCAGGCCATAGCGGAGTATCCATAAATGTGTTTCATTTTCTTGACGTCTTGTAGTCAAGCATGAGATAGGATAAGTTTTATGTTCTACTAGTTGGCGCGATTGCATGATGAAGTGTTATAATTTGTTTGAAGTCTGACATTCTTTGCTAGGATAGGAGGAATTGGCCCAACTTGCTTGATTTCTTGTACTCAAACAGGAGATGGGGATGTGGTTTACGATCTGGCAGCTGGAGGGATTGCATGATGAATTGTAATTTGTTTGAAGTCTGACAGTCTTTCTTAGAATAGGAGAAATGAACTTGGTATTCTCGATTTGACTTATCCTGCAAATAGGTGACTTTGACTGGCAAAGACTTTCTGGTCCTTGAGCAAGCGTAGGTACCGAAGCCAAACCTTTCTGCTTAAGCAAAGGAATTGGACGAAGATCATTATCAACATAGTACTCGTCTTCGACATCCCACTATAGTCTTTGCTTAGCTTGGTCAGATGATCAGCGCTAGCATCGACCAAGACAGAAATAATAGCGGCTTCCAGATCGGCAGTATCTAACTTTATATATTATATAATATTTCTAGAACAGTAAAAAAAAATCTATTTCAAAAGATTGTTTTTAATAATAATAGATCTAAAATCTACAGTATCTTGAACTCTACAGTAGATTTCTAGAATCTACAGTAGATTTTCGGATTTTGTAATAGATTTTTAAATTCTATAGTAGATTTCAGAAATCTATAGTAGTTTTTAAAAAACTATAGTAGATCTACTATAGATTTTCCAAATCTACAGTAGTTCAAATACAGTATTTGATAATAAAATATATATTATTCTAAAAATATAGTCTATTATATTTATTACTGTTTTTACTATATAGTTTTATTATAATATATATAATAGAAACAAAAATTATTATATATATTTTAAACTAATAAAATCTAAATTATATTTTTAGAAGTATATTAATAATAAGATTTTTTTAATTTTAAAACTTTATTTAGTAAAATTATT
>Ga0182030_10025897_pt1 | contig 10655 bp, 6 predicted proteins | sample 812S3MmetaG_FD_121299 | JGI IMG/M metagenome (GOLD analysis project Ga0182030, IMG submission 121299) | Permafrost microbial communities from Stordalen Mire, Sweden - 812S3M metaG (Illumina Assembly) | ecosystem: Environmental > Terrestrial > Soil > Wetlands > Permafrost | place: Sweden... | reverse complement strand
GGGTGCCGGGATATCCTGCACAAGTCTTTGTCCCGGCGCAGTTATATAACCCAAACTTCAGGCCTTTTGAATGGACATAATCAGACACGGCTTTCATCCCATGAGGAAATTTTTCAGGATCTGCGATGAGATCGCCAGTCTTTGAGTCCCGCTGCATAGACATCCAGCCATCATCGAGCACAAGGTAGGTGTAGCCGGCATCTTTCATGCCCGAAGACACCAGCATATCGGCTGTTTCCATCACTAATTTCTCACTGATCTTGGTTTGAAATGTGTTCCAGCTATTCCAGCCCATCGGAGGTGTGGGCGCCAGGTTTTCAAATTTTTGTGCAAAGGATTGAATGGAACATGCCAGCATTAATAACAGGAATATTTTTTTCATACAGCAGTTTTATGAAATGATTGATGAAAATACGTTTTTATTTTATGAAAAATTTATTTGCGGTGACAGTGTCATGATAACAGCAATCAGCTTATAAATCATATTTTTTCATTTGCCTGTGCAGTACAAAAAACCAAATTGGAGGGAAGAGAGAAAGGATCATCATCCCCGGATAACCGGTCGGCATCTGCGGTGCATCTTCATGATGACGAAGTATCTGATACTTTCTTGAAGCGAGATAATGATGGTCGCTGTGGCGACTCAGTTCGAAAAGCATCAGCCTTCCTAATACGTGGTCACTGTTCCAACTGTGACGCGGCATAGCCCGTTCATATTTGCCCGCTTCCATTTGTCTCCTGCTCAAGCCATAATGTTCGATGTAATTCACTGTTTCAAGCAACAGTATCCCTACAAGACCTGCAGCCAGAAAATAAAGAGCAATTACCCATCCGAAAATAATAAAAATCAACGCGACAAAACCTACCTGTAGCAGTTGAAGAAGCAACATCTCATTATGCAAGCTGATGCCCCCTTTTGCCTTTTTCCTGGCATCGTTATTTGCTATTTTCCATGCATTGAGATAACTATAGACAATCGTGCGGAAATAAAAAGTGTACAATGCCTCACCAAATCTGGCACTGCTGGGATCTTCTTTAGTAGCTACATTCTTGTGATGGCCCTTATTGTGCTCAATAAAAAAGTGTGTGTACAGGCTGGTGAGCAAAGATGCTTTTGCAAGGATTTGCTCGTATCGATTAATCCGATGCCCAAGCTCGTGGCCGATATTGATGCCAAATGTGCCGCAAAGCATGCCCATCGTGACAAACCGTGCAAAGATATCCCACCTGGTTAGCCCATGCTCCCGCATTGAGTAGAGAAAAATGACCAACATCAAATATAATAATATGACCATGGAATATAATACAAAGTCATACAGCTTATCCTTTTTTGCCATTTCCTCCTCTGCAGCATCCATATTTTTATTGTCAGGGGGCAGTAGCAGTTCAACCAAGGGGATGAATACCCAGGCATAAAGCAAAGCGAGCCAACAATAAAAGCCTGTATTGGTAAATGCTACCAGCGCCAGTGCATACATGACCAAGGGCAGGCAGTATTTCAAAGCTTTTACATTCATGAGCCTAATATAATAAATTAAATAACCGGAAAGGCGGACAATTTCTTAAGAGGGTTTTCCGGGCTGGCAAAATGCAAGCCGTCAGATTTGCGAGGGGACGTCGCTCCTACTATTACTACAAAGTATATTGTCATTCACCCCAGACACTATACAGTTTCAATAAATCATGTACGCTTTAACCATACTGTAGCCATACATTAAGTACGCTTTAACTATGCAGTTCCCATACTTCATGTACGCTTTTACTAAGCTGTAGCCATACATTAAGTACGCTTTAACTATGCAGTTCCCATACTTCAAGTACGCTTTTACTATACTGTAGCCATACTTGAAGTGCGCTTCAAATAACCTTAGAAATGTGAACCCTGTTTTAGAGCAACATGCGTCTATGAGGCGGGAACTGATCAAAACCTGGAAAAAACGATTTTATTTTATTTTCACAATGAGCAGATTAGCAATGCGTTTAGCTTTTATATCTGAAATTGGCATTTGCTAAAACTGAATATTTTTTATTATAATTATTTGATTAACAATATAAAATAGAATTTATATATAATTTTATTCAAACAATGGCATTTTTGCAGCTACCGGCTTTTCCATCTCGCAAAATAATAGCGCCAGCCCTATATCGCCTTTATACAAACTATTGCTTCTAAGCGGTGGCAATTCGATCTGCCCGATGATCTTTTGGCGAATATTTTGGGCCGCCCGCAAATATTTATCCTCTTTTGTGAGGTTGAATAGATTGAGCATAGCATATGCCTCGCCAGCAAAACCACAGCAGAGATTGCTGATATTATTTCCTGTGTAACCGATAATATGATTCGCAGCCTGGCTGGCAGCGGATATATATTCTTCTTCCCTGAAATGCCTGTACAAAAGCGACCAAAGAAACACATACCCGGCGCTTCCGTTACACCATCCAGTCCATGAATGTTTATCAGTATCTGATAATGGCCAACAGATTGATTCTTTATTTTTTATAGAACATATCTGTAAATTTATTACACGTTCTATGAAACTGTCGGGCAGGCTTTGTTTTGAAAAGTGACACCAAAATAGCGTAGCATACAAAACTCCTGCCCATCCATGCGCGATACCATAATGCTTCAATGGGTTTGGCTGAGTGATATCCCGGTATTGTTCAAGTTCTGCCCATAGTTCGCCCGTGAGGCTATTTGCAAATGATATAATGGATTTCAGGTGAGACGCATCCATGGTGGTTATTTCATTGATCAACAGGCCGCATGCCACCAGCAAGCCAGACCTGCCCAATGCCAGATCTATCTGATCACAAGGCTTTTTTGCCGCTTCCAGAAATTGATTTATGGCGATAGAAACTGCAGAAGCGTCTCCCCTGCACTGACTTATTAAAGCCTGCACCAGATGAACACCTGTTGGCGAATGATAAAGAGAACGATTTCCAATCGATTTTTCGGTAAGCTCCATCTCAGCCGAATAAAAACCCCTGTCCGGATCAGAAATACTGGCAGCCGCACGGTTAGCCCACACGTCAGCGAGGTCAAGCAGCCCCGGCTCTTCCCGAATACATGCCATACGGTAATACATATACGCAATGCCCGCTGCACCATAATTTACGGAAGAACGGGGAGACAATGAAAGCCCTTTTTGCAGGAACAATGAATCCCATCCGAATTTTCTGATAATAAATTCGACAAAACGGGTTGCGGCATTTTCTTTTCCGGAAATAAAAAAATCGTGGCTTTTGTAGATATTCTTTCGTACCCTAATGAGTGCATTTGCAAAATCTGTAAGGGATGGATACCTCCGGGCAGGATCCTTTGAAAGTGCAATGGCAAAAATCTCATCCAGTTCAGCGGGCAGGTTCAGATCAAACGAGTTGAATGAAAGCGGCTCATCATGCAGGATCTGTTTGAAAAGCTTTTCCCGTTCAATGGAAAAATTCAGGTAATGGCTTCCAGCTATCAAATAATATAACACCGTAGCTAAGGAATATTGTTCAGCCCTTTCATCAGGCAGCGGAGGTTCTGCATCCTGCAGGATCGCTGCTGCATATTCCGGTTCAAAATAAAAGCACATACCCCCGCCTCTATGACTGATCTTATCAGTGCCCTTTATGATTGAAATTCCGTAATCAATTATTTTGCAGGCTCCAGCCTCAGAAATAAGGATATTTTTTGGATAAATATCGGCGTGCAGAATGCCCTGCTTATGCAAGCAATCATATGCACTCAAAATTGCAATGCATAGATCCATCATACTGTTCAAATTATCCCGGATGCTGAGATTCCTGATTTTTTGCGCATGGATTTCCACATTATCCATATCGCACCATTCTGTAATAACATAACTGAACTCAGCCTCTTCGCCATTTTCAATCAAGGGCGGGTTGACTTTCCCGTCCAATTTCCGGAGGACCGAGATTTCATTTTCAAACATGCCCCATACCCGTTTGTCGTTACCCGTTTTTAATAACTTCAAGGCATATTTATTTCCCTCTTTGTCACAGACCCGGTACACTTCCGAATCATCAAAAAGCTGTAGCTTTTCTTTGACCAAGTATTGCCTGAAGCTATCGTTGACGTTAAAAAAAGATTTAACGCTTTTTTGTTGGCCATCTTTGTAAGACACCAGGAATTCCTCTTCTTTCATTTCTATCAGTAATTCAAACGCAGCATCTGCTACCTGCTGGGGGTCTTTTTTACTGGCTATTGAAAAATCAAAGATTGCTTCTGCCAAGGTTTTGGGAGTTTCGAATTCTTTGAGCAGCCCGGCGGCCTGCGGATCGAGCACCTTGCTTGATTTGCGCGTGTGCATATGCGTGAGTACCATATCATTTTCTTCATGTTCAAAACTGCTTTTTGCTTTTTCATGAATCTCATGGACCGGTATAAAGCGGAGATCGCCAGCTAATACAAAGAGTTCTGAATTGTCCATAAGCTTTTATGAAGAAATTTTTTCGTTTACGTTAACTGCGGCCCACGCTTCTGTATTAATGCCAGCAGCATATAGTTTTGCCCGGATAAATTGAAGAGCCTGTTTTGTGTCCAACTGATCCGTTTGTGCGCTGATTATTGCCAGCGCCAGATGATCGGTTACCCTCATTCTCCATGATCCGGCTTCAATGGCTGAAAGCACATCCGTTTCCGCAGGATCAACGCCCCATGATAAAATGCCGGTTTCATCTATTTGAGCGGTAAAGGGAACACCATGCGGAGTGAAGCCATTTAGTTCGGCACTCATTGCAGCGGCAGCCTCGCTCATCTCCTGCCAGTTATTAAAATACGCGACCATTTTATCTGGCCTCAGCAATCCCTGAGGCGTGGCGCCGATCTTAAAACTAAATGCCTTTGATGACGACAGCACCTTGATGACAGGATTTAGCAGCCGTGGCAAATCTGAGATCACCGGGCTTATATAGAGTTTATATGTGGGCAGATCATTTGCGGTCACCTGACCTTGGGACTCCCCCCTCTTCCACCAGGAAAACCAGTATTTTTCTTCTGATGAATCATTCGGCTGCCAATGTTTATTCAGCAGCATATTTGTTTCACTTTGAGCAGCAGGAAATAAAAACACTTTCACTGAATGATGTGAAAGGAATTTTGACCTGGCTTGAACGTCCCACGGTATTGTGTTAAAAGTATAAAGCCTGTTGGATAATGAGCGCATGTCAAGGTCGCGAAGATGCAAGGCATATCGGATCCCTTCCATTGAAAGAACAGCTAATCTGCCAGAAGTTGCAGGGCCATCGGACAACATTTCACCATAGAGCGCTTTAAGGGCAGCGGCACCACTGACAAACTTACCTTCATATTCAATCTCAAGAATACCGTCAAGCACTAACTGAGCGATCGTTTCGCATGATTTTCCATCCGAAAACGTCAGGATATATCGGGGCAAAGTATCAGAATGCTGCAAATGCATGTAAAGCAATGCGACTTCTTTATATGCCACTTTAAGAGTCAGATTAGCGGATGACAAAACAGGACGGAAGACACCATACACCTCAGCTTCATCATATAAACCGGAAAGCATTTCCTGCTCCCCAATGCCAAGTTTTTCCCATTCAACCAGCATATAGGAAGAGCCTGCCTGAAACCTATGTTTTGTAAACGAATTAACCCTCAATCAAGATAATATTGTAACACTGAAATTTTAAAATTCCCGGGTCGAATGGAAAAGACATTCAAATGAGCATATTGCATTCATGCATGTTCCTCTTTCTGCAATCCGGCAATAGCGGATTTTAGTTTCTTTAATTCCATTGCTTTCAGCGACTCATTCATTTGTGATTTCTTTGGGGGCTTTTTGCTATGCGGCACACAGGTGGTATTGGTATTGTGTGTGCAAGTTGTACACTGAGTTCCGCCGGTATCTGGCTTTGACTTATGCTCACAGTTATAAACCCCGGTGTAACCAGTCTTTTCAGGGCTAATGGTAATCATCAAATCCTTTGTTTTGAAATTTTTCATTGTATTTTTTTTAGATGTCTGAAGATTAATTTTTACCGGGTTACTGCATTTTGGCATTAGTAAAACATCGTCTATCTTAACTTACCAATCTAAATCAGCCGTTACAAAAATGAGTAAAGTATATGTCCCGCCTCATTTTGGTTGACTTAATTTCAGAGATTGACAGATGCTTTCAAGGGGGAAATCAAATGGCACCAAGCCAAATCGGGTTGAGTCTGCTATAAAGGAACAATAATCATCCGAATATGAATTTACGGATAAAAATGAAAGCAGAAAATAAATTGTTCATTTGTAAAAAACAATTCACGCCACAATAGATGTGCATATTGCGAACAGAAAGTTTACACAGAATGTGAGAAATATATTCTCAGAAAAATCTCTTTTCATTTCAAAAAAACTTAGAAGCAGGATGTGAAGTACGAATTGATAGAAACGTTATATTCACAGAAGTAAAAAGGATTGCACATTCGCTTCCGGACACAAACCAGCATCAGGCACTGCAAATATGAAGATACTTCTAAAATTGTTAGTTTTTGCTTTGATAGCTTTCAAAGGTTATTCGCGGGAAGATACCAGCAGCAACTTTGTTCAGGGCAGTCTTTTAAAATCAAAAGCTATTGACAACCAACTTTATTTTTTGTGGTACCAAGGTGAAATCCATGCAACGAATTTTCCGGATTCAGCTCTGTTGTTTGCACAGCAAGGGCTTGCTTTGTCCAGACAATTAAAATTTGAAGAGGGTGAGGCTCTTTGTTTATTAACAATTGCCAAAGTTTTTATGAATATCGGGAACTATCCCAAAGCGCTCGAATCCGGGATCAAGTCGTACGAAATACTTGAGCGAATTGGTATTCAGTCAGAGATTGCAATAAGTCTTTATTTTATCGGGCAAATATTCAACCTCCAGGGAGATTACAGGCAGTCCCTGTCCTATAATTTCAGAGCAAAATCAATTGCAGAAGGCATTCACGAAAGACAGTCTTTAATAAAAATCATGTCTAATATAGGACAGGACTATTTAAAATCAGATCAATTGGATTCCGCCTTTTTTTATGCCAAGAAAAGTTATGAAATGTGCAGTCCTGATAAAGATGATTTCATCATTGGCAAATCGGTAATCGTTATTGGCGAGATTTATTCCCGATCAGAAGATTTAAAAAAGGCACTCGAGTATTACCAGCTAGGTATCTTATACTCTGAGAAGATCAAGGACAGCCTGACGATCAGCAGATCTTTCCTGGGGATAGCTAAATTATATAAGAAACAACATATTGACGACTCATGCCTCTTTTACAGCAAAAGGTCACTTTCAATCGCCCGGAGTGCGAAATTTGCACTGCAGGTAATGAATGCCAGTATGTTTTTAACTGACTATTACAAAGAAAAAAAGGAATTCGACAGTGCATTTCAATATCAGCAATTGAGTATCGATGCAAAAGATTCGCTTTTTAGCTCACAAAAAATAACGCAGTTTCAGAATATTTCATTTTCAGAGCAGATGCGCCAACAGGAAATCAAAGAATCAGAAGTAAGATACCGGAATAAAATAAATGTATACATACTATTTGCAGCTCTTGCTGTTTTTTTATTTGTAGCAATCGTTCTCTGGCGCAACAACAGGCACAAGCAAAAAGCCAACACTTTACTGAACAAGCAAAAAGCAGAGATCGAATTTCAAAAAACAAAAGCAGAAATGGCTTTGGAAGACCTCAAATCCACCCAGGCACAACTGGTGCAATCAGAAAAAATGGCTTCACTTGGGGAACTTACAGCAGGGGTAGCTCATGAAATTCAGAACCCGTTGAACTTTGTGAATAATTTTTCCGAAGTGAACACTGAACTGATCGCTGAAATGAAAAATGAAATTGAAAAGGGTAATTATGAGGAAGTAAAACTCATAGCAAATGATATTGCGGAAAATCAGCAAAAAATAAACCATCACGGCAAGCGGGCCGATGCCATAGTGAAAGGGATGCTGCATCATTCCAGGGGAAGTTCAGGCAAAAAAGAACCGACAGATGTGAATGCGCTGGCAGATGAATATCTGCGCCTGGCTTATCATGGTTTGCGGGCAAAAGACAAATCATTCAATGCTTCTATGAAAACAGATTTTGATCCGCATGTCGGGGAAATCAATGTAGTGCCGCAGGATATCGGCAGGGTGATCCTCAATATGATCACCAATGCATTTTATGCGGTAACGGAAAAGAAGAAAGCTTTCCATTCTGCGGAAGGAGAGCCTGACTATGAGCCCACTGTAACAGTCAGCACAAAAAGATCGGGAAATAGTGTATCCATCAGCGTTAAAGACAATGGCAATGGCATACCGCAAAAAGTGCTGGATAAAATTTTCCAGCCATTCTTTACCACTAAGCCAAGCGGGCAAGGAACCGGGCTGGGTTTATCATTGAGCTACGATATTGTAAAAGCACATGGCGGCGAAATAAAAGCATTGACAAAAGAAGGTGAAGGCGCCGAGTTTATAATTGTTTTGCCTTTGTGATTCCAATCAGGCATTAACCAGGTCTGCAATATATCAGAAGACAACAAACCTTAGTAAAAGTTAATGATATGATTTTAGAATTGATTATCGCAATTGTTGTAGTCAGGTATCTCCGGCAATCACTGCAAACTGCTATACAACTTCCCAAATGGGACCGGATACTTATTGGCATCAGATCCGCTACTGTTGGACTATTGGTTGTCGGTGTCGCTGTGCCTTTCATGAAAGGCGTTGCGCCATGGCTCTCTCACGGCCTGTTGCTATACTTGGTATACATTCTATACAGTGAAAAAGATTTCAGCCCTGCAAGGCCGATCATGCTCGCCATTGCACCTTTTATAATTCTATCCATCTTCAGCGAGATCACAAAACTGACCAATGAAGACCAGTTCAAAGCATGGAAAAGTTTCCTGAACCTGCTGAACGGCGCCTCCTTCGTTTGGATGATCGCCATGTATGTGATCACTACCAGACAGAAAAAGGCCCTTGACATAGAAAAAATAAAAACAAAAGAAGAAGAAGAGAAGAGAAAGGTCATGACATCGCTGAAAGCGGAACTGGAAGTGCAGGTGGCGCAGCGCACGGCAGAACTGACGAGGCAAAAAGAAGAACTGCAGCAAACCCTGGAAGAATTGAAGTCTACGCAGGCACAATTGATACAGTCGGAAAAAATGGCATCGCTTGGAGAGCTCACCGCTGGTATTGCACATGAGATACAGAACCCTTTGAACTTCGTGAATAATTTTTCTGAAGTGAACACCGAACTGATCGCAGAAATGAAAGCAGAGATTGACAAAGGGAACATAGATGAAGTAAAAGCAATAGCAAACGACATAGCAGATAATGAGCAAAAGATAAACCACCACGGCAAGCGTGCCGATGCCATCGTAAAAGGCATGCTGCAGCACTCACGGGCAAGCACAAGCGTAAAAGAACCTACCAGCATCAATGCACTGGCAGATGAATACCTGCGCCTGGCTTATCATGGACTCAGGGCAAAAGACAAATCATTCAATGCCACGATGAAAACAAATTATGATGAAAGCATCCCTAACATCAATATCATTCCACAGGATATAGGAAGGGTTTTTTTGAATTTATATACTAATGCATTTTATGCAGTAACAGAAAAGAAGAAACAAATGGGCGATGGCTATGAGCCAACTGTTTCTGTCATAACAAAGAAGACCAGGCAGAAAGTGCTGATATCTGTAAAAGACAATGGCAATGGCATCGCGCAAAAATCACTTGATAAGATATTTCAGCCTTTTTTCACAACCAAACCAACCGGGCAGGGAACCGGATTGGGATTGTCGCTTAGTTATGATATTGTGAAAGCTCATGGCGGTGAAATAAAAGTGGATACTAAGGAGGGAGAAGGAAGTGAGTTTATTATTCAATTGCCAGCAGTCTGAACCAGGGTTTTATCCTTATTTACCTGATTGTTCTCAGAAAATGCGGTGAAATAAAAGCAGGAGCGAAAGCAGGTCAAGGAACAAAGTTCATATTTAAGATACCAGCATAAAAATTTCTTTAAATGAAAGCAAAATCAATCAAAGGAAATTCTCCTGAAGAAATTAAAACGGCTTTGACTGAAAGCATGGCTGACGGCTTTAAACCAACATTAGCATTTGTGTTTATTTCCATTAAAAATGATATTGATGCAGTCCGCATGCTTCTCGATCACCAAGGCATACAGATTTTTGGAGCCACTACCGGTGGTGAATTCATTGATGGAGAAATAGGCGCAGGTACGATTGCCATTCTGCTGGTTGATTTGGATCCGTCCAACTTCATGATCTTACTGGGAGATTACCACGATAAAGACCCTGAATCAGTGGCAAATGAGATGGCTGGAAAAGCAAGAGAACAATTTAAAAACCCCTCGTTTATCATTTCAAACAGCTTTGAACTGGCGAATTCAAACGTCATGGGTGAACCCATCGTAAGAGCAATTGAAGCAGCATGCGGAACGGACACGATAATATGGGGAGGTAATGCAGGTGATGATTTGATGTTCAGGGAAACTGTTGTATTCACCAATCATCAATCTACAAAAAGAGGGATCCTGATGCTTGTGTTGAATGGAGATAAAATTACAGTGAAGGGACTGGCGGCTTCCGGTCAGAAGGCAGTAGGCACAGAAAAAATGATAACCAAAACAGAAGGTGACTGGGT
>Ga0182030_10025896_pt1 | contig 10655 bp, 8 predicted proteins | sample 812S3MmetaG_FD_121299 | JGI IMG/M metagenome (GOLD analysis project Ga0182030, IMG submission 121299) | Permafrost microbial communities from Stordalen Mire, Sweden - 812S3M metaG (Illumina Assembly) | ecosystem: Environmental > Terrestrial > Soil > Wetlands > Permafrost | place: Sweden... | reverse complement strand
GCTCACAAAGAAGCGTGTCTGGGTCGTCCTTGGGTAGTCCTTCCGAGGTTAAAAAGATGCTTGAATTTTGTGTTCTTCATAACATAAGAGCACAAGTTGAGTATTTTAAGATGAATCAGGTTAATGAAGCGATGGAGCACACAAGAAGCGGTAAGGTCAGATATAGATCTGTTCTTGTTGTTTAGGAACTATGCCATAATGGGAACCAAAGTTGCGCCTCAATCCAAGGTTCCATCACTCCCATCCCACGCCATGCAATTTGGGGATGGGAGCCGCCTTAAAGACCATTTTGACCTATAATCTGCCATTGCCAGAGTGTTATTGATTGATCTGGCATTTCATAAAGAGCACCTTAATGATTCGTCAAAGGCACATTCAAAATCTACGAAGATTGGCGAAACTGGCTGATTTTGTTGTTACGACGACAATTAGCGGCAAGGGTTCATAATGTTATAATTTCTTGTAGTTAAATAATCGCGGCAATTGGAATGAATAAACAGTTTTTGTTACTATATTTGATCAATAAAGACAAAATGAACTTGATCTCCCCGCGTTTATCGTAGCATGCTTGACTACTTCAGCAGGGTTTTGTATTTTTGCCAAGCCGCCGCACCACAGATCAATTCATCTCTAAACCCTAGTTTACTAATCCTTAAGCAATATCCGGTACATTAGCCTTATATAGGATAGATGTGCAGTATTGCTTGCATGACAAACCTGGGGGGAGACCAATGTCAATTGTCATTGACGGTCGAAAGAATGCGGATCAATTAATGTCGGAACTTGGAGTCTTAACGCAAGTCTTTCATAAGGAGACAGGCAAAAGACCCGGTTTGGCTGTGCTCAGAATTGGTGAAAATCCAGCCAGTAAACTATACGTCGAAAAAAAAGGGCGAGCAGCCTCAGAACTTGGTTATCTTTTCGAGGAGCACGCATTTCCAGAAAACATTACAAATGCGTTCTTAGAAGCTAAAATCAAGAGACTTAATGCGGACGATAACATCCATGGCATCATTATTCAGCTTCCCCTCCCTCAACATTTAGACACCCCAGGTTTGCTATCTCTGATTGATCCATCCAAAGACGTCGATGGCCTACACCCCTTAAACGCAGGAAGGCTATGTGAGGGCTTTTCTCCTTTATTTACGCCTTGTGCACCGCTGGCATGCCTCTCACTCATTCAAACAGTGGAACAAAACCTAGAAGGCCTGAATGTAGGTATCGTCGGAAGTTCTTTTCTCGTAGGAAAACCCATGGCAATGCTCATGCTGCAGCAAGATTGTACAGTTTGCATGGGACATATTAAAACGAGGAACTTAAGCGATCTTTGTAAAACATCAGACATACTTGTCGTAGCTATCGGATGCCCAAACTTTATTCCAGGTAATTGGATTAAAAAAGGAGCGATAGTCATCGATGTAGGCGTAAATCGTTTACCTTCTGGAAAACTCGCGGGGGATGTAGATTTTGTGTCCGCTCAGAAAAGAGCTAAAGCTATTACACCCGTTCCCGGAGGGGTCGGTCCTATGACCGTTGCTATACTGATGCGCAATACCCTGGAAGCTGCGTACAATTTTGTCGATATCTCATTCTCTCTAAGCTGGGGGAATGGAAATGAACTCGCTAGGAAGACATATAAATCATAATTTTAACAAGATAACAAGCATTGGAGAAAGAAAGATGAAAGTAGAGAATTTCAATTATACTGTTCACGGCGGGTGGTCTGTAGACTCTTTTCCTGACATGGATTCAGAGCAAACATTGGTTCTTGTTTTTGCAGCCCCGGAAATTATTCAGAACCCCACTCCTATAAATGAACTTGCCAAACATTATCCGAACTCAAAAATAATCGGGTGCTCTAGTGCTGGCGAAATATCCGGTCAGGTTATTTCAGATAACAGTATATCTGTCGCCGTTACCCGCTTTGAAAAAACCCAACTAGAGATCGTGAAGGTTAATATCACATCGCCTAGTGATTCGTCTAAGACAGGTAAAGCGATCGCTAATGAGCTCTATAACAAAGATCTAAAAGGTATATTCGTCCTGTCAGAAGGACTGAATGTTAATGGTTCTGAGCTTGTTAAAGGGCTAAATACGCTCGCTAATGAAAATGTTATTATAAGTGGTGGTCTTGCAGGCGATGGACCAAATTTCAAAAAAACATGGACCATTTATAATGGTGAAATCCTGGAGAACCATGTCGTTGCTGTTGGTTTTTATGGCGACTCGATCCAGATTGGATTTGCTTCTCAAGGTGGCTGGGACATTTTTGGGCCAGAGCGCTTTATCACAAGATCTGAAAACAACATCCTTTATGAACTAGACGGGAAACCAGCGCTTGCGCTCTATAAAGATTATTTGGGTGAAAGAGCGGAAGGGCTGCCCTCTACCGGTCTTTTGTACCCCTTGGCCATTCGTCATGACATGGAAGACAATAAGCACTTGGTTCGCACCATTTTAGCAGTTAATGAAGACGATCAATCATTGATCTTTGCAGGTGATGTTCCTGTAGGACATCTTGCACAGCTCATGAGAGCGAATTTTGATCGCCTCATATCTAGCGCAGGTATGGCCGCTGCAAATGCGGGAGATATGTTAAAAACGGCAAACTCCAATGAACCTATTCTTGCGGTAGCGGTAAGCTGTGTAGGAAGGCGACTACTTTTGGGAGAAAGAACAGAGGAGGAAACAGAAGCTACTCTTAGTTCACTACCAAAAAACTCAGCGCAATTAGGCTTTTATTCCTACGGTGAGCTATCCCCGTTCGTGGCAGGAACCTGTGACTTGCACAACCAAACCATGACTATGACGACTTTTTGTGAAAATTAATCATTTACCGGTGAGGAATGCAATGGAAGGGGCTAAAAACGAAAATGCATAAGCTACTAGAACTACAGCTCACGCGACTAAAACTGGATGAGGCTACCCCTCCTGCAACGGCCCAGTCGTGGGCGGATTTTCTCAAACGGATTGAAAACGCCTATGTGGAGGCTGATCAAGAACGTTACATGCTCGAACGCTCTATGGATATATCCTCTAGAGAACTACTTGAACTGAATAGCAAACTTGAAAATGCCCAGCATATGGCTCAGCTCGGTTACTGGTTATATGACCCCTCAAATAAATCACTTTTTTTGTCCAAGGAGCTACGTGCTATCCTGGGACTGACGCTGGCGCAGGCCTTGCCTACTCCCTCGGAACTTATTCAATTAATTCATGAAGATTGCCGCGATGATATTGTAAAACTATTAAATAGCTTCTCCGATGAAATATCCGAAGTGGGAAGAGAGCTCAGCTTATTGCATCCAGACGGTACCTACCACTGGTATTCCTTTGTTTGCAACCAGTATTCCCATCCTGGAACTCGATTAAAGACGTATACTGGTATTGCAATGGATATTACAGATCGTAAAAAAGCAGAGCAGGAAGTCGCATATTTACATCAACAACTCCTTTTGTCAGCTCGTGAGATCGGTATGGCAGATATATCTGCAGCTGTTCTACACAATGTAGGAAATGTCCTCAATAGCGTTTGTGTATCATTGGATTTATTAAAAGATTCATTGATAAATTCTAGATCCGATAGACTAAAAAACGTTTCAGACTTACTAGAAGAAAATATGGGGAGTATATCAAGATATCTGGCTGAGGATGAAAAAGGGAAACAGATTCCACAATACCTGATAAGCCTTTCAAAAAATATCTCAGATGAATACCAGACATGTCAGGAGGAAGTTAAGAATTTAGAATCATATATACAACATATCAAGGAAATAGTCGCCTCACAGAATTCAATGTGTAGAACTTCTGGCATGACAGAACTTATTATTCCGTCGGAGACCATGGATAGCGCTTTAAAGATTTCTGAGACATCTGATTTTTCGAATAAAATTAATTTTATTAAGAACTATGCCTATAAAAAGAAGATCAGGATCGATAAAACAAAGATGCTGCAGATATTGGTGAACATTCTTCAAAACGCCAAGCAATCCGTTCTGGCCAACGATAATGTTGGCAAAAAGGAAATTAGTATTTCCATTGAAGAAACAGAAGGAAAGACAGAAGGCATGAATGACTTAAAAATCGTCATTCAAGACAATGGCGTCGGCATACCTCCGGAAAATTTAACTCGCATATTTAGCTTTGGTTACACAACAAAGGAAGATGGTCATGGTTTTGGCCTGCATGCATGCGCCATAGCCGCCCACGAAATGGGTGGAGATCTCGTTGCCATAAGCGAGGGAGTCGGCAAAGGTGCCACATTTGTACTTACTTTGCCAGCTAAAGTGAGTTAACAAATACTTCGCAAAGCGGGTAAAAGTCTGTAATCAAATCTTAAGATATTTATTGCAGAGTATACATATAAGAACATGAGATACGCTCGGATGTGCATAGAGGGAATAGCAGATGCCTAACACTAGTGAATTGAGAATAATCATCATTGATGATAATCCTTCTATCCATAAGGATTTTATCAAAATCCTTAAACCGAAACTCAAATCGGATGATCTAGACTCGCTAGATGCGAATCTCTTTGGCTCTTCGGCCTCAACGCCAGTAGATAAATCTGTTGCTCTGCCTGACTTTCATATCGATACGGCTTCTCAAGGCCTCGAAGGCATAGAGCAGATTAGAAGTGCTTTAGAGCGAGGTGAGCCCTACTCACTGGCATTCGTCGATATCCGTATGCCCCCGGGGCTAGATGGCATCCAGACAATTAAAGAAATCTGGAAAATAGCGCCCGATATCCAAACGGTCATTTGTACGGCATTTTCTGATTACAGCTGGGAACAAACGATCAGCGAACTGGGCACCAATGACAACTTACTTATTCTGAAGAAGCCTTTTGACTCGGCTGCGGTACGCCAACTTGCCTGCGCTCTAACCAAAAAATGGCATCTTTTACAGACTATAGGTGAACAGACTCAGCTTCTCGAAACAAGAGTCACAGAAAGAACAAACTCGCTTCAGTTGTCACATTCTTTAACTCGAGCAACATTAGATTCATCCCTTGACGGGATCATTGCAATTGATAAATGTGGGAAAATTGTTGACTACAACGAGCAATTTCTTGAAATGTGGCAGATACCAAAGGACCTGCTGACAAATTACCAGGATTGTTTCAAAATTTTAGTCGATCAGGTCACCAATCCTGATGAGTTTTTAAAGATAGCAGCCGACATATCCAGCGGTGCAGATGAGGTCAGCATAAAAACTGTAAATACTAAAGACGGACGCATACTGGAGAAATATTCTCATCCTCAAAAATTGAACGGGGAAACTATAGGGCGTATCTGGAGTTTTCGTGACATAACTTCCAGGGTTGGCCTTGAAGGTAAATTGGAGTACCAAGCTACCCATGATGCTTTAACTAACTTACCTAATCGCACCCTGCTGAAAGATAGACTCCAAAATGCGATTTATTGCGCGAATCGTATGGACAACTTGGTAGGTGTTCTAGTCCTCGACCTCGATCGTTTTAAGGTCGTTAATGACAGTCTGGGACACGAAGCAGGAGATGAACTACTGAAAGCCGTCGCTAAGCGGCTAGAAGCTGTCATACGGTCGTGCGATACAATTTCAAGAATAGGGGGAGACGAATTTATAGCCGTTATTGGTGAATCAAAAAATGAAAAAGCGATAACCTATGTTGCAAATAAAATCTTAGACATTTTTAATGAGCCATTTACTATAGCGGAGCGAGTAATTTATGCGACTACGAGTATAGGTATAGGCGTCTATCCCAATGACGGAATTACGGTCGATGATCTCATACGGAACGCTAGTTTAGCCATGTACGTTGCTAAGAGATCAGGACATAATCAATTCCATTTCTTTACGAATGAACTTAATCAAAATGTTACCGATCGCCTGGCCAGTGAGCAAGAGATGAGAGAAGCCATTGCCAATAACGAATTCAGTTTACTATATCAACCGCAATTGAACCTCGCTACAAATATGGTAGAGTCAGTGGAAGCCTTAGTAAGGTGGAATCATCCCGAAAAAGGTATGATAAGTCCTATTAATTTTATTCCATTCGCAGAGGAATCAGAACTCATTGTACAGCTGGGCCAGTGGGTCATGAAAACAGCATGTATTCAATGCAAAGAATGGAATGACAAGGGTACCAGCAAAATTCGTGTTGGGGTCAATGTGGCAACAGCGCAGCTAAAGCAACATGACTTTGTGCAGACTGTAAAAACAATTCTCGATGAATCCGGCCTTGAGCCACAGTATCTAGAAATAGAAATTACTGAAAATGTTCTGTTCTCGGAAGGAGACATCTTGTCGACCATTAACGAACTCAAGGAACTTGGCCTGCAAATCGCACTGGATGACTTTGGCTCTGGCTACTCATGCTTGAGTTACCTTAAAAAAATAAATGTTGATCGCGTAAAAATCGACCAGTCCTTTATTCAGAACATCGATTTAGATGGTACCGACGAAGTAATAATCCAGGCCATAATTGATATGGCTCAAAGCTTAAATATGGAGGTCTTAGCTGAAGGTGTCGAAACACAGAACCAATTAGATTTTATAAAATCTAAAAATTGTCACAGCATGCAGGGTTATCATTTTGGCCTACCCATGACGGGCGCAGATTTCGAAAAATTCATCGCGGAGCAGAAGCCCGTTGAGACTCCATCATCCGCATAAACTCAATGTTTATAGTGGTGCCGGCTGCAAGATTCGAACTCGCGACCTATTGATTACAAATCAATTGCTCTACCAACTGAGCTAAGCCGGCTATGGATCACTCGTGTGTGATTATTCCTGTGACGTGACTACATATTATGAATTTCTAAAAAAATTGCAATGATAAATTTCGCTCGGATGCTAATATATCTTCCATGAGTGAAATTTCATCATCGACCGCTTGGGTAAAAATCGACCGCAAAGGGGCTTCCTTACTGATCACAGGGGGAGGTTCTTGGGTTGCGACCTCCGTTGGCCAAATAGATGAGTCCTTGAGAAATATCGATTTCAGCGCCATTAAGTCCTGCACGATCAATTTGCAAGAAGCGAGCACATTTGATATAAGCGGCGCGTGGCTCATCGAACGCATGGTAAGGGCCCTTAAAAAGCTGGGAGTCAATTATCAAATCCAGAGCAAGGATGAGCATCTTAATGCAATCCTTAAGCTCATCGAAAAATATGGGTATGAAAAGAAAATTGAATTCAACCCCACATCCCCTCTTGTATTTTGGATCCAAGATATAGGCCGCCACGCCAAAAAGCTGAGCATCGACGCCATCGGTATGACCGCATTCCTGGGGCAACTTTTTCTAACTTTTTTGGTCTGCTTTAGGCATCCAAGCAAATTTCGAATTGTACCTATCGTTGCGATCTTTAACAGGGTTGGCTTAAATGCTGTCCCGATCATCTCATTAATCGCATTTCTTATCGGTGTTGTTTTAATCTATCAGGGCGCCTTCCAGCTTCGCAAATTTGGGGCTGAGATATACACCGTGGATTTGCTGGCCATATCCCTCTTACGTGAAATAGGTATTCTGCTCACAGCCATCATAGTGGCTGGCCGCTCAGGTAGCGCCTTTGCCGCTCAGTTGGGCACCATGAAACTAAATCAGGAAATAGATGCCCTAAAAACCTTTGGACTCGATCCCATGGAAGTGTTGGTTGTGCCTAGAGTCATCGCGCTCGTCTTAGCAATGCCCATGCTGGCTATTATTGCAGACTTCATTGGCTTGGCAGGCGGTGCAATCATGTCATACGTCACCCTGGACATAACCATTGACCAGTACTTAGAACAGTTGCTTCAATCCTTTGGTCCCTCCTCCTTCTGGATCGGCATCATCAAGGCACCCGTATTTGGTTTCATCATTGCCATGGTCGGCTGCTATGAAGGCATGCAAGTTCAAGGCGGCGCTGTAAGCGTAGGTACAAAAACCACTAAAGCTGTGGTGGAGGCGATCTTTTTGGTAATAGTGATGGACGCTATTTTTTCCATCCTATTTACAAAAATGGATCTTTGACATGGAACAGAACATCATCACAGTTAGAAATCTTGTCACGCGGTTCGGAGATCAAATCATACATAAAGACCTTAATCTCGATGTGCGAAAAGGTGAGATTTTGGGTATCGTCGGGGGATCGGGTTCAGGAAAAACCGTACTTCTCAATACGATTATTGGCCTGAATAAACAAGAGTCAGGCGACATCCACGTCTTCGGCAAAAATACGGCCAATCCGGATGAAATAGGCCATATTCAAGCCCGTTGGGGTGTTCTTTATCAGCAAGGCGCATTGTTCAGTTCGCTAACTGTCGCCGAAAACATCGAAGTCCCCATGAAGGAAATTGCGGAAATTCCAATTCCTCTTGCCAATGAGCTCGTTATTCTCAAACTCAGAATGGTGGGGCTAGAACCAGAAACAGCGGTAAAATTCCCTGCAGAGCTGTCCGGAGGCATGATAAAGCGCGTATCTCTGGCAAGAGCACTCGCCATCGATGCGGAATTGCTTTTTCTGGACGAGCCGACAGCTGGACTCGATCCCCTATCGGCAGATTCCTTTGATCAATTAATACGCACCCTGCAGAAGAATTTAAATCTAACGGTGCTCATGGTGACACATGACCTGGATACAATTCTAACGATTTGTGATAGAGTAGCAGTCTTGCTGGACCACAAGATTATAATTGGAACAGTTGAAGAAATTCGCAAAAACCCCCATCCCTGGATTCAAGCCTATTTCCATGGCGCAAGGGGCAGAGCAGTACAGGTGAGCAAAGATGGAAACAAAGGCTAGTTATCTCGCGGCGGGCATATTTGTCATTGCAACCGTTACGGGCCTAATCGTATTTTTACTCTGGATCAGCCAGATAGATTGGACAAAAGGCCAGAAGTACGACATCTATTTTTCTGGCTCTGTCACGGGCTTGCGCAAAAATGAAGTAGTCAGCTACAATGGCGTGCCCATCGGTAAGGTGGAAAGTATCGACATCAATCCTAAAAAAGTAGATCTGGTACATGTCCTGGTAAAAATTGATAAGCCTAAGCTGATCAGAGAAAACAGCTATGCCACACTTGAATCCAAAGGCATCACGGGTTCACTTCAAATCCGCATCCTTGGAAGCTCCCGCGATAGCCCTTCCCTTAAGGCCAAGCCAGGTGAAGAGTATCCAGTCATTAAATCCCAGACTTCCGCCATCCAATCTTTACTGGATGAAACGCCTATAATCATGCAAAAGATCTCGCATATTTTGGACGACATAAGACCGGTCTTTACTAAAGAGAACATAGCGTCGCTGACAGATTCCTTGAAAAATCTAGATGAATTTACAGGCAGTCTCGCCCAACAAAAAGCGCAGATTGATGTGTTCTTTAAGAATGCCAATCAAACCTTAGACACCTTAAGAAAAGCCGGTGGCAGTGTTGATACCGCCATGGGGCAGTTTGATAAATTCTTTGTGGACAATGGACCCTATATCTATAAATTCACCAAAACTGGCCTGCAAAATACATCCGATTTGATTAATCATTTAAACGAGCTCAGCAAAACCATCGAGCAGATTGCCGTTAAAATTGATCGTAATCCGATGCAATTTCTTGTTCCATCGACAACCAAGGGGGAGACCCTTCCACAATGACGTACATTTTGACCTTATCCTCAAGAATCTGTCTGGTTCTAGGCACCCTGGCACTGAACGGCTGCATCAGCTTATTGCCAGAAGCAGGACCCCCGCCGGCACAGATCACCCTTGAGCCACAAGCCCCTGCCTCGCACCTAGCCTCCAGCAAGACCCTGCAAATAGAGGATCCATCATCTCCAATTAATTTTAATGGCACCAAGATTGTCATAAGAAAGACCAATGAAGCAGGATTATCGGTTTTCACTTTCGCCCAAGAACAAGAATGGACAGAAACCTTACCCAAGATGATGCAAAGGGCCCTGCTCGACCATCTCAAAACTCCCGCCTGGCCAGGTGTTGTGAGCGAGGCAAAGACCATCGTGCCCGACTATAAACTCAGCATTGATATAAGGAAATTCAATATCGTCCTAGCTGAAGGCGTGGAAGTGTCTGTGAACCTAACACTCATAAACAACAACACCCATAAGATAGAAGCCACCAAGACGCTTCACTATGTCCTCAAAAGCGAGCACAACGTCAAGGGCTACATGCAAGCCTTCAATCAAGCGATGACCCAGCTGATTGCCGACACGGATGCAATGCTCAGAAAAGAAATCATTGAGTAAGCTCCGGTTATAGCAAAAAACCACTCATCAACCTGGTGAGTGGAACTATCTCTGGGTTTCTCTCAAATATCCCGGGGCGCGGGGCAGAGCCTCGCCCTAGAATGGATCGCGGAGCGATGCTATATTTCTTTCACATGGCGCATAAATTTTTTCATTTTTCTTTAAGAAATCTCCTTTGTATGGCGACTTTAGTCTATCAATTGGATAAGAGTCCACTGCACATGCCGCACCCATACTAGATTTGGGCGATAACAATCATAAAAAAAGATATTTAGTAATTTTTTATTGTTCTTTTGTACTTTTTTATCTTGACATATAGTCAACAACCTCCTATATTAAGATCAGTGGCAGGAGAGTATACTCCTAACCCTCGGTACCGGAAATACGGATACCCGCAGCCTGGAGGCCCACATCGTCCAGGCATATGTGGGATAAGTAGC
>Ga0182030_10025895_pt1 | contig 10655 bp, 5 predicted proteins | sample 812S3MmetaG_FD_121299 | JGI IMG/M metagenome (GOLD analysis project Ga0182030, IMG submission 121299) | Permafrost microbial communities from Stordalen Mire, Sweden - 812S3M metaG (Illumina Assembly) | ecosystem: Environmental > Terrestrial > Soil > Wetlands > Permafrost | place: Sweden... | reverse complement strand
ATATATTTATAAATTAAATTATTTCATTTAAATTGAATCAAATCTCATTTAAATTGTTATTAAATTTAAATCAATTTTCATCTAATTTAAATCAAATTTTCATTTAAATAAATCAAATTTTCATTTAAATAAAACTATTTTCTCATTTAAATAAAACTATTTTCTCATTTAAATAAAACTATTTTCTCATTTAAAATAAACTATTTTCTCATTTAAAATAAAGACTTAAAAAATTTAATTTCCAACAAATTCTAAATTTTGATAGTATTATCAAAAATTGGGGAAAAACTCAATAATTTATTTCTAAATACATTTTTATAATTTTGATAAAATTTGTTCAATTAAAAGAGAATAAAAATAATTTTTTAGTATCTCATTTTTTAAAAATAAGTTGTCAAGATTTTATAAATTTATTTTTCATTTACTTTTTTTAAAAACTGATATATAAAAATAATTTTTTTATCTAATCGAAAAGAAATTATCAAAAATTATCAAAAAACATAAAAAATGTATTCAATCTTAAATATTTGAATGAAATTCATAATTTTATATAATATATATATTTTTATTGAGAAAATTGAATAAAATATTAAAATCATTGATAAAATGCCAGAAAATAGAATTCATAAATATATCAAAATGTTTTTCTACACTATTTCTATACTATTTCTTTAAAACAATCTTTTGATGAACATAAGTTTTTGAAATTATTCTAAAAAATAGTTAATATTAGCTAATTTATAGTGGAATTTTCATCTTCCTAATATAATATTTATATTATTTATATATATAAATAGAATTTTCAAGTTGAACAGTACTATAAATTTTCAAGTTGAACAGTAATAAATGAAACGATACGCATGTGATATAAATGATATGGGAAAAATGTTTTATTTTTAGAATAAATAGTATTTACAAAAATTGGATATAATTTTATAATAAACCAAATGAATAATCAGAATTTAATACTAAAGTGAACTGATTCTCATAAAATTTATATGAATCATCTAGAGAATCAAATCTTTTTGAAGATAAATGATATAATTCTAATAATCTTCCACATGTTCTACTTGTTGGTAATTTCTCTTTATCAACAGAAGTTATATTTATATAAATATTATTATCTCCAGATCCATTTAGTATATCAGTGGAAGTACAAAAATGTAGAAATGTTCTTAATTTCTCTGATGTGATTTTTGATAAAAATATTGCTAAACAAGTTAAAGGGCAATAAGAATCATTTATAATATGTGGAGACATATGACATTGTGGATGATTTATATATCCAGTAACAGGATGTGATTGAAGTCTTATATGTTGTATTATAATAGGAGCTGATAATTGATCTCTTGTATGATCGAAAAAACAACTATATAATCCTCGATATGTTGGTAAATATTCTAAGCGAGTTGTTTCAAAACCATCTTTTAATGCTATTTGATTTGAATAAGGTATTTTTTGATCTATATAATTTTTTATATAACATTGTAAATATAAAAATATATTTTCTTTTTTTACTTCATCAAGACTTTTATATTGAAATAAAGTCGATGAATTTAAATCTTGGAAAGATAAAGAAGAATCTTCTATTTGTTTCTTTGTATAAAATGGTAATTTAAAAAGAGAAAAACATAATTCTTGATCTATTTCATATAAATCTTGAATTTCAAATATTGTTAATCTACTTTCATTCAATATTTTTCCTTGATCCAACAATTTGAAAAAAAATGGTCTTTGATTTATATGAAATTTAATTTCATGAATAAAGCAATAATTTAAAATTATTCCCAAAACAAATACATCATCCATAGTATTTAATCCCAATTTCTTTAATTCGTCATTACTTTCATCCAAATTTTCTCCTATTTCCATTTTATTGTTATTATTATTATTATTATTATTATTATTGTTATTGTTATTGTTATTGTTATTGTTATTATTATTATTATTATTATTTGAGGACCATTTATAAATTTTATCTGATAATAAAGAAAACCAATCGAATCTTTTAACTTTTTCTATTGATTCCCAATACATTGTTATACATTGTTGTTCTACACCTCTTCCTAAACCTGGATCTAACCCATCTTCTATTGATTTTATTCTAAAAGGTATTGAATTTTTTAGACGGTCTGTGTGGGTTACATATTTTAATTTTTTAAAATTGGATAAGAATGTATCTAGTATTTTTTTACAATCATCTATTAATTTTAAATCTCTCCAAGATAAGGATAAAACTATATTGGATTGAAATAATTGTATAGATTCAAAAAATTGTATATGATCTTTTCTTTCTAAATTACTGTGAATTGAATAGTCAAAATCTTTTAATCCTTGTTGAAATTTATAGAATAAATCTTTTTCATTTAACCAATTGGAAAATATAGGATCTTTTAATATTGATTCTAAATTTCTTGAATTTTTATTAGAATCATTTACTAAAATATTTTGTTCAGTCATTAAACCAACTAATAATATGAAACTATCACCAGCTTTCCAATGAATCGGTAATATTCTTGAGGTTTCCAATCTTTCTATGGATTTATTCCACCATTTTAGCCAATCCATTGGACCTGTTATATATTTTTCCCATGATGGTATTATATATATCATTGCATTATATAAATAAATTAGCCAAAAACATGATTCCCATATTAATCTATTATTTTCTATGTTCTTTAATGGTAAATCTAAATTTGATTCTTCTAAATAACATCTATTTTCGAACAATTCTATATATTCATACCATAATTTATCTATATATAATACATTTGGATTTAATGAATATAAATCTTTATAATAACCTAATGGTAAAGATGGATGATATTCAAATCTTGGTATTTCTTTGTTCATTTGTTTTGTTAATTTTGAATCGAGATTTTGTATGAAGAAATTAATTTTATGTTTCATTTCTATAAATTTTGGATTTTCAACAATTTCTTGAAATGATTGATTTAATATTGAACCTGGACATAAACAAATATTTTTGCGAAAATTTAAAATTCTTTTCCATCTTTTATATTCAATATCATATATTATGTATTTTGCTTTTCTTTTTGGTTCTTTTAAATCAATATTTTTTATTTCTATATTTTCTAAACTTTCATATCCATCATTTTTTATGAAATCATTATATTCATTTTCATTTAAATGTTTTAATAATGATTTATTATTATTTGATATGTACTTTTTTATTTCATTTATAACTATTTTTTCAATTAATTTTAATTTTGGAACATCGCAAATTTGACTTGGTAAATTTATCCAATTTGAATTCATTTTTTGTTCATTTTTTATAATATCTCTTTCTTTTGAATTTTTGAACTTTATAAGATATTTCATTTTTCTTTCATAATCTTTAAGTTTTTTCTTTTTAAACTTCATATTATTTAATATTGAATTTAGTTTAATATCATCATTTTCTGATAATAATTGAAACCAATGAAATATTGAAACATAATGAGTTTTTAGTTTTAATTCTTTTTTTAATAAATTTTCAATTTTTTTTTCATAATTTATATATTTTATTTCTCTTTGTTTATAATGATCTGAAATATCATCTAAAAATTTAAATATATTTAATTCAAAATTTTCTACATTTTTGAAATTTTTAAATATTTCATTTGCTGTCATTGAAATAACAGAAAAATGATTTCTAACACTATTTTTCATTCTAATTGTTAATTCTAAATGTCCTTGATCAGAATATCTTAATATAAATTCTTCCCATTTATTTTCAACATATTTTTCAGATTCAAAATCATTACATTCTAATTGTTTTAATAATTGATCCAAATGTTGTGGATCTCTAACATCAATATTTATACAATTTTTTATATCACAATAATTTTCTAAAAATTGTTTACCAAGCCAAGTAAATTTTGGCCATTGTGGTTTATCTATAATCCAATTACAAATATCTTTTAATAATCTTATTTCTGTTTCTATATTCTTTGTGCTTTCAATTAAATATCCAACAGGTTCTAAACAATATCTAAGAAATCTATCTATTTTTCGAAATGATTTTATAGAAAAACTATAATCATTATGTAAAGGAATAGAACAATAATCTATTTCAAATATTTGTTTTCCACATTCTTTTGCTATTGTTTCAATCCATTCATCTCGTTTATTATTATCCATTATTTTATTTTTATAAAAAAATCCATTGATAGAAAATGGAATCATACATATTTTTGGTACACAAAATAAAAAATCATTTTTCATATTATCATCATTCATCAATTTCAATAATCTTTCTTTAGAATCTAAATCTTTTTGAAAAATTTCTTTAGAATTATTTTCGAAATTAGATATTCCATCAAAATTATTTTCATTTTTCAAATTATAAAAGGGATAATTATTTTCAGATTCTAAATGTGTCCAATTCATTACATCAATCCATCCTAAAGACATGTATCTTTCTAAATCATTTTGATTAATATCCCATTTTTTCATTTCAATAATATCATTATATTTATCTTTATCTTCATTTATATTAGTATTTGTATTAGATATATTTATTTTATAGTCGAAAGGAAACCAATAAATAATTAAATGATTTAATAAAACATTTACAAATGAAGTTATTTCATTTATTTTTGGTTCAAATGAAAACCATGGGAATATATTTGGATGATCTTTTATATTTTTCAAAAATAATAATATAGAAAGATAAATTCTTGATCTATCAAAAAAATTATAATCATTAATTTGTAAATTATTATTTTTAAAAGATTGATTTAAATTTTCATTATTTATAATTTCTGTTTGTTTAAAATTTTTATTCCAAAATGTTTTATAAGTTGAAAATTGAATAAATTTAATATTATTATTATTTATTTTAGTAGATTGTATTTTTAAATTATCTTTTAATATCAAATTTTCATTTATTTGGATTTTTATTAATTTTTTATTTTCGAAACAAAATTGTAAATTTTGTGGAAATAAATGATTGCAATTTTTATTATCAACATATTCTTTCCATTCAAGAAGTTCTTCCTTTTCCATAGTTTCTAAATGAAAAAATTTCATTTTAAAATTATCATTGTTTTCGAATTTGTTAAAATCTATTTTAATTTTCTTTTTTGTAATTTCATTTTTTTCATTTTTATCATTTTTTCTCTTTTTATCACTATTTTCATTCTCATCATTATCATCATTATTGGAATATACATTTTCTCTATCAAAAAATTCCATTTTCGAAATTAAAACAAAAAAATTTCTTTATTTCTTTATTTCTTTATTTTTAAAATATTGAAATTTTAATTTGCTAATTTTCCCTTGTTTTGATCTACTTACCAGTTTGAAATTCTTTTTTTATCATTTTATTAAATCAAGAATAGTTTGAAATTATTCTTTAAAACATAAACGAATATCATAAAAGATTGAATAATAAATATTACTTTTAATATATTTCTTTTATTTTAAATAATAAAAATTATTTTGCGAATTAATGAATGATTTTTTATGATAATAGTAAGAAGTAACTTCTAAAATTCGAGAATTTTTTGAAATTAGAAAGATAGTTGATTTTTAAAAATAGATAACAACTTTTTTTTAAAGTAAAACAAGGAGAATTAGAAAAAGGAAAAAAAATTTTATTTTCATAATAAATCAAATAGAATAAAAAAAACTATAAAAAGAAATGGTTCGAAAAATAAATTTAACATTAGATCCATTTTTCCAAGCAATCATAAATAAAAATCCAATTGATTGGCTCACATTAATTAAAAATACCGAAGATTATATTAAAGCAACAAATGATATTGATCTTGATGATCAAGATGTAAACAATATGAAAGAATTGCAAAAGCTTTTATGGAATAATTTGATAGATCTAAAATTTATTGGCTCTGATGCTTATGTATTAAGCATGGTAATTTTATCAAAAATTACTTCTATCCCAAGAAAAATTTTAGATCCTAAAACTGAGAAAGATAAAAAAGAATATGATGATTTTATTAAGGAAGCCAAAAGTAAATCCTCAAATATTCCGAATATATTAATGCTTATGTATGATAAAATTCAAGAAAATCTTTCAAATTCATTGGAAATAAATGACGATATTGAAAAAGCTTATAATATTTTTGAAAGAAAACTTCAAACATATGGAGCTTATGCTATTGGAATAGATAAAGCCATCGATAGAGATTATTATTTAGTTTTCTTGCCAACTTATTTATATTTATATTTTGATAATTATGTTAGACCTGAAATACTTGGAGAAAATTATAATTCATTAAGAATTTTTGATGCAAGAACATCTTTTCAAGATAAGATTGCAAAAGATGATTCTTTTGTTCCAATTGGGAATGTAGATTATGTAAAAGATATGGGTCAAGTCACAACTTTCAAAAAAGTTATAGAAAATAGTTTAAACGATGAAGATCAAAGCGATAAACTAAAAACTTTTCTATTATCTACATATAAAACTTTTTCGAAAAGTTATCAAGGAGAAAGTTCAGATCAATATGATAATGATTTGACTACATTAATCAAAACTTCTATTCCATTGATATATTATTATTATCCAGGACCAACTGGTGCATTCTTTGCAAATCTTGGAACTTATCGTACAGAACCTGCTATTCTAGAAAATACAATTGTTGGAATTATCACAACTATTCTTGAAGCTATGGGAGAAACTGGAATGCCAAGATTACCACAATATGATAATCCAAAAATCATTGAAGAAAATAGAGGAAAATTAAGGGAATTAATAGGATTCAATGGTCTTGGAGCAAAGGATGAACCTTTAACTTATATGATTCCTGCAATATGGATTGATCCTATACCAATGACGAAGGAATTAAAAGCATACAAAATTCCCCAAGAGGAAAAGATGACCAAAAATTCTGAAAAAATAGCAAAAGAAATTAGAACAAAAGATATGGAACATGCTCAAAAATTAATAAGAGAACCAGCTGAGAAATCTTTCTTGAAATCAATCGCAAATTCGACAACAAAAGCAAAAATATTAGGTCCACAATTTGGAAAATTGGAAGCAAAACCAAAAAAAGTAACGAAAAGCATTAAGGATTTGGAACAAGTTTGCACTTTAATAAAAACAAAAAAAGAATTAAATGAATTAATAAGAGGAGTTGGTGTAAAGGAATCTGAAATTGAAGGAAATACATTGGAAAAAAAATGTAATGCAACAATAAAAATTATTCAAGAAAGAGCGAAAAATCAATAAAATATCTTTTATAATATTTTTATAATAAAAATAAAATTTAATTTCCATGAAATATATTTTTTTCATTTAAAACATTTTATTAATAAATTATATAGGATTAATAGAATTTATACAAACATTTTTTAATTATTTATATAAATTTTTTCAATAGAATTATAAAAGAAAGAAGATAATTTAAAACAAAATGTCTGTAACATTCACATCAAATAGCGGCAATGATAATAATGTCAAAAATGTAAATGGGGATAATTATAAAACTGTTGAAATTGATTTAACAAAACCAAAAAAATCCAAGAAATTTGTTGGATTAACTAATTTAAGTTCTATTCCAGCTGAAAATATTCCATCTAAAAATTTACCAATAAATCAAAAAAAAGGAGAATCTTTTTCTGGAGCGAAATCTGAAACTAAAAAATCTGATCTTGATCTTAAAACAATTGAAGAAATGCGAGAACAAATAAAAAAAATTTCAGAAAAACTTTTAGAAAAACAAGAAGAAATCAAAAGAGAAGAAAAAATAGAAGAAATCAAAAAACCAGAATTAAAACCAATAAAACCATTATCAATAGAATATGGGCAAAGCACATTCTTATTGAAATCTCTTGGAGAAGTTTGGGATCCATTGAAAATGGGAAATACAAATTATCCTCCAGAATTATGGAGAGCAAGAGTTGGGACTTTAAGACATTTTCACATTTATGATAGATTAATTTCAAATGGTGTTTCTTGGGAAGGAATCGGTGGAATAAAATGGTTTTTAGATGAAACTGCAAAAGTTGTTTATAATGATCTTGGAATTAATCCATATGTTCCTTTTTCTGATACAACTTTAGCAGATCTTGGAATAGCTAATGAATACCTGATTTCTGAAGAAAATGAAAAATTATTAGGAAAAGATTGGGAAAATTATATAATGGGACGACTTTCTGTTGATCCAAGATTTGTCAATAAAGTTATGACTGTTCTAAATGGATATCCATTGGCTGATAGAATGGAAAAAAGAATTGAAGAAGCATATGAAAACTTGAAAGAAACCATAAGAAATTCATCACAATCAAATCCATTTTTGCCTGGAAATATATCTGAAATTAAAAAAGATCCATCAAAGCTGGTTTGCGCACCAAAAGTTTTTGATTTCAAATATAATGGAAAAGTTTATAAGGATTTTCTTAGACATTGGAATCATTATGATCCAAAATCAAAACATATTAGAATACTTGGAAATTCTATAACAATTACACCTGAATGTGTTCCACCAGAAAGTTTAAAACATGGATGGGTTCCATTAAAATATAGAGAAGAAATTTATAGATTATTTGGATTAAACGAATATAAATATATTGATCCAGAAGTATTCGATCAATTATTATATAGTGTTGCTGGACCAGTAACTAGTTTAGATTCATCAAGAGCAATTGATGCAGATGGATATCCATATGTAACAATTAATTTTGAAGGAAAACCATATAAAGTTTATTATGCTAAATTGAAATTGAACTATCCAATTTGTGCAGATGAATTTGATAAAGGATTAACTTTAAGAGAATGGTGTGCTATAAATCTTGATGATAAACCTGGTGATTTCCTTTTAAGATTAATGTATGTATTGATGAATCTTCCAGTTCCAGAAAATGAAGGTCATCCAAATGCTCCAGGAACAATTCGACCATATATTTATGAAACACAAGTTGGAAACAAAGTTGTAAAAAGAATGTATGCTGATGTTCCACTTTCCGTTATACAAAGGCAAGCACTTTTAACATATGGTATTGATAAATCGAAAAATCCAACTGCAAAAGATGACGATTGTATGGAAACATTTATTCAAAATATTTATCAACAATGTGTTGCACTTGGTTATGATGCAAATTCTGATAAATCAAAAATAGATTGGCCACAATTGGAAGATGAATCTGTTAGTGAAGGTCATCCATATTATGATATTATAAAGAAACTTTTTGAATATGGAGCACATTATGGATGTTCTGTGCCTGAAATTTATGCAAAAGCTCAAACTTCAAAAATTTTATCTGAACAAACACCAAAACAACCAAATAAAATCAATATAGAATCAATCAAAAAAGCTGATGCCTCTGGAATAGAAATAGCTCGACTTGCTGAATCTTTTTCAGATTTTGCAAAAAGATCAAATTATTGGTTCAATCAATAAAATTTATTAATAAAAATCCATATTTTATTTATTTTTTCTCTAATTCATTTTCTTTATCAAACATTTGATAAAAAACATTATTTTCAATATCATCATTATTTATATTTATATCTCCATTATCTCCATTATCTCCATTATTTCCATTATTTTCTTTTTCTGAATTCGATGGAAAATCAATAGATTTTAAATTATATAATTGGATTAATTGTTTTTTCTTATTTGCATTATTTTTATTATTTTTCCATTCTTTAAATAAATTTTCCATGTTTTCGATACAAATTCTTGCAAATAATAATTATTGTCATTTGTATAAATTTTATAAATGATTTATAATAAAGATAAAGAATAAATGATTTATTATGATATATAGGAATTATTTATAACAATAATAGAAATATCAAATTAAATTTGTAAAAATGAAGTTTAATTTTGATCTTATAAATGAAAATAATAAAAATAAATATAATATTAAAATTGAAATTAAAGATTCATTTACATTGGAAGATTTAAAAAGATATTTATATAATAATTCTTGTCAAGAAATAAATGAAAATACAATTGAATGTAATAATAATAATTCATTAAATATAAAATGGCATTTATATAATTATTTTACAAAAGACGAAAATAATGAAAAAATATTTATACCTAGATTTTTAGATTTTCATTTATTAAAAGCAAATTCATTTAAAATTTATTTTGAAGATAGAAATGATTTACCAAATTATAATTTTATTTCATTTTCAATTCAAAATATAAATATAATATATTCATTTTATCCTTATGATGTAAATAAATCAATAAAAGAAAATTTATCAAAATGGATTCAAACTTCTAAAAATATAGAAATTTATCATAAAAATAAGAAATTAGAAATTAATAAAACTTTACTTGAACAAAATGTTTTTATGAAATCTTTATTAACAATAAAAAATTTATCTTTATCTGATGAAAATCTATTAAGATCAACATTATTGAAAGAATCAATTAAAGATTTAATATCTTTAAAATTAAATGATTCTTCAAAAGTAAATTCAATACAAAAAATTCCAGAAGAATTAAATAATTTAGAATTTACTAAAAAATTTGAATCTAATGAGAATTCAAAATCTAAAAATAAGAATCGATATGAATTAATTTATAATAAAGATCCATTTGGTTATATGGGAATAATTCCAATGAATTTTAAATTTAAAAAACTTTAAAATAGTTTTTATCTAAAAATACATTTATTTAAATAAAAATACAATTAAAAATATTATTTTTCCTTTTTTTCTTTTCTTTTTT
>Ga0182030_10025894_pt1 | contig 10655 bp, 8 predicted proteins | sample 812S3MmetaG_FD_121299 | JGI IMG/M metagenome (GOLD analysis project Ga0182030, IMG submission 121299) | Permafrost microbial communities from Stordalen Mire, Sweden - 812S3M metaG (Illumina Assembly) | ecosystem: Environmental > Terrestrial > Soil > Wetlands > Permafrost | place: Sweden... | reverse complement strand
CCGCCAGTTTTCGGTTATTAGCTGCCACCCCCAATTAAGGGAGTCTTTTTTGAAGTAGTCTCCGAACGACCAGTTACCTAGCATCTCGAAAAGCGTGTGGTGATAGGTGTCGAATCCCACGTCTTCGAGGTCGTTGTGTTTTCCTCCTGCGCGGATGCACTTTTGGGTGTCCGCCGCCCGCGTGTCTTTGGCCGGGCGCGCGCCCGCCCACTTGGAGACGTCGGCGGGGCGATCTCCCAAGAAGATCGGCACGAACTGGTTCATGCCGGCGTTGGTAAAGAGCAGGCCGGGCGAATCCGGCATCAGCGAGGAGGACGGGACGATGGTGTGCCCCCGCTCCGCGAAGAAATCGAGGAAGGACTGGCGGATTTCCGACGATTTCATAACGCCCTTATGATGGCATCGGCCATCTCGCGCGTGCCGACGGCGGCGCCGCCAAACGCTGTGTCGGCGGTGCGCACTCCCCCGGTCACGGCCTTCCTGACGGCCGCCTCGATCCGGGAGGCGGCCTCCCCCAAGCCGAAGCTGTAGCGGAGCATGAGAGCCGCCGAAAGGATTTGCGCGCAGGGGTTGGCGACTCCCTTGCCGGCGATGTCGGGCGCCGTGCCGCCCGCGGGCTCGAACAGTCCAAAGGGGTGGCCGAGCGAGTTGCGGCCAGCGCCCAGCGACGCCGAGGAGAGCATTCCCAGCGATCCGCAGATGACGGCCATCTCGTCCGAGAGGATGTCGCCGAACATGTTTTCCGTCACGAACACATCGAACTGGTTGGGGCTGCGGACAAGCTGCATGGCGGCGTTGTCCACGTACATGTGGCTGAGCTCGATGTCAGGGGCGTTCCGGGCCACATATTCGGTCACGGTCTTGCGCCAGAGCACGGAGGTCTCGAGGACGTTGGCCTTGTCGATCGAGCAGAGCTTCCTCTTGCGCGAGCGGGCCGTCTCGACGGCCGTTTGCGCGATCCGCTCTATCTCGCTCTTTCGGTAGACCATTGTGTCGACCGCCTGGACGTCGCCGTCGGCCAGCGTCGTGGTCTCCTTGGGCTGGCCGAAATAAAGCCCCCCGGTCAGCTCTCGGATGCAGACGATGTCGATTCCGTCGGGAATCCGGTCATTCTTTATGGGCGAGGCGGCCGCGAGCTCCCGGTAGAGGAGGCCGGGGCGGATGTTCGCGAAGAGGGTGAAATGCTTGCGCAGGGGAAGAAGCGCGGCCCGCTCCGGCTGCTCCTTGGGCGGGAGCTTCTCCCACTTTGGTCCGCCGACGGAGCCGAAAAGGATGGCATCGTTCTGTTCGCAGATACGCAAGGTGCCTTCCGGCAATGCCTTGCCATGTCTGTCGATGCCGGCCCCGCCCACGTCCGCCGGCTCCGGCCGCAGGGTGAGCGTCTCCTGGCGGGCGACATGCTCGAGGACGCGCAGCGCCTCGGACATGACCTCGGGTCCAATGTAATCCCCGGCGAGTACGGCGAACTTGAGCGTCGGCATTGCAGAGAGGGAAATCGGTATCCGCTGGCGGGCCAAAGGTGAAGGGAATTTTCGCCGTTGCGGAAGTGGGGGAATGGCCTCTCTTTGCGGCGTGAACGTCCATGTGCTGCCTGCCGGCCCGATAGAGACCAACGCCTACCTGCTAACCGAGCCGGCGACGGGGGAGGCGATCCTCATTGATGCGCCGGACGGGGTCTGGGCGCCCGTCGAGAGGCTGCTCCGGGCCGAGAATTGCCGCCTGGTCGGCCTCTGGCTCACTCATGGCCATTGGGATCACACCCAGGGGGCGGCGGAGGTCGTCCGGAGGACTGGGGCCAGGGTCCTGGCCCACAGGGACGGCAGGAGGCTCATCGAGACCCCGGAGGTGATGAGGGCCCTCCTCATGCCCGGTCTCGTGGTCGAGCCGGCGAAGGTGGACCAATGGATTGATGACGGGCAGACTATGGACGCGCTCGGGGAGAGCGTGCGGGTCGGCCACGTGCCCGGGCACTGCCCGGGAAGCCTGATGTTCTACTTTCCGCGCCTCGGGGCCGCCTTCGTCGGCGACGCCCTCTTCAGGGGCGGCGTCGGCCGCACGGACCTTCCCGGCGGGGATTTTGCCGAGCTCGAGCGGTCCATCCGCTCCCGAATCTACACGCTTCCCGAATCGACCACGGTCTATTCGGGCCACGGCGAGCCGACGAGCGTCGGCGAGGAAAAGGCCCACAATCCTTATGTCAGCGCCTGACCACGAAAAGTTCATGCGGCGGGCGATCGGGCTCGCCCTGCAGGGGTGGGGCCAGACCCGCCCAAACCCGATGGTCGGGTGCGTCCTCGTGGAGGACGGTCAGGTCACCGCCGAGGGATTTCACGAGAGGGACGGGGGTCCGCACGCCGAGCGCAATGCCCTTGCCTCGCTCATGCGCAACCCGGGCCCAGGGGCGGCGCTTTACGTCACGATGGAGCCCTGCTCGACACAGGGGCGGACCGGCGCCTGCACCGATGCGATCATCGCCTCCGGGGTCAGGCGCGTCGTCGTCGGGGCCGCGGACCCGAACCCCTCCCACTCGGGGGCCGGGTTCGAGATCCTCCGAAAGGCCGGCGTCGAGGTCGTGACCGGGGTTCTCGAGGACGACTGCGCGGACATCAACCTGATCTTCAACCATTGGATAAAGCGGAAGGAGCCGCTCCTCGCCGGGAAGCTCGCCTCGACGCTCGACGGGCGGATAGCGACGCGGACGGGAGAGTCCAAGTGGATAACGGGAGAGGCCGCGCGGGGCGAGGTCCACCGGTGGAGGCGTCTCTTCCCCGCGATAGCGGCGGGGGCCGGGACGATCATGGAGGACAATCCGAGGCTGACTTCCCGGCTCGAGGGGGCGCCGGAGCATTGTCCCGTGCGGTTCGTCTTCGACGGGCGCCTTGAGAGCGTGGCCGGCGCGAGCCTGCCCGCCGTGTACACGGACGAATTCTCGGACAGGACAATCGTTGCGACGACCCAGAACGCCGGGACCGGATACGTCCGAAAGTTGACCGACATCGGTGTCGGAGTTTGGGTTTTCGAGTCGCCGAGCCGGCGGGTGCCCCTTGCGCAGTTCCGGACCCGGTGCGCCGCAGAGGGCATCGACGGGGTTCTCTTCGAGGGCGGAGCCAAGCTGATGAGCTGGGCGCTCCTCGAGAGGCAGCTCGACTACTTGTTTGTGTTCCAATCGCCGCTCATATTCGCCGATGAGCGGGCGAAGCCCGTCCTTGGGGGCTTCAGGACCGAGAAGCTCTCGCAGGCGATCCGCCTGTCGGAGGTGCGCCGCCAGGCCCTGGGCGACGACTCCCTGGTCAGGGGACGGATCGCCTACCCGGAAAAGATCCAGGCCGATGAAACTCTATTTAGCCTCGGCTAACCCACACAAGGCGGCCGAATTCCAGGCGCTGGCCGACGCGGCGGGCGGCCCGGCCTCCGGAGTGGAGATTGCGAGCGCGGCGGAACTGGGCGGTATGCCCGCCGTTTCCGAGGACGCGGGGACGTTTTCGGGCAACGCCCGGAAGAAGGCCCGAGCCCTTCGGGACCGGCTGCCGCCGGGCGGCTGGGCGATCGCCGACGACAGCGGCCTCTGCGTTGAGGCGCTCGGAGGGGATCCCGGGGTCGAGTCGGCGTATTTCGCGGGCTCCCCGTCCGATCCCGCCGCGAACCTGGCGAAGCTCGTCGAGGCGATGCGCGGGATCCCCGCGGGGCGCAGGGACGCCGAATTCGTCTGCGCCCTCGTCCTCTGCGGGCCCGGGGGCATCGAGCGCCAGTTTGAGGGCCGTTGCAAGGGGCGGCTTGTCAGCGAGCCCCGCGGAAAGGCGGGATTCGGCTACGACCCTCTCTTCGTCCCTGACGGCCTCGAACTTACGCTGGCCGAGATGACTCAGGAGCAGAAAAACGGCGTCTCCCACCGGGGCCGCGCATGGGCCAAGTGCGTCGGCTGGCTTGCGAGTCTCGGGCAAACCATGCTCTGATCGACCCCCCATGGCGGAATTCTACATCACTAAGGCGATCGACTATGTGAACGGCTCGCCGCACATAGGGCACGCCTACGAGAAGGTGCTGACCGACGTGATCGCCCGGTTCCACCGGCTGACGGGCGACTCGGTCTATTTCCTGACGGGAACCGACGAGCACGGCCAGAAGGTGCAGCAGAGCGCCCGGAAAAAGGGCATCGCCCCGCAGGAGTTGGCCGACGCCATGAGCGCGGAGTTCAGGGGGATGCTGCCCCGCCTGGAGATATCGAACGACGACTTCATCAGGACGACCGAGGAGCGCCACAAGCGGGTGGTCCGGGAGCTTCTCCAGCGCCTGTTCGACAAGGGGGACATCTACAAGGGAGAGTACCGCGGCTTCTACAGCACGAGGCAGGAGCAGTTCCTGCAGGAGAAGGACCGGAATCCCGACGGCTCCTGGCCGGAGATCTACGGCGAGGTGAGCGAGATCGTGGAGCCCAACTACTTTTTCAAGCTGCGCTCATACCAGGGATGGCTCTGGGAGTTCCTTGCGCGGAGCGAGGACTTCGTTTTTCCGCGGTACAGGCAGAAGCAGGTGGTGGAGTTCCTCAAGGAGCCGCTGAACGACCTGTGCATCTCGAGGCCGAGGGAGAGGCTCGAGTGGGGAATCCCCCTCCCGTTCGACGAGGCCTACGTCACCTATGTCTGGTTCGACGCCCTGGTGAACTATTACTCGGCGGTCGCGGACAAGCCGGGCGTCTGGCCCCCGGCCTGGCACGTGATCGGCAAGGACATACTGGTCCCGCCGCACGCCGTGTACTGGCCGATCATGCTCCATGCGGCGGGGATCGAACTGCCGAGGGGAATCCTCGTGCACGGCTGGTGGATGACGAGCGGCTCCAAGGTTTCCAAGAGCGCGGGCAACGCGCTCAATCCCCTCGACCTCGTCGACGAGTTTGGCGCGGACGCGCTGCGGTACTTCCTCATCCGAGAGATGAACGTCGGGCAGGACGGCGATTTCTCCCGGGAGCTTTTCCTGGCCCGCTACAACAGCGACCTCGCGAACGATCTCGGCAACCTCGTCAACCGGGCGCTCAACATGACGAACCGCTTCGCCGGCGGCTCCGTGCCGGCCGCGGCGGCCGCCGGCGACGCGGAGCGCGAGCTGCACGGTCTCTGGGAGAGGACCCGCACCGACTACATCGCCATGTTCGGGCAGTTCCAGTTCCACACCGCCCTGGAGCGCCTCTTTGCCTTCATCAGCTCCATAAACGCGTACGTCGAGAAGCGAGCGCCGTGGAAGCTCGGGAAATCCGCGGTGGCAGCGGACAAGGAGCTCCTGCAGACCTCGCTGGCGACGATTGCGGAGGCGCTCCGTCTGGCCTCCGTCGCCCTCAGGCCCGTCATGCCAGCCGCCACCGATAAAATCAACGGCGTCCTCGGATACAGGCCGGAGGGCGCCTGGCTGGACGAGCTCGCCTGGGGCAGCCGCCTGACAGGCGCGAGGACCGCCGAGGCCCTCGTGCTCTTCCCCAGGCCTGCGCCTTCGGGGGCGGTCCCGTGACCATCCTTCCGCTAGATCCCGTTGCGAACGCCTCGCCCGAGGCGCTGGCCGGATTTCTCTCCGAATGCCGCGACACCGCCGCTCAGGCCGGGCGCCCGATGCTCGTGAGCATCACGATCCAGGTCGAGAGCCTCGACCCCCTGGCCGTCCTTGAGTCCATATTCGAGTCCGACGAGAGGCACTTCTACGCGGAGCGGCCCTCCGGGGGCTGGGCCATTGCAGGCGCAGAGTCGGTCCTCTCGTTCGCGAGCTCGGGCCCCGGCCGCTTCCAGGAATGCCAGAGGTTCATCGACGGGGTCCTTGCCGACGCCGTCGCCGTCGGCGACCAGGACGCCGCCTTCGGGGGGCCCCATTTCCTTGCCGCATTCGCGTTTCTTGACTCCGTGGGCCGGCGCGAGCCCTTCGAGGCGGCCCGCCTCTTCGTTCCTCGCTGGCAGGTCGCCCAGCGCGATGGCCAGACAACGGCCGTAGCGAACCTGCTCGTCGACGTCGACTCCCAGGTGGAGGCGCTCGCGGCGCGTGTGTGGCGGGCCCATTCCAAGTTCCGCTCGTTCGACTTCGGCCATCCGGGCGGGCCGGAGGGGATCGCCGGGATTGCGTCGGTGAGCGAAGTGGGCGGGCGGCGCAGCTACGAGAGCGCCGTCAGCCGGGCCGTACGGCGCATAGGCCGGGGGGAGTTCCAGAAGATCGTCCTTGCCCGAGCCAAGGACGTGAACTCGTCCCTGGAGCTCAATCCGCTCAGGATGCTCAACGGGCTCCGCCAGCGGTTTCCCGACTGCACCTCGTTCTCGGTGGCCAACGGCCGCGGCCAGAGCTTCATCGGCGCCAGCCCGGAGCTGCTGCTCCGGGTGCAGGGCGGGGTCGTCCACACGGAGGCCCTCGCCGGTTCGGAGGGCCGCGGCGCGACGGCGATCGAGGATGCCTCGCGCGGCCGCCGCCTCCTGAACAGCGAGAAGGACCTAAGGGAGCAGCAGATTGTCCTCGAGTCGATCATCCGCAGGCTGACGCCGCTGGGACTCGAGCTAAAGTATTCGGCGAGGCCCCTCCTCAAGCGCCTCTCGAACGTCCAGCACCTCCACACGCCCGTCGAGGCCAGGCTGCCCAAGGGCGTCAGGCTCCTCGACATGCTCGGGAGGCTCCACCCCACGCCCGCGGTCGGAGGCACGCCCCGCGAGCTGGCCGTCCCCCTCATAGAGGGCCTGGAGGCCTTTCCGAGGGGTCTGTACGGCGGCGCTCTGGGTTGGATCGACTCCCATGGGGGAGGGGAGTTCTTCGTGGGCCTTCGTTCGGCGCTTGTCGACGGGTGCCGCGCGCGGATGTACGCGGGAGCTGGAATCGTCGCCGGATCCTCCCCGGAGAGGGAGTTTGCGGAGACCGAGCTCAAGTTTGAGGCGATGCAGGACGCGCTTCTCGGCTCCTGACGCACACCCCGCGCATGAACCCGCCCGCGCTCGACACCCGCAATGTCAATTCCCTGTGGGGGAGCGTCGCCGTCGAGGCCCTGGCCCGCTCGGGCGTCAGGAGGGCTGCCATATCCCCGGGTTCGCGCTCCACCCCGCTCGCGTTCGCGCTTGCCGCGCACCCCGGCATCGAGGCGATCCCGGTGCTTGATGAGCGCTCGGCAGCCTTCTTCGCGCTCGGAATGGCCAAGCAGGACCTTCGGCCGGTGGTCCTCCTCTGCACGAGCGGCACGGCCGGAGCGAATTATTTTCCGGCGGTCATCGAGGCCCGCGAGGCCGGGGTGCCGCTGATTGTCATCACGGCCGACCGGCCCCCGGAGATGCGGGACTGCGCGTCGGGCCAGACGATAGACCAGCACCGCCTCTTCGGCGTGTACGCGGGCTTCCAGCACGAGCTGGCGGTTCCGGAGGCGAGCGAGCCTCTCCTGCGCTACCTGCGCCAGACGATAGCCCATGCGGTCGAGAGGGCGCTCGCCCCCCGCCCGGGCCCCGTGCACCTGAACGCTCCCTTTCGCGATCCGCTTGCCCCGCTCGATGACGGCGGCGCCACCGCCGAATTCGCGGCCGGTATCGACTGGGACGGCTTTTTCGAGCACCTTGTGCCGCCGCCGCCGATCTCGGTCCGTTCGGAGATCCCGTCGATCGACCCTGCGGCCCGCGGCTTGATCGTCGCGGGCCCGGCGCTCACGGCGGATCCCGCCGGCCACGCCGCGGAGGTGGGGAGGATCGCGGGCAAGCTCGGCTGGCCGGTGCTCGCGGACGGGCTCTCGAGCGCCCGCAATCACGGCGCGGCGGTTCCGCACCTCGTGACCCGTTACGACGCCATCCTGCGCGCGCCGGCGGCGGCGGCGGCCCTTAGGCCCGAGATTGTCCTCTGCCTGGGCGAGTGGCCGACAAGCAAGGTGCTTCGCGCATGGATCGAGGCGAGCGGGGCGCCCGTCCTCATGGCCACGGAGCGCCCGGACAGCCGGGACTCCCTGCACGGCCCAACGCGAAGGGTGGTCATAGGGCTTCGGGACCTGGCGTCGGGCCTGCCCTCCGCCGGTGCCCCGAGCGCATACGAGCGGCTCTGGTCGGGCTACGAGGCGCGGGCGCGCGGCGCGCTCGACAAGCGGCTGGAGGCCGAGGAGGCGCTCGTCGAGCCGAAGGCGGCGTGGCTCCTCGGCCGCCACCTGCCGCCTGGGACCTTTGTTTCCGCGGCGAACAGCATGCCGGTGCGGGACATGGAGTTTGTGTGGCCCGCGAACGACCGGTCTTACAGGGTGTTTTTCAGCCGCGGTGCGAACGGGATCGACGGGACGTTGTCCACGGCGCTCGGAGTCGCTCAGGGGGGCGCCCCCGGCGTCCTCCTGACGGGCGACCTCGCGCTCCTGCACGACTCTAACGGCTTTCTGATCGCTCCCAAATTCAAGGGCAGCCTGACCATCGTCCTCATCAACAACCGAGGGGGAGGGATCTTCGAGCACCTCCCTGTGGCCCAGTTTGGCCCGGTCTTCGAGGAGTTTTTCGCCACGCCGCAGGAGGTGGACTTCGCACGGCTGTGCGCCGCGCACGGCGTCGGGCACATCCACGTGGAGGACTGGGCCCATTTCGAGTCGCTGGTTTCCAGACTGCCGCCGCGCGGCATCCGGGTCCTCGAGCTGGCCGCGGACCGGAAGAGGGACGCGGCCTGGCGCAAAGACGCGTTTGCCTCCGCCGTCGGCCTGGCTTAACTCTCGCTCCATGACTCCCAAATGGAAGGCCGCCGGATCCTATTCCGACATCCTCTACCACAAGGCGGACGGGATCGCGAAGATAACGATCAACAGGCCCGAGAAGAGGAACGCTTTCAGGCCCGAGACGGTCGCCCAGCTCATCGAGGCCTTCATGGACGCGCGCGATGACCAGAGGGTGGGCGTTGTCCTCCTTACCGGCGCCGGCCCGCACACTGACGGAAAGTACGCCTTCTGCTCCGGCGGCGACCAGGGTGTGCGGGGGAGCGCGGGTTACGTGGGCGCCGACGGCGTCCCGAGGCTGAACGTCCTCGATCTCCAGAAGCTCATCCGGTCGATGCCCAAGGTTGTCATCGCCCTCGTTGCGGGCTACGCGATTGGCGGGGGCCATGTGCTCCACGTCGTGTGCGACCTTACGATTGCGGCGAGCAACGCGGTGTTTGGCCAGGTCGGGCCGGCGATGGGCAGCTTTGACGGGGGCTTCGGATCGAGCTACCTGGCCCGGGTCGTCGGCCAGAAGAAGGCGCGGGAGATCTGGTTCCTGTGCCGCAGATACAGCGCCGCGCAGGCCCTCGAGATGGGCCTCGTGAACGCGGTGGTGCCGGTGGCGGCGCTTGAGAGGGAGGGCGTGAGATGGGCGAACGAGATCCTTCTGAAGAGCCCCCTCGCCATCCGGCTCCTAAAGAGCGGGTTCAATGCGGAGCTGGACGGCCAGGCGGGCATCCAGGAACTCGCCGGAAACGCGACCCTGCTCTACTACATGAGCGAGGAGGCGAAGGAATTTCACCAGGCCCAGCGAGAGAAGCGAAAGCCCGAGGCGCGGAAGTTCCCCTGGCTGCCCTGAATGCCGGTCAATGGTGGCATCTCGGTTCGGCGATCAGGAGATCGCCTGCCGTCGATCTTATGCGCCATGCTCTGTTCCTCGGTGACACGAAGGGTGCAATTTTCCGACAGGGCGTGGCGCAGCACCGTCTTCCCGATGACCTCCCGCGGCTCGATGAAGCCGTGCGTCCAAAGAATCTAATAATTTTAACAAGCGATTGAAGGTCACGTGGTTGTAAGGGCTGTCGCTCGTTCATGCGGCCAAGGCCATCGCGACCGTCAGCTTTCCGCGCCGGCCGGCCTTCGAAGAGCACAAACTTCATCCCGCAAGGGCCTACGGGCGCCCCCCGGGGCCGGCCGCTCGAAGCGCAAAATACCGCTATTTCCCGAGAGACTTGCGAAGGTCTGCCAGCTGACCCGCCGAACCGAGCAGGACGTTGCGGCTCGCGATGAACTTCGCATACTCGCTCATGAAGATAATGCCGGGCGGCCTGAAGTCGAAATCTCCCGGCTTGTCGCGGAAGAACTCCCTGTGGACGCGCGTCCATACGAGGCGCCCGTCGGTGTCGATGTTGACCTTGGTGACGCCGAGCTTCGCCGCGGGGAGGTACTCGTTCGGGTCCACGCCCGTGGCGTCGGCCATCTTGCCTCCCGCCGCGTTGATCCTCGTGACCTCCTCCTTCGGGACCGAGGAGGAGCCGTGCATGACCAGCGGGAAGCCCGGAAGAAGGGCCTGGATCTTCCTGAGCACATCGAAGTGGAGCGACTGGTGGCCCTTGAACTTGTAGGCGCCGTGGCTCGTGCCGATCGCGCACGCGAGTGAGTCGCAGGCGGTCTTCTTCACAAAATCCTGGGCCTGCACCGGGTTCGTGAGCGTCGCATGCCCGTCCTCGACCTTGATGTCCTCCTCCACGCCTCCGAGCATCCCGAGCTCGGCCTCGACGGAGATCCCCTTCTTGTGCGCCGCGTCGACGACGCGCTTCGTGATCGCGACGTTCTGTTCGTAGGGCTCGTGCGACGCGTCGATCATCACCGAGCTGTAGAAGCCCGACTTGATGCAGTCGTAGCATGTCTCCTCGTCCCCATGGTCGAGGTGGACGGCGAATATCGAATCCGGGAAAATATCGGCGGCGGCGCGGATGATCGCCTCGAGCATCCGCTT